>Ga0315284_10012685_pt1 | contig 12001 bp, 8 predicted proteins | sample YL17G09_16_MG_FD_203696 | JGI IMG/M metagenome (GOLD analysis project Ga0315284, IMG submission 203696) | Sediment microbial communities from Yellowstone Lake, YNP, Wyoming, USA - YL17G09_16 | ecosystem: Environmental > Aquatic > Freshwater > Lake > Sediment | place: USA: Wyoming | collected...
GTTCCGGGCACTTCGGGGCGGCCGATCCCCTTGCCCCCGATCACCCCTGGATTGTCCTGGGCATCGGTTTCGCGGTGTCGTTCATCGTAGCGTTGGCGGTAGTGGCGTGGTTCATGCATTGGGTCAGGCGGCGAGGGTTCGTGCCTTTTGCCGTGTATCGCATCGTGCTCGGGATCGTCATCCTCATCTGGGCGTGGCGCGCAACCCATGCGCGCTGACCGGTGCCGACGGCAGTGCCTCAAGATCCGCTTGTGGATGTCGCGCGCCATTTCCCCACGGACCTTTCGCCCTCTCCGGCGTTCCGCCGTATAATGCCGGGCGTACCTGCAGCACACAGGAGACAGACCATGAGAAACACCTGGGTAGGATTCTCGCTTTGCATGGCGTTCGGCTTCCTGGCGCAGCCTGCCCCGGCGCAGGAGCTGACCTACAAGGACCTCATCAAGCGACTGACCGATCTCGAGTACCTCGCCACCCTCCCCGCACCCGGCACCACCTGCCAGCAATGGTCCAGTTGGGACCGCGCCAGCCAGTACAACGCCGACACCGGCAGGTATCTCAAGTGGGACGCCAACGGCGACGGCCAAGGCTTCATCCGCAAAGAGGGCGAACAGATCGTCATGGCCGAAATGCAGGGCCCCGGCTGCATCTGGCGCATCTGGTCCGCTAAGCCCGAAGGCGGCCACGTCAAGATCTACCTCGACGGCGCACCCGAGCCCGCCGTCGATCTGCCCTTCATGGGCTACTTCAACCACCAGAACGCGCCATTCATCGGCAAAGCCCTCGTGCATGAAACCGCCCGCGGCCAGAACTGCTATGTCCCCATCCCCTACCAGAAATCCTGCAAGATCGTCGCTGACAAAGGCTGGGGCAATTACTACCACTTCAACTACGAAACCTTCCCCAAGGGCACCAACGTCCCGACCTTCAGCCGCCAACTCTCCCTCCAAGACGCCGCTGCCCTCGAAGCCGCCGACAGGACGCTGGCCAACTGTGGCCCCGACGGCGCTTCCGACGCAAAGGAACTAACCATCCCCGCGGGTTCCACCGTCAAACTCGCCGAACTCGCCGGTCCCCGCGCCATCACCGCCATCCGTGCCAGGATCAACCTCCCCCCCTCCCCGGCGGACCGCGAGGTCCTCCGCGAACTGGCACTGAGAATCACCTGGGACGGCGAAGCCGCCCCCGCCGTCTGGGCCCCCCTTGGTGATTTCTTCGGCACCGCACCCGGCGTCAACCGCTACCGCTCCCTCCCCATGGGCCTCACCGAAGACGGCACCTGGTATTCAAACTGGTACATGCCCTTCGCCAAATCCGCGGTCGTCGAGCTGGCCAACGACGGCAAGACCGACCACAGACTGTCCTTCGAAATCGTCCACGCCCCGCTCGCCAGGCCAATCGACCAGCTCGCCCGCTTCCACGCCAAATGGCACCGCGACGCCTTCCTGCCCGACGCCCCAGAGCGCAGAATCGACTGGCCCATGCTCACCACCACAGGCCGCGGCCGATTCGTCGGCGTCATGCTCCACGTCTGGAACCCGAAAGGCGGCTGGTGGGGCGAAGGCGATGAGAAATTCTTCGTCGATGGCGAGAAATTCCCCTCCACCTTCGGCACCGGCTCCGAAGACTACTTCGGCTACGCCTGGGGCGACCCCAAGCTCTTCCAGAACGCCTACCACAACCAGACCATCTCCCAGAACAACAAGGGCCACATCTCCGTCAACCGCTGGCACATCACCGACAACGTCCCCTTCCAGACGTCCTTCGAAGGTGATATCGAAAAGTACTTCGGCAACGATCTCCCCACTCTCTTTGCCGCCGTTTCCTACTGGTACCTCGCGCCCAGCGGCAAAGACCCTTACCCCGTCCTCCCCCTCTCCCAACGCCTTGGCTACTGGAACGAAGCCGACCTCGGCGACGCCTCTCATATCGAAGGCGTCATCGAAGCCGAACAGTTGGCCGTCCTCGCCAAGACCGCCGGCGACGTCCGCCCCCAGGACATGTCCCACTACCCCGGCCACTGGTCCGGCGGCAAACAGCTCTGGTGGACGGGCGCCAAGGTTGGCGCCAAGCTCGACCTCGCCCTCCCCGTCGACAAGGCCGGCTCCTACAAGCTCACCATTCAGCTCACCAAGGCCAACGACTACGCTATTGTCCAGATGCATCTCGACGGCGCCAAACTCGGCGAGCCCGTCGACCTCTACAGTCCCCACGTCAGACTCGCCCCCAAACTCACTGGCGACCCCCTCCCCCTCGCCGCTGGCCAGCACACCCTCACTTTCGAAATCACCGGCGCTGCCGTCGATGCCAGAGAATCCTACATGGTCGGCATGGACTATGTGAAGCTGGAGCTGCAGAGGAAGTGAACCCGCGACCCGTCACGGCCGACATGGCTCATTCCGTGCCTCCTACCACCGCTTCCGGGATCGTCACAACCTTACGAAACCCGCTGTGCCCGTAGTCCTCCTCATACATCCGCGCCATGCCCTCCAGCCGCTGTCTCTCCCGTCCCGCGCTGCTCCCGTAAAACTCCAGCCACCGTCCTGCCAGCTTCCGCACATTCGCCGCCACACCCTTGCGTAACGGCCAGCCGTACTCGCTCGGATTCATCGCTTCGTTGTAATGGTCCGTGATGAACACCCGCATGAAATTCCGATCCGCCGCGGGGTTCACCCGCCACTCATTGTCTCGCAACACCACGATCGGCTCCCGGCGCACCCCGTTGATCACCATCGGCCGCGTCAGGTTCAGGTAGAACTTCAGCCCCGCATAATTCGCCGCCATGTCGCCGTTCGAATACACGCTGTCGATCGCCGTCCCGTAAAAACCGTTCTCCTGGTCGATCCCCAGCTTCACCGCCTTGCGATATGCCGCTGCCTCGCTGCCGCCGCGGGCCATCTCCGCCGTGAACACCTCCCAATACTCATACCCCTGCTCGAAAAGATGCCCCAGCTTGTCCGTCCCCAGATAGACGGCGTGCAGGTTGATCGTGGGCGAAAGGTAGAAAACCGTGATCGGCCGGTGAATCGTGTCGTATACCGACCTCCCCGCCGACACCTCGAACCTTGCCGGCTGCCGGGCAAACTCCCCGGCCCGCGCCCACAGCTCCATCTGGCATTGCGGATACCCGCCGCGCACCGTTGCGTTGAAAACCGCCTCCACGATCTCCACCTCCCTCAGGCAATCCGCCGCGCCTTTCTCCTCCGATTCCCGGACGAACCGGAATCGCGCCTTCGCCGCCCTCGCCAGATGATCCCGGTAGTGTTCGTTCACCCGGTCGCACGCCCTCTGCACGGATCGCGCAACCTCGGCCTGAAACTCCGCCCCCAGGTCCACCAGCGGCTTCGGCGGCACCGTGAATTGGTCCGTCTCAAACGCAAACCCCCGCGCCGCCATCAGCGCGACGCATATGCACACGGCCCATCCGCACTGTCGCCGCAGACCCATACTCAAACCCAGTCAGGACCTACTTACCGGCCACACTCCATCATCACATTCTCTTGCCCTTCATACAAGCCCCCCGGCGTGCGGCTGTGTGGCCAGGCCGGTGGCTTGAGGCTTCACAACCGTCCCGCCTGCCTCTCCGCATGATAGCTGCTCCGCACCATCGGCCCCGCCTCCACATGCTTCAACCCCTTCTCTTCCCCTCGCTTCTTCCACGCCGCGAACTCGTCAGGATGCACCCACCTCTGCACCGCCAGATGCTTCGGCGTCGGCCGCAGATACTGCCCCAACGTCAGGATATCGCACGAAATCCCCACCAGTTGATCCATCACCGCCTCGACCTCGGCCGCCTCTTCGCCAACACCCAGCATCAGCCCCGTTTTCGTCACGAACCCCCGCTCCTTGGCTCGCCGCAGCACCTCCAGCGACCGCTCGAACCTGGCCTGCGGCCTCACCGTCCGATACAGCCGCGGCACCGTCTCCAGGTTATGCCCCAACACATCCGGCCGCGCCTCCAGCACCGTCCGTAACGCCTCCACGTCGCCACAGAAATCCGGAATGAGCACTTCGATCCTCGTCGCCGGCGATTGCCGCCGGATTTGGCGTATCGTCTCCGCCCACGCGCCCGCCCCTCCGTCCGGCAACTCATCCCGGTTGACGCTCGTGACGACCACGTGCTTGAGGTTCATGATCCGCACCGCATCCCCCACTCTCCGCGGCTCGTCCCGATCAATCGCCCCCGGCCGCCCCGTCGCCACATTGCAGAATCGGCACGCCCGCGTACACACATTCCCCAGGATCATCAACGTCGCCGTCCCCGCCCGCCAGCACTCCCCCAGGTTCGGGCACTTCGCGCTCTGGCAGACCGTATGCAGCCGATGCCCCTGCACCAGCCCCAGCAATTTCGCATATTCCTCCCCCCCCGGCATTTTCATCTTCAGCCACGCCGGCTTTCGCCCGCCACGGTCTCCCCCGCCAGACTGTTCCAACGGCACCGCCATTGCGTTTTTCTGTCTTTCTCCCTCTCCCCCCGGGAGAGGGCCGGGGTGAGGGTGGACATCTTCGACCACCAATCCGCTCACCTTCGCCGACCACCCCATCCTATCCCCCACCCCCACCCCAATCAAACGCCCCCATCACTCGGCCTCCTCTGGACTTCCCCCACCCCACGCTTTCTAATACCGTCACACGGGCGCCCACTTCGAGCCCCATCTGAAAGGGCGGAACCCCATGGACCGTCGCGTCACCATCGGCCACGTCGTCAACACCCTGAAAAACGCCAAAGACCACCGCCGCGCCTGCTCCCTGCTCATCGGTGCCGGCTGCTCCGACAAAGCCAAAATCCCCCTCGCCTCCAAGTTCGTCCAGATCATCGAAGAACGCTTCCCCGACAAAATCGCCGGCGCACCAAGAACATACCCCGCCTTCATGTCCCGCCTCTCCCTCGGCGAACGCCACGAAATCATCGCCGACTACATCGATAAAGCCCGCATCAACTGGGCCCACATCGCCATCGCTCAGCTCATGAAACACGGCTACGTCGATCGCGTCCTCACCACCAATTTCGATCCCCTCGTCGCCCGAGCCTGCGCCCTCGTCAACGTCTTCCCCGCCGTCTACGACCTCGCCGCCTCCTCCCTCTTCCGCCCCGACCAGGTCGCCCGACAGGCCGTCTTCCACCTCCACGGCCAACGCTCCGGCTTCGTCATCCTCAACACCAAACAAGAGTGCGAAGAACACTACCAACGCCTCGCCCCCGTCTTCCGCCACGCCGGCGAAGGCCGCACCTGGATCGTCGTCGGCTACAGCGGCGAAAATGACCCCGTCTTCAACCACCTCGCCGCTGTCGATCGATTCCTCTATAGCCTCTACTGGGTCGGCTACCTCGACTCCGAACCCGCCCCCCACGTCCGCGAACAACTCCTCGACAAAGACAAAGACGCCCACTTCGTCTCTACCTACGACGCCGACCGGTTCTTCATCACTCTGGCCCAGCAGCTCAAGTGCTTTCCCCCCGATTTCATCGCCAAACCCCTCGCCCACCTGGACGATTGCTTCTCCCTGTTGACTCCCTATCCCATCGGCGACCAGACCGGCGAAGTAGACATCGCTGCCAAGACCCGCCAGTTGATCCGCTCCTGTATCGACCAACACGAACAACCCACATCCGCCGCCCCCCAACCACCCCAACCCCCTCCCATCACCTCCGAAACCCTTACCGCCTACCGCGACCTCCTCGCCGGCGACCTTGACAAAGTCATCGCAGCCCACCCACAGGCCCGCGCCAGAACCTCCCCCGATCTGGCCGAAGCCCAAGCCTGGGCTCTAGTCAAACAGGCCAATCAACTGGGCGACGACGCACTCACCAAGCCCCCCGCCGACGCAGACCCCTTGTTTGTGCAAGCTTACGACAAATACGCCGCCGCTCTCAAGATCAAGCCCGACCTGCACGACGCCCTGTACGCCTGGGGCATCACCCTCTCAGATCAGGCCAAGACCAAGTCGGGCAAAGAAGCCGACGACCTGTTCGCCCTAGCCTGCGCCAAGTACGAAGCCGCCCTCAAGATCAAGCCCGACAAGCACGACGCCCTGAACAACTGGGGCAATGTCCTCTCGGTGCAGGCCAAGACCAAGTCGGGCAAAGAAGCCGACGACCTGTTCGCCCTAGCCTTCGCCAAGTACGAAGCCGCCCTCAAGATCAAGCCCGACATGCACGAGGCCCTGTACAACTGGGGCGCTGTCCTCTCGAGCCAGGCGGCCGCCAAATCCACCTCCGATGCGAAGAATCTCCTCGCACAAGCCGAGGAGAAGCTCCTCGCCGCCGAACGCCTCTCCCCCGGCTGCGCCGCCTACAACCTCGCCTGCGTCGCCGCCCGCCGCAGCCAGCCCGACGCCTGCCGCGAATGGCTCGAAAAATCCCGCCAAGCCGGCAAGCTCCCCTCACCCAGCCTTCTCCGCACGGACCCCGACCTGCAATCCATGCGCACCCACCCCTGGTTCGCCGATTTCCTCGCCGATTGACCCCCACCACCCAGAACCAAACCCCAAAACCCCGGCACCCCCACACCCGCCTACTGTTGTCCCCGCTCCGGTGGCTTATTCTCCTCTGTTGCCGGCGCAGCTTCCGTCGCCGCTGGCGTCTCTGCGGCCGGCGGCGTCTCTGCGGCCGCTGGCGCCTGCGCCGCCACGGGTTGCCCCGCCGTCGGCCCTAGCGGCGCATGAATCAGATCAAACCGCCCGCCAACCTCACGCAGACCTACCAGGCACACCCGGATGGGTTCGTCGTGTCGCGCAATGTCGCTTACGCCTGGGAGTCGGTATATATTGGCTGCTGAGTCCTATGGGACCAGTGATTGCCACATCCCGGCTGACGGTGTTGATGTTCACCGACATTGTAGACTCCACGCATCTGAAAAGTGCGATGGGCGCTGAAGCATACTTCAGGCGGCTGATGAGTCACGATGCGTTGTTCAAGGAAATCGTGGCGTCGTATCCGGGGGCGGAGGTGGTGGCGGACACAGGGGACGGTTTTTTCGCGCGATTCTCGGCGGTGAGCGATGCAGTGAACGCAGCGATGCGTTTCCAACATGCGTTGAGCAAGGAGAGATCGCCGACGCAGCCGTTGCGGAGCCGAGTGGGCATGCACGTCGGGAAGGTCACGGAGCTTGGCCGGAAAGGCATCGAGGGCTCGAAGGTGGTGGGGGTTGCGGCGGACTTAGCGTCGCGCGTGATGGGTCTGGCGGAGGGGGGGCAGATACTCATGACGGGGCAGACGTTCGCGCAGGCGCAGACGTTCGTGCAGGAGCATCCCCATGTGGAGGCGGATCAGCAGCCGGTGCTGAAGTGGATGAGCCACGGGCGGTACAAGCTTAAGGGGCTGGCGATCCCGGTAGAGGTCCACGAGGTTGGTGCGGAGGGGATAGCGCCGTTCAAGTGGCCGGAGGAGAGTCCGAAAGCGAGGCGATGGGTGGAGGGGGATGAGGTGCAGTTTTGGCAGAAGCCGTTTGTGCAGGATGTTCTTCCGTTCGTGTCGTCGGTTTGCCTGCACGTGGGCTTGATTGCCGCAGTGCTGATGGCGGCGCAGGTGATCCACGTGGCGGCGTTGCCGATGGGCAGGGACCAGGTCATCATCCCCGAAGCCACGATGGTGGGGGAGGGTCCAGGAGGCGGAGTGGACGAGCCGGGGCTGGGCGGCGATCGTTCGCAGGCTGCCGGACAGGACATTCTACGGGACATTCCCAAGGAGACGGTGGGCATCGGGCCGACGCCGGAGATGTCGTTGCTGCCGGCGTTGCTGGGCGCGGATCTTCTAGAGGCGGAGCCGACTGGCCTGATCGGGGTCGGCGTCGGCAGCACGAACGGGGAGGGGATGGGGTTGGGGGGCGGCGTGGACAAGGAAGGTGCGGGGCTGGCGCCTTTTGGCGTGCCCGGAGGCTCTGGAGCGGGGATCAAGACGAGTTTCATCGGGCTGGCGGGAGTCGGGTCCCGGATTGTGTTCGTGTGTGACGGGACGGGCTCGATGGGCGAGGCGTTTGGCGATCTCAAGAGGCAATTGCGCAAGTCGATCGATGCCCTGACGCCCGTGCAGTCCTTCAATGTGATCTTCTTTCAGGATGGCAAGGCTTTGGCGATGGAGGCGAACAGGCTGCTGGTGGCAACCCCTGAGAACCAGACGAAGGCCCACGCGTTCTTTGAGAAGATCAACCTTCGGTTCGGCAGCAATCCCATACCGGCGTTGGAGCGCGCGTTCGCGCAGAAGCCGCAGTTGATCTATCTGTTGACGGACGGCGACTTTTTTGACGCGGAGAGCAAGACAAGCCACAAAGAGGGGAACCAGGCGGTGGTGGATTTCTGCCGGGGCCAGGCAGCCATCTGCAAAACGAGGATCAACACGATTGCGTTCCTGAAGAAGCAGAAGGAGGGCAGCCGGTCGTACTGGGAGTCGCAGGACCTGGTGAAAGCGATGGAGGCGATAGCGCGAGACAGCGGGGGGAAATACAAGTCTGTCTCGGAGAAGGAAATGGGGGGGTAGAGTGAATCTCTGGCAGGCGGCCTTGGGCAGAGAAGCCGGGACGGGGAGAGCTCCTGTCTCTGCGGGGATGGGGGGGCGGGCCTACGGTCGCGCCGCTACGCGGGGCGCGCCTGACTCCCGGGAGGACCAAGGCGCCGAAGGTTTTCTGCAACAAGCCATTACCCTTTTCCGGGAGAATGGGCGCACCCGTCCAGGACCGCACAACCTCCTGCCCTCGCTCGCCGGCCCTGTCCGGAGTATAAATCGCCTCCTATGACTCAGACCTCCAAGCCCCGCATTCTCACGGGCGACACGCCCACGGGAAAACTCCATCTCGGCCATTATGTCGGCTCCGTCGAAAACCGCCTGGCGATGCAGGACGAGTACGAGTGTTTTTTCATCATCGCCAACAAACACGCCTTCAGCACACGGGCCGAACGGTCCGCGGAGATTCGCGAGTCGGTGCTGGAAATCGCCACCGATTACCTGGCCTGCGGGATCGACCCGGGCAGATCGAGCATGTTCATCCAGAGCGAGGTGCCGGCGATTGACGAGTTGACGTTTTTCTTCGCGATGCTGCTGCCGTTCAACCGCGTGATGCGGAACCCGACCCTGAAGGACGAAATCCGGGACAAGGGCCTAGGCGACAACTACCCCTTTGGCTTCCCGCTGTATGCGGTGGGGCAGACGGCGGACATTCTGGCGTTCCGGCCGGTGTACGTGCCGGTGGGCGAAGACCAGTTGCCGCATCTGGAGATGACGCGGGAAGTGGCCCGCCGATTTGACCAGGTGTACTGCGGCGTGGACCCGCACACCGAAGACAAGGACTACGTCAAGGCCGGCGGGCTGTTCCCGGTGATTGAGCCGAAGCTCGGCCGGGTGCAGCGTCTGGTGGGCACGGGCGCTCCGGGGCCTGATGGCAATCTGCTGAAGATGAGCAAGTCGCTGAACAACGCCATCTTCCTGGCTGACGACGCCGACACGGTCAAGGCCAAGGTGATGGCGATGTACACCGACCCCAAGCGAATCCGCGTAAGCGACCCTGGCACCGTTGAGAACAACCCGCTGTGGATCTTTCACGAGACCTTCAACCCTGACAAGCAATGGGTGGCCGAGAACGAGGAGGCCTATCGCCAGGGCAAAGTCGGCGACGTGGCCTGCAAGCGCAGGCTTGTGGAGGTGCTGAATACGATCATTGAGCCCATCCGCACTCGGCGGAAGGACTACGAGCAGCGGCCCGATGATGTTCTGGACGCGTTGCGCACAGGGACGAAGAAGGCCAACGAGGTAGCGGAGAAGACGCTGGCGCTGGCCAAGAAGGCGATGCACCAGGATTACTTTTCGCGGTCGCTTGAGATGTGATGAGGGGTGCGTGCGGTCGAAGCAAGCCGTTTATGGGGCGGGGCGTTGTCTATGGTGATGGTGCGGGGGGCGTCTGATCGTCAGCCGACGGCGGGGGCGGAGGCGCGGCAGGCGCCTGTGGTTCGGCGGGGGGCGTGGTCGGGGGGGTGTGAGTGGGTAGCGATGCCGGGGGGGTGACATAGCCGATCCCAGAGGGCTGGGCGTATTGTTGTTGCTGCCGCATGTAGTGCCAATACTGCGACTGGGCCGCTCGGAGGGGCGCGACATTGCGGGCGGCCTGGATCAGCCAATTGAGAAGGAGAACGAACACGGCGCCGAGCACGACGGCAGCGCACATGACGGGCAGCACGCCGGCAACCCCCTGCGGCGAACTGGCTGACTGGGCCAAGCCGGCGAGCAGATTCAGCCCCACGAAGAGCAGCATCAGCCCGGCCAGGGCAATCGATGTGTAGGTCGCGCCCTTGCTGCCTTTCCGCACATACCATCCGCAGGTCGCCAGCAGCAGCGAAGGGAGCAGGCTCAGGACGGCGAAGGTGAGGAATGCCGTCTTGGCAGGCATCTGGTACTCGGATTCCATCCTCTGGACCGTCTTGGCGAGTTCCGGCGGAAGCTGTCGCCATGGCGTGGTGACGGCAACGATGCCGACAAGAAGCCCACAGGCCATGCCCAATGCGGCGAGGATGAACATGAGGGTGCTGGCTCGCCGAAAGGGATCGAGCAGGGCGTGATATTGCCCCCAGGCATACATGCAGTCGTTGTAGGGACTGGGCGGCGAATAGGGGGAAGGATATTGGCTCACGCTTTCAGTCCTGCCTTCCAGAAGATGCCCCCGGCCGGCGTAGCGGCCGGTGCGGAGGACGGCGCTGGCGGCTCAGGTGGACAGATGATCCACGACCGCCGCCGCGATTGCTGCCGCCGCGACGGCAGCCGTCTCGACGCGGAGGATCGTCCCGCCGAGCCTGACGGGCGTCAAGCCCGGCCTCTTCATAATGGACATTTCGGTTTCGGTCCATCCGCCTTCGGGGCCAATGAGGAGGTTAAGGCGGGCGGGCTCTGGATGCAGTGTTTTCAGGGCTTCGGAGACCGAAAGGGCCTGGCCCTCGGTCGTGAAGTACCACGCGGGAGCATCGAGTCGCTGGACGAAACTGCCCAACTCGGTCAGGGCATCGATCCTCATGACGCCAGCGCGGCGGGATTGCCTGGCGGCCTGAGCGGCCAGCCTCATCCACCTCTGGCGCTTTTCCTGTCCTTCGGGAAGGACGACAGCGCGTGCGGTTTTGAGGGGGACGAAGAGGGCCGTGCCAAGCTCGCAGAGTTTCTCGATCATCCAGTCTGCGCGAGAGCCTTTTGGGAGGGCGGATGCGACGGTCCAGCTGAGGCCGCCGGGCGTGGTCTGGCGGATATTCTCAACCTTGATGACCACATGTTGGGCCGTAGCCCAGACGATCACGCCTTGTGCGGTGCGACCGGCATCATCGAACACCTCGACGTCGGCGCCGTCGGGCAATCGCAGCACGTCGCGCAGATGATGTGCGTCGGCCGCCGCCAGGACGATTTCGCCCGCGTTCAGTTGTGCGACGTGGACCCTTCTCATGCGGTGCATTATCAGCCGGGCGGGGTCAGTCTCAAAGTGTTGGATGGCCCTCCGGAAGATTGCCGGCAGGCGATCCAAAAGTTATGATCCAATCCGTCCGATAAGGGCCAAGGAGTCGCCATCGATCGCATCCTGCCGCCCCGGCCGAGGGGGTAAGCGGCCAGACGCGTGCAGGAAGGAGCCGCCATGGGACAGGCCGCTGTGGACCTGCCCGATCCTCTGGAGCAAGCAACACTCGGCGCTGCGCCCAGCGCCGACGATCTTCTGTCGCAGATGGCCAGCGAGGAGATCGACCGGCTGCTTGCGGAAGCGGAGGGGGGGGGTTCTGCGGCAGCTCCGGGGTCGCCCGAGCCGTCGATCAAACAGCCCACGGAGACGCCGGCGTCCGGGATGCCGGCTGACGGCCGCACCGCGGCTGCTGAGCTGGACAAGGCCGACCCCGACACTGCGCGGCAGATCGATGCGCTCTTCGACGAGCTTAACGCCGCTCCGCAGGCGGTCACAAGCCAGCCGCAGGCTACCGCGGATCAACAGGCCCAGCCGGAAGTTAAACAACAAGACAGCACAGCGACACAGCAGGTGGTCGCCGC
>Ga0315284_10012686_pt1 | contig 12001 bp, 16 predicted proteins | sample YL17G09_16_MG_FD_203696 | JGI IMG/M metagenome (GOLD analysis project Ga0315284, IMG submission 203696) | Sediment microbial communities from Yellowstone Lake, YNP, Wyoming, USA - YL17G09_16 | ecosystem: Environmental > Aquatic > Freshwater > Lake > Sediment | place: USA: Wyoming | collected...
ACTTAAATCTAACGGAGTAATGCAGGTTTATGGTATCATTGATGAACTTTCGGATCTAACTAAAAATGCCGGACTAGATAAAAATGGAATATTGTATGGGTCTTTGTTTGATGAAAATTCAACAGAAATTCAATCTAATAATCCATTAAGAATTAAAAGTGATAAAAAAATAATAGCATATAATTATTTTGATGAACTTACATTAACATTTGATACTTCTGTAATTGCCGGTATAATACGTTCAACCTTTGCTTTAAAATTAATTACATCGGTTACTAGTAGTGATTTTAAAACTGTTCAAAGTGTAATTGAAACATCAAATCCAACATTTAATGTTTTTGCCGTAGCAACAAAAAATTATAATTCAGAAGAACTTCCAGGATTTGGAAGTGCGGGTGGAAAGTACACATTTACTAGTCCTGGATTTGTATATAATACTTCCAATTCCAATATTCTTTCTACTGGAAATCAAATTGGAAATGTTAATGATGGATCCAATTATGGGTTGCCAGAAATTGATGGTAAAAAATGGATGGCGGCAGCAATATATGATGGAACAACAAATGGATTCCGTGGTATTTTGATGTGGATTTTTACAAATGATACAATTAATGATTTGAATACAATAGTAACCAATGGTAAAATTGTATCAAACACAAAGAGTATTTTTGACCCAACATTGGGTGATAATGTTTATATGAGAACTTATCAACTTGTAATTGATCCATCTGGGAATATTATAGCATCAGATGTGATTGGAAATGCTGGATGGGGATATAGCAATAACCAAATACCCAGTAATATGACAGGATATTATTCTACATCACAATTCTCTTATGATGATGGAATTTGGGCATTTGTTCTTGGTGGAAAAACCGATGGTAATACTGGACCTGATTATAGAACAACCAATGGATATGGTTTTGGAAATTATAATTTACGTGATTCAACTGCCCGTTTATATTGGGCAGGATCAGAAATTGTAAGTAGTAATTATGTTGGATTTATATTTACAGGGGACGTTTAATTTTTAACTAATAAATACCATTATATAAGAAGGTAAGATGGCACTTTTAAAGGCTAATACTGGTATAGGAATAACTAATCCATCCTCAGCATTGCACGTTATTGGTGATGGATTATTTGTCGGTATAGTTAGTGCCACAACATTTTATGGAAATCTTGGTGGTGGAGTACAGGGATCTGTTCCATACCAATCCGCAGTTAATACAACAACCTTTTTATCACCAGGAACTTCTGGTCAAGTCTTAGTTACTGCTGGTTCAGGACAAAATCCTTTTTGGGCATCCGCTAGTTCACTAGCTGGTAGTTTTACCGGTATTACCATCAAAGATGAGGGATCTATTGTTGGTTCGGCAGCAAGTATTTCAAGTCTAAACTTTGTTGGCGCTAATATTGTCGCAACCGCATCAGGTGCCGGTGCCACGATTACACTTTCTAATGATGCACAGTATCTCACAGGAACTGCTCCTGGAAGTGTTATTTCACAGTCTTCTGGACTTACTGTTACTGGTAATGTTTCTATTTCTGGAAATATAAGTGTTGGTGGAACTACCGCAATTTTAAACGCTGACACACTTCAAGTTAAAGATAAAGATATTGTTCTTGGTATTACAACGAATGCATTAAATCAGGATGTTTCTACCGATGTTACGGCAAATCACGGTGGTATTGCAATTGCATCCACAGAAGGATCTCCACTAATTGATATTAATGGTGGTGTTGGTACTGATAGTATTCCAATCACATATAAGCAGATTATGTGGTTGAAGTCTGGGTCTTGGACTGGACTTGGAACTGATGCCTGGTTATTTAATTATGGAGTTGGTATTGGATCTACTCAATTCCCAAATGGAACCAGACTTGCCGTTGGTAGTGTTAAATTCACAGAAAATGATTTAGTATCTGTAAGAAATATTAATGCTTCTGGCATCATAACTGCCACACAATTCGTTGGTTCTTTTAGTGGTAATGTTACGACAGCAACTTATGCCGCTAGTGCTGGTATTGCTACTTATGCAACTAATGCTGGAATAGCAACTTATGCCACAAGGGCAGGACTAGCAACTTATGCAGGTATTGCAACTAATGTAATCGGTGGCATTGCATCAGTTACTTCACTTAATGTTTCTGGTATCTCTACATTAGGAATTCTAACAGTAGGAAATGTATATTCTACTGGAATTATAACGGCAACTCAATTCGTTGGTTCTTTTAGTGGTAATGTTACGACAGCAACTTATGCCGCTAGTGCTGGTATTGCTACTTATGCAACTAATGCTGGTATTGCTACTTATGCTACAAGGGCAGGACTAGCAACTTATGCAACTTCTAGTGGTATTGCAACTAATGTAATAGGTGGCATTGCTTCTGTAACTTCACTTAATGTTTCTGGTATCTCTACATTAGGAATTCTAACAGTAGGAAATGTATATTCTACTGGTATTATAACCGCCACACAATTTGTTGGTTCGTTCAGTGGTAATGTTACGTCAGCAAATTATGCAACTTCTAGTGGTATTGCTACTTATGCCACTAATGCAGGTATAGCAACTAATGTAATAGGTGGCATTGCTTCTGTAACTTCTCTATCAGTATCAGGTATTAGTACATTAGGAACAGTTCGAATTTCTTCTGGTATTGTAACTGCAACTAGTGGTGTCGTAACTTATTATGGTGATGGTTCCAATCTTACTAACATCAATATAGGATCTATTTCTGGTGCTATTGGTGGTATTACTATCCGTGATGAGGGAACAACAGTAGGAACAGCATTAAGTGTTTCAAGTTTAAACTTTGTTGGTGCTAATATAGTAGCAACCGCATCAGGTGTTGGTGCTACAATTACGATTGCTGATAATCTCGTAGGGACTGCATTAAGTATTTCTGGTATCTCTACGTTCACTAACGGACCAGTATTAGTTGGTGGTGGTACTTCAACAGGAACTGCATCACAACTACTTCAAGTCACTGGTGGTGCTTCATTTACTGGTGTTGGTGCTTCTGTTGGAATCGGCACCACAAATCCAACTCAATCCCTACACGTTCAAGGTAATGCAAGAATTACTGGCGGTCTTTATGACTCTAATAATAATGTAGGAACTGCTGGTTCGGTTCTTTCTTCTACTGGTTCTGGTCTTTCTTGGATTGCTGCTGCTTCTGGTGGTGCTATTTCTTCAATTTCTATCTCCACAAACACCACAAACCAATCACAATACTTAACATATGTAACCGGAACCGGAAACACTACTGGACTCGGTATAACAACAACAGGTCTTGTATTCAATCCTTCAACTGGTAATCTTGGAATTGGAATCACAAATCCATCATCAAAACTTCAGGTTAATGGAGTTTTAGGAATTAGTTCCACTGGTGATTCACAATCTGGATTCTCTGGTGGAAGAACTCAATTTTCATCAAGTGGTCTTGGATTTGTATTAAATCATAATGATAATAGTCCAATTATATTCCAAACTCAAGGTGTAGAAAGATTTAGATGGGACCATAATGCAGCAGCACTTCTTATAGGAACTGCAATATCAACAGGAACCGCATCACAACCACTTCAAGTCACTGGTGGTGCTTATATTTCTGGTTCAGTTGGTATAGGAACCACAAATCCAATCTCCAATCTTCATATTAATAGCACTACTGCTCGATCAATTGTCTTTACTGGAGATAGTGGAGCATCTTTCCTTGTTATGGGCAATAAGGATTCTGGTGGGACTTCTGGTCCAAATATTATTCAATCTACAAATAGAAATCTGTTATTTGGTGTAGGTAATAGTTTTACTAGTTCTACTGGTGGAACATTTACTGAATACATGAGATTGGATGCATCTGGTAATCTCCTTGTAGGTTCAGCAACTTCTACAGGAACAGCATCACAAGCACTTCAAGTCACTGGTGGTGCTTATGTTTCTGGTTCTGTTGGTATTGGAACCACAAATCCAACAGCAAAATTGAATATTGGTGCCGGAACAAGTACTGCCGCAGGAAATGCTCCATTAAAAATTGGAGCAGGAACCACAATCACACTTCTCACAACACCAGAAGCAGGTGCGGTTGAGTATGATGGTGCGGTTTCTTACTTTACACCTGATACAACTATTGGTAGAGGATTTATTCCTGCAACTTCTACTTTTAGATTGACTGCCGCTGGTGGTGCTATTACTAACACAATTGCCAACTTCTTTGGTACTAACTCAAATATTCCTTTGATTGCCAATGCTTTTTATGAGATTGATATTTATATGCTTGGACTCAAAGGATCCAGCGCTGGTGCTGTTACTTGGACACTGACTAACACTGCTGCTCCAACTTCAATGTTTGTTGATTATGAGCAATCACCTTTGGCAGGTATTGCCGCACCTCCTGGTGCTGTAACTGCACTAACAACCCTTAATTTTAGAGGTTCAACAACAACTACTACTGCCGCATATACATTTAACACAGGTTCTTTGGCAGCATCCGTTACTCATTATTTCCGTTTTAAACTACTCTTACGAAATGGTACTGGAACAAGTTTAAAAATTCAATTAACTGCTGCTAGTGGTAACGCAGCTGTGACACCACAAGCAGGTTCTGTTTGGTTTGCCCGTAGGTTACCTGACATAAACACTGGTACATTTGCTGCTTAATACCCCTTGACACCCAACTCAAAATCCCTTATAATATGAAGGTCTTCAACATTCCTTGTATCTTTGGGAATGAAGACCCTTTCTGTGGTGAGAAAGGTATGGTGGTGGTATAATAGGAGGAGAGAAATCTCCTCTTTTTTCTTATATAAATTATTACAGATATTAAACAATTATGAGTATAGTAGCAAGTAAATCTCAAAGAAGATTGATTTATGGATTTGGTGTAAATGATGCTGACTATGTTATAAAACCACTCATAAATGGAAAAAGAAAAAGTTGCCCTTACTATAAGAGATGGGAGGCATTAATAACAAGATGTTATTCTAAAAACTCATTGGAAAGGCATCCTGCTTATGTTGGATGTTCTGTTTCTGATGAGTGGAAATATTTTTCTAATTTTAGATTATGGATGGAGAAACAAGACTGGCAAGGTAAACAATTAGATAAAGATATTTTATATCCAGGAAATAAAGTATACTCCCCAGATAAGTGTATTTTTGTTCCAAGTCATATTAATTTATTACTTACTAAATGTGATAAAAAGAGGGGAAAGTATCCTTTAGGTGTATACTATTGTGAAAGTAGTAAAGGTTTCCATTCTTCTTTATGTAAAGATGGAAAAGTTTTGCATTTGGGATATTATAATAATCCACTTGATGCACACAGAAAATATCAGTTAGAAAAGTTTAGATATATAAATCAAATTGCCAACAAACAAACAGATAATAAACTTAAAAATGCTCTTATTAGTATTTCTAATGCTATAATGGAAGATTACGAAAACTGTATAGAAACAATTAATTATCATTAAGGAGAAAAGAATGAACTTTGCCGTGTATAGTAAAGATGGGTGTGAATATTGTTATAAAGTCAAACAAGTCCTAGAATTGACAGGAAGTAACTTTGTGGTGTATAATTTAGGAGAAGATTTTACCAGAGAAGAATTCTATTCAGAGTTTGGTGAAGGTTCTACCTTCCCTCAGGTTCTTTGTGATGATCAAAAACTTGGTGGATGTACCGATACTGTTAGGTTTTTGAAAGAGAATCAAATTGTCTAATACACCCATAAATAACAATAACTACCACGGAATAAATCGTGGTGTAGAACTTATACTTAGTGGGGGTAAAAAAAGGCAACCGAAAGATTTTCATATTATTTTTGAGAAGTTGCTTTGTTTTCTAAGACGAGAAGTAACTATCTATTTTGAATTTTCTTTGACAATAAAGAAAAGAAAAACAATTCCTATAAGGAGAAAAAAAGATGTTAGCAGTTAGCTTAGTATTAGGTTCTTTTTTAATCATATTGTTCTTTATAGTAGGAATTGTAACTGGATGGGTTGCCAGAGAGTATATGATGAGTTATAGGGAGATTCCTAGAATTCACCCAGAAATGTTTGATTCTAATGGTCAGTTGATTCCTGACGAAGTATTAGCAATTCGTTTTGAGGAAGGTTATTTTGATCCAGAAGAAGATGACGACGAAGATTAATTTTTTTAACTGATAATAATTATGACTACAACTAAAATAACAACAAAACCCAAAGCAGCGACCACAACAAAAAGAGCTGCTCCTGTAATTGATAATCTACCAAGTAATCCATTTGCCTTTGAGGTTTTTGATTTGGTATCTCGTCAAAAGACCAATGCAAAGAAAGTGGAGATCCTGCAAAAGTACGATCATCCATCAATCCGAGCAGTCTTTATTTGGAACTTTGATGAGAGTGTGATTTCTCTACTACCAGAAGGTGCAGTACCTTATTCTGGTTATAAGGATCAGACGACTTTTAATGGATCAATGAGTGATAAACTTACGGAAGAAATTCGTAGGATGCACGAAACTGGTTCCTTCTCCGTAGGTAATACGGCACAGGCAGATCAGGGACATACCACAATTCGTAGAGAGTTTAAGCACTTCTATCACTTTCTTAAAGGTGGTAATGATGCAATAAATAGTATTCGTAGAGAATCTATGTTTATTAATATCCTAGAAGGATTACATCCACTAGAAGCAGAAATTCTAATTCTTGTAAAAGATAAGAAACTTGATACCAAATATAAGATTACAAAAGATATTGTAGTCCAGGCATACCCATCTATTATTTGGGGTGGTCGTTCGTGAGTAGACTTCGTGATGTTGTAAAAAAGGCACAGGAGGAAGCAGTCTTGGATAAGTCTAATCAAAGTATTATTGTTCCTTCTCAGTATGGATGTGAAATTCTTTTAGAAAAAGCAACACTGCAACAATTAAAGGACCCATCATTTCCTCTTGATGCTCATATCGTAACTTATATTGTTGAAGGTGAGACTTATACGGATCTCTGCCGTGGAAGTAAAGTGAAAATCTTTGACTTATATTTTGATAAGTTTGGTCACGGTGCAGTTCAAAAGATTGCCTGGGGATATGGTAAGGTAAGTCCAAAAATCTGGGGATACAAGGCACCAGAAAAGAAAAAACGCAAGTAGTGATGGAGACCTTGACAGGTCTCTTTTTTTTATGTAGAATGATATGAGAGAACTATAACCAATGGACAAAGACAAACTAAAACTAATTGTCCGTAATTTAGAACTCTTGGTAGATTCCCTGAAAACAGAATTATATTCTGATACTCAGGCATATAAGTTTGATGATATTACACCAAAAGAGTTAGATTACGACGAAATTTTTGAGGATTCTGAATGAGAAACAAAAAAGCAATTCAATTAATTAAGCAAGCACTAAAACAGGATCATTTGTATTCTGGTGAAGAACTTAAATTTATGAAGGCACAACTTTCTGTGCTAGAATTAGAAAATCAAAATTCAAAAGAATACAAAGGATTTGGAAAGAAATGAGACCTATTAAAGCAAAGGATCTTCTAGAACTAGATCAAAATATGAAAGTTGTGATGCTTCGTCAGACACAACTTCCACAAACTCTTGTTTATCAGGCTGGAAAAAATGACTATTCCGAGGAACCTATTCATACAAAGTTTCCCCCAGCAGAAAAGGAATGTGGTAAATGGGTTATTGAACAACTACTTGCAAATGAACGTGCGCACTGGGGTCCATTGGAGCATCCTGCGATTACTTTGGACTGCGTTGGATTTGTTCATAATGTAATGGTTCAGGCACGAACTCATCGTGTTGGTGTATCTTTTGATGTTCAATCACAACGTTATACTGGTCGTCGTGTACTCAAAGTTGCCAAGGGTGAACTTAAACCACAAGAGGTTTATTATGTGCGCCCAGAAGGTCTGTATTTGGACCGTAAAGGGCACAAGTATGAATGGACTAGGAATGATTATGAAAGGCAGTTAAAGTTCTGTCTGGCAGCATCTGAGAGGTATGCAGAGGCATTTGATACTCGTGGTATGGCAGAGGAGCATCTCCGAGATTATCTTCCACAGAATATCCGTCAGAACTTTGTAGTTTCATTCTCACTTCGTGCAGCACTACATTTTCTAGACCTTCGTGCAAAGATGGATGCTCAACTTGAGATTCAGGCACTTTGTGAAGGTATGGTTCCTATTATTAAAGAATGGGTGCCTGAGATTTTTAGTTATTATGAAGAGAAGCGTCTTCATAAGGCACGTTTGAGTCCTTAATCTAAATAACCATACACATTATTATAAAAAATGGCAATTTATCCCCTTATTCACAAAGAAACTGGTGAGACGAAAGTGATTGAAATGAGTGTTCACGACATCACACAATGGTATATTGATAATCCCCAGTGGTCCAGAGATTGGTCACAGGGATCTGCAAGTCCAGGAGAGGTCGGTGAGTGGAAAGATAAACTCGTCGCACGAAATCCTGGATGGAATGATGTATTAGGTCGTGCTCAGAAAATGCCTGGGTCAATAGTAAAGAAAATCTAACCTACCTAATATGGCAAGAAGAAAAAGGACGAACGATCAGCAAAATGATGTTGGTCTTACAAACCGTCAGGTAAAGAAAAAGAAAGCACTTGGAAATGAATATCTTTTAGATATTGAACCCCTAACAGACAATCAAAGAAAACTTTTTGATGCATATGCAGAAGGCAAACATCTTGTTGCCTATGGATGTGCTGGTACTGGTAAGACTTTCATCACTCTTTACAATGCTCTTCGTGAAGTTCTGGATGAAAGAACTCCTTATGAGAAAATCTATCTGGTTCGTTCTTTGGTTGCTACAAGGGAGATTGGTTTCCTTCCTGGTTCTTATGAGGATAAATCAGACATCTACCAGATTCCTTATAAGAATATGGTGAAGTATATGTTCCAAATGCCTTCTGATGCTGAGTTTGAGATGCTCTATGGCAATCTTAAATCACAGGAGACGATTAAGTTTTGGAGCACCTCATTCCTCAGAGGCACCACACTTGATAATGCAATTGTGATTGTAGATGAATTCCAAAACGCAAATTTCCACGAATTATGCTCTATTATTACACGTATTGGTGAAAACTCTAAGATTATGTTCTGTGGAGATGCTACTCAATCCGATTTGATTAAAACAAATGAAAAGAATGGTGTAATTGACTTTATGAAAATTTTGAGAACGATGCCTTCTTTGGATATAATTGAGTTTGGTATTGATGATATTGTTCGTTCTGGATTAGTTAAGGAATTTCTAATTGCTAAAGAAACATTAAATCTTTGATTTATATGTCTAACTCGTGGAAGTTTAGATTTATATAAATAATTATAACCTTCTATGAGTTAGATAATGTATAAAATTTACTTAATTACTAATCTTGAAAATAAAAAACAGTATGTCGGAATAACCAAATTTTCCATTACTGAAAGATTTTATCAACATACCAAAAGAGGATTTATTTTAACTGAAGCAATCAAAAAATATGGTGAAGATAAGTTTTCTATTGAATTGATTGAAGAAGTTGATACTGCCGAAAGAGCATATGAATTAGAACAGTCTTATATTAAAGAGTATAATAGTAAAGTTCCTTATGGTTATAATATAACTGATGGTGGTGATGGAATATTTGGTTGGGAAGCGACCGAAGAATACCGACAAGAATGCTCTGAAAGAGTTAAACAACTTCATAAAGAGAAAAAAGTTGGTATGTATGGTAAAAGGCATAGTGATGAAACCAAAAGAAAGATGAGTGAGGCATCTAAAGGAAAATCCAAACCTTGGTTAATTGGTAGGAAACTTAGTCAAGAAACTATTGAAAGATTGCGTCAATTAAATCTTGGTAAAGTTTCTAGTGAAGAAACTAGAAAAAAAATAAGTGAAAATCACCACGATGTGAATGGAGAAAATAATCCTATGTATGGAAAAAAGCATTCTCCAGAAACTATTGAAAAATTAAAACAAAAAGCAAAAAATCGTCCAAAAAGAATTTGGGTTAATAATGGAACTGAAGAAAAACTTATAGCAATTGACGAATCTATACCTATGGGTTATAATAAGGGAAGAGTGAGGTGTTAATGTTCAATCATATTGATGCAAATCTCCCGAAACTTGATCGGGAGACTATTGATGGTATAAGATATTATAAAGTACCTGATGATGAAGAACTACTCAAACTAGTTTCAATTACTTCCATCACAAGTCATTTCAATAAAGAAATCTTTGTGAAGTGGAGAAAGAAAGTTGGAGATGTAGAAGCAGACCGTATCACAAAACTTGCAACAAGTCGTGGTACGGATATGCACACTCTTACTGAGTATTTTCTAAAAAATCACGATCTTCCTACGGATATTCTTCCAATTTCAGAGTTTTTGTTTAATATTGCGAAGTCAACTCTCAAGAATATAAATAATATTCACTGTTTAGAAGGTTCCCTATATAGTAAGCAATTAGGTATTGCAGGAACGACGGATTGCATTGCCGAATATAATGGCGAATTAGCAATCATCGACTTTAAGACTTCTAAGAAACCGAAGCCACGCGAGTGGATCGATCATTATTTCGTTCAGTGCTGTGCTTATGCTGCAATGTACTACGAACTGACTGGGGTATCAGTCAAAAAATTTGTTATCATTATGTCCTGTGAAGACGGAGAATGTGTAGTTTATGAAGAATACGACAAAGCAAAGTACCTTAAATTGCTCGTCCAATATATTAGAAAATTTGTTGGAGATAAACTTGAGCAGTATGGAACCTAACAGAGAACTAGAACAAGCAATAGAGGATAAGTTCCTAACTCCCTCAAAGTTTTCCCTAGAAATAGAGAAGATTGTTGCGGAGGAGAATATGAACTACATCGATGCTATTTGCCATTATTGTGAGATTAATAAGATTGAGGTAGATTCAATTACGAAACTTGTATCTAAACCCCTCAAAGAAAGATTGAAGTATGATGCTATCAATCTAAACTTTATGAAAAAAACGTCGAGAGCACGTTTGCCTGTATGAGTCCTTTTGAATGCTATCAACATTATCTCTCTCTTAAAAGTCATTTCACAAATCCCAAATACGATTACTTCAAATACAACAAAAAAGTTCGTGCCTCTGCAACATCGTTTAATGCCCGATCCGATAAATACTGGTTCGAGAAAACCAGTCGCAAATACCCCGATAAGGAAATTGTAGATTTTCTAGTATCAAATTTTGTTGCCACAGACACCCCACAAAACTTATGGATTGGTTCTTTAATAAACGAAGGAGAAAGAACATACGTCGAGTGGATGAAACGACAGCAGAGTTTGACTTACTTGTTCAAAGAACAATCGGAAGAATTACTCTCGGAAATCAAATTAGAAGATGCTTTCAATTGTTCGAAAGGTCATCCACCAATTCTAAAAAAGTTCCTGGGTGGGAAGATTTCTCCTGAAATTTTAGTCATATACGATAAAATTTTCCAGTTTGGCAATGTATTTGATACAAAACTAATGGATCCTGTGTGGGAAATCGTAAGTTTAAAAATTCGGAAATACAATCCCTTTATACATATTGATGTCTCCGACTATAAACAACTTCTACGGGAAATTGTAAATGAGTAAATTTTTTGACTCTGAACTTATTAGAGAAGAACTTGAAGAAATTAATGATCTTCAAAAGTTCATTTATGGAAGCATTCTTAACTTTGGTTCTATGACCCGTGAAGATAAACTGGAACACATTGAAAAGATGACGTTGCTATTAGAAAAGCAACGCATTATGTACACAAGACTTTCTCTTTCTGATGACCCACAAGCGGTTGAGATGAAAGAGAATTTGAAAAAATCTGTGGCTATTATGGGATTTCCCCCTGACACAGATATGAATTTACTTTTCAGTAGTATGAATAAGACCATTGAGTCTCTCAAACAATTCCTTGACAGATGAGACCATCCTTGCTATACTATCCAAGTAATCCAACAAATCCAAAACTATCCAAGGTATCTAAATGTCCTTCTCAGATCTTAAAA
>Ga0315284_10012687_pt1 | contig 12001 bp, 10 predicted proteins | sample YL17G09_16_MG_FD_203696 | JGI IMG/M metagenome (GOLD analysis project Ga0315284, IMG submission 203696) | Sediment microbial communities from Yellowstone Lake, YNP, Wyoming, USA - YL17G09_16 | ecosystem: Environmental > Aquatic > Freshwater > Lake > Sediment | place: USA: Wyoming | collected...
CTCGTAGGAAAAATATTCTGTTTTGGGAAAAGACACAAAAATCTCCAAAGCAAACTTGCTCATTAAACGGTTGGATAATCCGGGATTAATGTCTGATTCATGGAGAAAAATAGGAACCCAAAGCAATTTGGCAGCGATTACAGCCGGTACGGAACCATAGCCTCCTTTGCTGAAAAGCACATCCGGCCCCAGAACGTAAATGTAAAGAAAGGCCTGAAATACGCCAATCGGTATTTTAATTAAAACGTCAAATAGATTGTTAAAAAAAGGGCCTATTCCTCCATATCTTCTGATTTTCCCGGTAAAGATTTCCTTGATGTTAATCCCCTCTTGGACCAGTAAAACGCTTTCCATATCATTCTTTGGCCCAATGAAAAAGAAATCCATCTTTGTTTTTGGATTGATTTTCCGTATTTCCCTGACAATAGCGATAATTGGTATGGCGTGGCCTCCGCTGCCCCCGCCTGTAAATAGTATCTTCACAGATTTTTTGAGATATTTAATAATACTCCCATAGCGATCAATTCAGTGATCAAGGCTGATCCTCCATAACCGATAAAAGGCAAAGGAATGCCTGTTAATGGAAGAATTCCGATCATTGCTCCGATATTAACAAAAGCTTGAATAATGATCCAGCTGGTGATCCCTATACTGGTAAGCCTGAAAAAACCGTTTTCACTCCTTTTAGCTATTCTAAACCCAGCCCAGCTAAAAGACAAGAAAAGCAGGACCAAAATAAGGGCTCCAATAAACCCGGACTCCTCAGCATAGACAGCAAAAATTGAGTCAGATATTGTCTGGGGCAAAAAGCCAAGCTTCCAATTACCCATGCCCAAACCCACGCCCATAATGCCACCAGAACCAACTGCAATTAGAGCTTGGCCGCTTTGGTAGCCAATTCCTTGAGGTTCTTGATCTGGATTAAAAAAAACCTTCAAACGATCCATTCTGTACGGTGCTAAGATCATAATGCTGATAAAAAAAGCAAGCAGTATAAAGCCGGCAATAATAGGCTGCCATAAAGGAATATTGGCACAGCTATAAATGATTAGGCCGGTTAGAGCTATTATTCCCAAGGTACTGAGATTCGGCTGGTAAAAAAGAGCTATACCAATAATAAACAGAACAACGAAAAAAGGAATTAAAGTTTTGCCCAAAGAAGCTTTTTTATTTGATTCAATCCTGCTACCAAGCAAACTTGCCAGATAAAGGATAAAAAAAAGCTTCAGAAACTCCGAAGGCTGAAAAGAATACTGGCCCCAGCCGATCCAGCGCGCAGCACTTAAAGATTCCTCTGACCTGGATCCGATGCCGGGAACAAAAACCAGGCTCAATATGATGAGCCCGAACAGCAGGAGCAAGGGGCTTAATTTCTTAATGATATTGAGATTGATGCGGTAAGCAAGATAAGCCAGGAATAGGCCTATTAAAAGGAAGATTGATTGGCGTCTTAATATGTAGTAGGTGTTTCCGTATTTCTCAAAGGAATAGTTGGCTGAAACGCTGGACAGAATTAAAATCCCAAAAACAACCAAAAGAGCCACAATAAACAGTAAATAGTAATCAGGATGTTTAGTGTTTGAAGCCATGGCCAAATTGTTTTACGTATTTCTTAAACAAATCTCCTTTTTCTTTATAGTCCTTAAAAATGCTGAAGCTTGATGAAGCGGTGGAAAGCAAACAGACCTTCCCTTTTTTGGTGTTCTGGTAGGCAATTCTGACCGCATCCTTCATATTATCAACGAAAAAAGGTTGGGGAAGCTTACCCGTCTTTTTTTTCAATTCCTGCCAAATCCTTTCTCCAGTAGTGGGAAAAAGGATCACTGTTTTTATTCCGCTTTTTAAAACCTGCTCTGCCAATTCCTTAAAATCAATGTTTCTTTCAAATCCTCCAAGAATTATGGTCTCTACTCTGCTTCCCAATGTTTTAATTGCTCCGATAGTAGCTTCAGGGATAGTGGCCAAAGCATCATTATAGAAAGTGATACCTTGAAATGTTCCAACCAGTTCCAAACGGTGCGCCAAAGGCTTAAAGTGTTTAATTACCTGATCAATGATATTATTGGGAACTTGAAAGATCCCGGCAACTGCTTTAGCAGCCTGTTTGTTTAAATCATGATACTCCCCTCTTATCCTGATCTTTTTGGCCCCAGATCTTTTCGCAATCTTTTTCACTATTTCATTATCAGCGTTAAAAACAAGATAATCTTTAGCTAATTGATATCTGGTGATATTGGCCTTGGCATTAATGTATTCATTAAAATCACAATAGTAATCAAGATGCTCAGGATAGATGTTCAAAAGTACGCTAATGTGCGGGCTTTTTTTAAGTCCGTATAATTGATGGCTTGATAGTTCGCAAACAAAAACCTGGTCTTTCCTTGCCTTGATTAATGACGAAAGCATTGGTTTGCCGATGTTTCCTAAAATCTTAACCTTAATTCCTGCTCTTTTTAGGATCTGGTATATCAAGGACGTGGTTGTGCTTTTTCCTTTGGTTCCGGTGATGCCGATCACCTGGCCCGGGCAGTTATCCAAAAAAAGCTCTGTTTGAGAAGTAACCTTCTTTTTATTAAAAGCATCTTCAACTTCTTTTAAATGAATAGGGATACCCGGGGACTTAATGATCAAATCAAATTTCTTAATTGCGTTCAAATAATCATTGCCAAAAAACTTCTTGACTCTTTTGTCCGTTTTGACGGAAAGCTTAGCCTTATCTGCTATTCCTAATAATTTATTGGGAAACAATTTCCTTAAAAAAGCAAAAGTGTTCCTTCCTTCCTTACCAAAACCCAAAATCAGTATTTTCTTGTCTTTTAACCGGCTTAATTTCATATATCTATTTAATCATAAAATGAGGATAAAAAACAGGTTTTCTAAAAGAAAAAACGGAGGGGATTCGAATTCCGTTCGATGCGAAAGGAAGCAAATCCGCTCCATATTGATGAATGATAATTAAGAAAAGATATGGATAAATTGTCTAGGACCTTAGCGCCGAGCCGAGACGGAGATAGTTCATGGCTAGGAGATCGCTAGCATGCACAATGGCACGCATTCTCGGGACAGGAATTTCCAGGTAGGTCTTTGGACTCCCTCCCTATGCTCGTGAGGCTGCTATTTTGTTCGACATGCTATACTAGTGAGGCATTGGTCTGCCCCATGTTCATCTCCATCTCAAGCTCCGTAGCGAAGCCCCAGAACATCATGTGACCGGGCGAAAGGTTGGTTGTCAACGAGAGAATTCATGATGCTGGTTTTAGCCACCTTTCTTCATTCGTAGCGAGGCCTGCCATGTTGCTGTCTACGATTGAATCTTGAATTTCATCAAGAACCCTCTGGTCTGATGTAGAGCCATTTTCAATCAGTAATTCAGAAAAAACAAAGGAGGAGTGAATGAAGTGTCAGTAATGAAGTGTCAGTACAGAATGGTCCATATCTTGGTAGATCACCTCTTGTAAAGAGCGATTAACAGTTCCTGGGTCCTCCAGGATCGCTGGAAGTCAGGAAACCGTAGAAAGAAACCCAAGGTATCTCTCCATTTGAAATTATATTTGAAAATATGATTTTAGTCAAGCAGATTTGACTTAAGAATCTTTAAAAAATCAGAAGGTAAATAATTTTGGTTGTTCCGGGAGCTTAAAATCTCGTTTGCTTCTTTTTCCAATCCGGGATATTTTATTAAAAGCTTTTCAAAACGTTTTAGAAGAAGGGGCATTTTTTTTAAACCCTCATTTTTCTTGCAGCTGAGATAAAAAGCAGCCCTGCTTTCTTTTACGGTGCCAACGCACTCAAAAGGCTTAAAGTCCTTCTCCCCTATCAGCTCTTTAGCAATAGGCCAAAGTTTCGAATCGTTGAAAAGATTCTTTCTAAAAATCTTTACCAAATCTTTTGTTTCGACAAAAGGATATAAAATAGCAAAAACAAACAAGCATTTGGAGCACTGACCGCACCATTTCCTGCCAGGCTTCTTGCGTCCGGAATCAGTCTTATATGCCTCGTTGCAGCTTAAGAAAGCTTTTAAGTAATCAGTTAAATTACTGAAAACTTTGGCAATCTGTATTTCATATAAAGGCCTAAGAAAGCTGAAATATTCAAGATTCTTAACCAGATATTTATTCAAATATTGTCTGAAACGAGTTTCAAATTCAATACTTTTTGACCATTGATGATTGATCACTTTTCCCAAATATCTGATATTCCCCTCATTAGAGCTTCTTTCATTAGAAAAAACAATATATCGGTAATTAAAGATTACAGCGATTAAACTACTTAGAAAAGCCAGATATGCTGAAAAAGGTGTGTGGCCGTTAAGATATCCATTTTGATTCAGCTTCAAAAGCTTTTCATCAATCTGCCTTTCAATAATGACAGGATTATTGCAGCCAGCGACCTCCATTATTTTACCGGCAGATTTAGTAGGATTTAAAGAAAAGCAGTTGAAATTAACGCTGGCTTTCCTAAATATATCAAGGGTCAAGGCAGAATCCTTTCCCCCGCCCACTCCAACCAAAGCCTTATTGGATTGTTTTTCTAAAATCATATTGATTTCTTCAGTTTCAGGAAATGCCGATTTAATGCTTAGAAATCTAACTGGCCTGAAATCAATTTTATTCTCAAAGAAAAATTGACCCATACCGTCAATTATTAATTCCTTCCACCATTTGATCTGGTCATGATTCAAATGACCGGCCTTAACAATGATTTCAGGAGAGCAGGTTGCTTTCCAGTAGCTGGGAATTTCCATTAATCCCAGATGAAAAATCATGTTATTAAGCATCTCATCCTGGCTGCGATGAGAAATCATGGCATCAACAGGTCTCTCCCCTTTTATCTTTATCTTGGGATAAAAAAAGATATCTGGTTCAATTTGGAATTTGAAAGATATCTCCAAGATATTGTCTATAAATTTATATGAGTAGCTGTGATAGATAAAACGAGGATGCTTTTTTCTTAGTTCTTCCAGTTTCATATAGTAATTTTAGCTTAAAATTCAGCTTTGGTCAACGTAAAAGGACCGATAGAAAATATGATGCTATCGGCCCAATCTCACCGGTTTCGGCAAGAATAACCATAAAATAGTTGGAACGCCGAAAATAGTAATTACTAGGAGTAGCAATGGCATTCTATACTCCTGTGGTATGGAGCTCATTAAGGCCCCATATCCTGAAATCGCTGTTGTTGCAATACCAATCAGTGCCATGCCAGCAATAACTGATTTAAAGAACGTCATAGTAATCCTCCGTATGATATCATACCATACAATTTAAGCATTTGTCAAGTTGAATAATCACCATATATAAAGCAAACACCACCAAAAAATGGTGGATTAGACAGTCGCATAATTGGTGCAGGAGCTGGATCGCTCTTTATGCACGTAGTATTGGAATATAGACCAGGGTAGAATCCCCCATACTGATATCAGGATGACGAACATACCCATCATGGTCTGTACCCAGAATAGCGACTGACCTGCGAATAGAACTATTGCAATCATATGCGGATTAGCCACAAGGACCAGTCCACCGACAATTTGCAACAGATCGGTCAGAATCGATGCAGGCATTTTGATGAATGCCGCAGAGATCAGCATAGAAGGCACTATGATTTGCAGCATGTGCTCCTGTGCGATCATTTTCCTTCCTGTAATGATCATTTCGAACCTCGGATGTGGGCTTTCCCACGCATATATTATACCATACAAAATTAGGTCCTGTCAACCTAGAAGCCTGATCGCTATTCCGATAATGGCAGAAACTGCGCCAATCACCCAGAACCGCATAGTAACCTTAAAAGGAGGCCAGCCTTTAGCTTCAAAATGAAGATGGAGAGGAGAGGCCAAAAACACCTTCTTTTTCCTGAATTTCTTGGAAAGCAGCTGGATAATCACTGATCCTGACTCAATTACCAAGAGAAACCCGATAATGGGAAGCACTAAAACCGAATCGGTTAAGAAAGCAATAACGGTTAAGGTGGCACAAAGGCCCATTACCCCTGTTTCACCCATGTAAAAACGGGCTGGAGGGATATTAAACCATAGAAAAGCAAGCAAAGCTCCTAAAATTACTGCGCAAAAAGACGCAATATCAATTTGGTTTAAAAATAAAGCAATGCCTGAATAGGCAGCAAATATCAGGGCAAATGCTCCGCCAGCCAATCCGTCAATGCCGTCAATCACTCCTCCGCTATACACGGCCAGCATCACAATAACAAATATAGGTATATACCAACCATTGATCATTAAGTCGCCCCATCCTGGTACGTGAATAGAATTCCATTCCAGTTTATAGGAAAACCACAATGCACCTACCAGACCAATTAAAGCTACTAAAAGCAATCTTTTTCTTAAGCTTAAACCGCCTCCGATATACCTGCCTTGGCCCATTACCTGCAAAACATCATCAATCAGTCCTAATAATGAGGCCGCTATTAAGGAGAACAAAGGCAGCCAGGTCTGGTTGCGGCTCAAAAAATCCAGTTTCTCTATCCACTGAATATCAGTAAATTTGGAAAGAACAGAGAAAAACACAATTAAAATCAAAACGGTCAGCCAGATTAATACTCCTCCGAACCTGGGCACATTCACCTCCCCTTCAGAATGAAACTTCTGGAAAAAAGGCAGTCCTCCCCCATCAATTGATTTATCCCTTACCTTCTTTTTCCAAAGCCTGTGTTTAAACATCAGATTGGTTAAAAAGGGAGTAAGAAAAAAAGCAACCAAAAAACTGATTGCTCCTAGGGTGAATATTTTAATTACGCTGGTTGCTAATTCTGACATATTGCTACCATTGATAGCTATCATATATCCAGTTGATCAGCTTTCTCATCTCTAAAAACCTTTTCTCCAGGCTTTCAGCTCCCAAGATCACGTTAATGATCACATCATTATCATTATTGGGTGATTTTAAAGCTAATATTATGCAGCCACCGGCCTTGGGTGTGAATCCGGTCTTTCCGCCAATAATCTTGTCCCTCCAGCCGTTAGTTTCAGAAAGAAGCTCATTGGTATTATATAGCTCCGGACCAAATGCATTATAGCTGGGAGTAGCCAGAATCTCCCAAATTACGGGCTGATTCAATAGATCTCTAGTTAATGTAGCCAAATCAGAAGCAGTGGAATAATTAATCTCGTATTCCGGCTCTTTGGGATCAAGCCCGCTGTTATTGATAAAATAAGTATTAGTCAGATTCAGTCTGCCGCTGGCATTGTTCATTAAAGCGACAAAAACATCCTTAGTCATATCCGGGTAATCGTTGGCTAATGAATAGGCAGCATCATTACTAGATTCCATGAGCAAGGGATACAAAAGATAACCAGTAGGAACTTTCATTCCCGCTTTGAGCTTGCCTAACTTTTCCGCCTGATCTACCGCTGCCTGAGAAATAGTTATCCTCGTGGAAAGATCATAGTTCTCTAGCACAACCAAAGCCGTCATTAATTTGCTCAGCGAGGCAATGGGCAGTTTTTCCTCTTCGTTCTTTTTAAAAAGCACTTGCTCCTCCCCTTTTTCAGTTATTAAAAGCGAATAAGCTGACTTGGCTTCAATCTCAATATTTTCAGCTCCGGGTTTTTTACGAACCAAAGGCCGATCAGCGGTTTTAATGGGAAGGGATACTTGGGCAAGCAGAACATCAGAATTGTAGCCAATCTCATTGTAAAAGAAAAAGGATTGAAGCTCTTTTTCAAAAACATTGGCTCCCCACCAAAAAGGCAAACTTAAAACAAAAGAAAGTAGAAAAACCTTTAATCTCATTTCTTGTGTTCCTTCCCCTTATTATTTGATACCTTGATATGCAGTTCTTTTAACTGATCCTCAGTGATTATAGACGGAACATCCATCATCAGATCCCGGTTGTCCCCTGTTTTGGGAAAAGCGATCACTTCCCTGATGTTGGGCTCGTTTAAAACAATTGCCAAAAAGCGGTCAATGCCCTGTGCAATTCCGGCATGGGGCGGAACTCCGTAGGAGAAAGCCTCAAAATAATGCTTGAAATCATCCATAACTTTTTGGGGGTTGTGGCCCAAAACCTCAAACACACCCAATAGAATGTCAGTATTGGTGCTTCTGACGCTGCCTCCAGCAATCTCATATCCGTTTAATACAAAATCATACTGAAAAGCAATAATCTTTTCAGGATATTTCTTGATCATTGCCACATCATCAGTCTGGGGCTTGGTAAAAGGATGATGCATTGCGCCCCAAGCCTTTTCCTCTTCATGCCACTCAAACATGGGGAAATCAACAACAAAGCAGAAAGCCAGTTCATTAGCATCTGTTTTGTCTTTTCTTAAATCAGGCTTGTCAGTGCCGTACTTTTTAATCGCTTCTTCATAGGTAATCCTGGGAAAAGTTGTTTCTTGAATCTTTTTTTCAGGAAATATTTTCTTAACCAGACTGACATAGAGCCTTTCAATTAAATCAAGCACCTCTTCCTGGGAGGTAAAAGCCATTTCAATATCCAACTGGGTATGCTCGGCCTGCCGGTCAGCTCTCGGGTCTTCGTCTCTTAAGCATCTGACCACCTGAAAGTATTTCTCAATACCCGATACCATCAGCATCTGCTTGTATTGCTGCGGGCTTTGAGGCAAGGCATAGAATTTGCCCGGCTCCAGTCTGGCCGGCACCACAAAGTCTCTGGCTCCTTCTGGCGTTGATTTGGTTAAAATAGGGGTCTCTATTTCAATAAAGCCCTCTTTAATCATAAAAGACCTTATGAAGTGAATCACTTCCTGCCTGATCATGAGATTCCTCTGCAATCTCTTTCTTCTTAGGTCTAGATACCTGTATCTCAGCCTTTTTTCCTCATTGATTTCATATCCCGGAGTGTCTATTGGAAAAGGCAGGGTTTTGGCCTGAGAATAGATTTCAACTTTATCTGGATGCAGTTCTATTTCTCCTGTAGGAATATTCGGGTTGGTTGTACCATCAGGCCTCTTAAATATCTCGCCCTCAACAGCCAGCACCCACTCCGGCCTGATCTTTTGAACTAATTGATACAGATCCTGCTTCTCAGGGGTAAAAATTATCTGAAGAATTCCGCTTCTGTCCCTTAAATCAATGAAAAGAATCTTTCCGTGGGAGCGGACAGTTTCCACCCAGCCGCAGACCATAACTTTCTGTCCTGCTTTTTTAGCTGCTTCAGTATTTAGAATTCTTTGAGTCATATTTAATATTTAATAATATATCAAAATTAAAGAGAAAGCAAACAAAAAAGCCCACTTTTAAAGCAGTCTTTTTGATCTTGCTGCTATTGGCAAGTAGGATAATTCTGGTCCTCTTCTGGCTTGTCCTTAGTGGCTTTCTTTTTCTTACAGCAGCAAAGGCACCAGATAACAACTACAACAACCACCGGTACAATAATCCAGATAATTGTTTGGTTCATCTTAATGATTGAAAATTGAAATTCGACTTTGAATAATTATTCCAGATCCAATTGATATATATCCCCTGCTCCCATGACCATTAAAACATCGAATTGGGAAACATTCTTTTGCAGGAAATTGATCAGTTCATTTTTTTTGAGATACATCACCTTCTTGTTTCTTACTGCTTTAACCAGTTTCAAAGAGCTGACCTTTTTCTTAATGGCTTTGTTCTCCCTGCCAACAACATCGTAAATATCGGTCACAATCAATTTATTGATCGGAACTTTTTTAAAAACCTTTACAAAATCCTTAAAGAGATAATAGGTTCTCTGGTATTGATGAGGCTGGAACACGCACCAGATCTTTTTATCAGGGTATTTTTCCCTGACAGCCTTAAGCGTAACCTTCACTTCAGTGGGATGATGGCCGTAATCAGAAATACAAATTATTTTCTTTCCGTAAAAGACAATTTCTTTTAAATCAAACCTGCGCCAGGAACCCTTAAATCCTAAAAGATGATTAATGCTGAATTCTTCATTAATGCCCAAAATCCAGGCAACGGTCAAAGCGGCCAAGGCATTGGAAACATTGTGCTCTCCCGGTATTTCCATTTTGCCTTTTAATTCCTTCGCCTCTTTTTGTTTTAAAGAATAGTATTTAATCCTTGGTTTGACCTTTAATGATTTAATAATTTTTCTGATATTAGCATCGTCCTGATTGGCAACCAATAATCCTTCTTCGCCTAAATGACTCACGTATTGCTTAAAGCTTTTTAAAACATTTTTTAGATTGGCGTAATAATCAAGGTGGTCAGCTTCAATACTGGTAAGGACAATGATCTTTGGCCAGTAATTCAAAAAAGATGCAAAATGCTCGTCAGCTTCGATAACCAGGTAATTGGAATTGCCGACTCTGCAGTTAGAATCTTCAAACTCCTTTACCTTGGTTCCGATAAGGACTGTAGGATCAAGCCCGGCCTTAGCCATCAAAGTTCCGATCATGGCAGTGACCGTGCTTTTGCCATGCGTGCCGGAAACGGCAATGCTAAAATACTTCTTGGTCAAAAATCCCAACACTTCAGGATAGCTTAAGCATTTTATGCCCAGTCTTTTAGCTTCTTTCAATTCAGGATTGGTTTGAGCAACAGCCGGGCTGTAAACAACCACTTCCGTTCCTTTGACCAGATTCTCTTTCATGTGCGGACCGATGAAAATCCTGGCACCTTGTTTTTCCAAAGAAGCTGTGATCTCTGAACGAGAGAGGTCAGAACCAGTGACCGTATGACCTTTTACCAAATGAAACTTGGCCAGAGCAGATACTCCGATTCCGCCAATGCCAATAAAATGAACCCTTTTTGATTCTTGAGTTAATCTTTTAGCATGCATGATTCTAAAACTATATAATTAGGTCCTCCTTTTTTTAATTCACTCTCCATGATCTCAATTGATTTTACAATAAATCTATAATCAATATCCTCATTTACCTCTTGCCTATCTTCCGGTTCAATCTTTCTCCAGTCAAAGGTCTTGATTCTGGCCAAAGTAATATGGGAACTATAAGCGCGGGGTTCTGATTCCAACTTAAGCGGAGAATTGACTAATGCTTTTTCTAGATCTTTCTGTAAATCTGCTAGCTCTTGGCTTTTTTCTCCTTCAGCCCAGATCATCTGAGGAGGCATTTTTTTAGGCGGTCCATAAATTATCTTTTTTAGTCTGATGACAAAAGGTTCATACTTTTGTGCTATTTCTTCCACAATGCTGCAGATTTCCGGCAACTCCTCGTCTTTAATATAACCGATAAAAAACAAGGTGATGTGAAGGTTCTCTTTCTTGGTCCATCGGGCAGGCAATTCCAGCCATTTTCTGTTGAATGAATGTAATTGCTCTTTTAGATCATCGGGCAGGTTTATGGCAATAAAAATACGTCGGTCCATGCTATTTGATTGAATTCTATCACAAAAGGGGTTAAAATAAAATCGAAACATGAAAGAATGCTATCTATATAAAAAACTTGATAATCAGGAAGTTATCTGCCAAAACTGCAGCCATTATTGTCATATTGATGAAGGAAAAAGAGGAATCTGCGGGGTCAGGGAAAACCAAAAAGGAATTCTATATGCTTTGAATTACAATAAAGTAATAGCTATTAATATTGACCCGATAGAGAAAAAACCCTTGTTTCATTTCCTGCCCGGAACCTTTTCCTTGTCGTTTGCAACAGTAGGCTGTAATTTTCGCTGCCTCAACTGCCAGAACTATGATATTTCCCAGGGCTTTAAAGAGAATAAAGAGATTCCCGGTGAGGAGGTCTCTCCAGAAGAAATTGTCAATCTGGCCATAGCAGATGATCTGCCTTCGATATCATACACCTACAGCGAACCAACTATCTTTTCGGAGTTTGCCCTAGACACAATGAAGCTGGCCAGAAAGAAAGGCATTAAGAATGTCTGGGTTTCTAACGGATATATGAGCAAGGAATCAAGGGAAATGATCATCCCTTACTTAGATGCGAATAATATTGATATCAAAGGATTCAGTGACGACTTCTATCAGAAAAACTGCGGAGCCAAACTGGAACCAATATTAGAAACTGCCAAAATTATGAAAAAAGCAGGTGTCTGGATAGAAATCACAACCT
>Ga0315284_10012688_pt1 | contig 12000 bp, 13 predicted proteins | sample YL17G09_16_MG_FD_203696 | JGI IMG/M metagenome (GOLD analysis project Ga0315284, IMG submission 203696) | Sediment microbial communities from Yellowstone Lake, YNP, Wyoming, USA - YL17G09_16 | ecosystem: Environmental > Aquatic > Freshwater > Lake > Sediment | place: USA: Wyoming | collected...
TCTACCTCAAGCCCGGAGTCGTCGGCGAGCGTCAACTCGCCGGTGTAACGGGCATACGCGGTCGCCTTGAGGGTCGCGTTCTCGACGAAAGTGGAGCCGGTTTCCTCGACTTCGGGAGCGTCGGGATAATCGGCAAGCGAGACGATCCGGAAGGGGATTCCGGCGAGCGCCGCCGCCATCTCTCGCGCCTTGCCGGCGTTTTTCGTGGCGATGACGAGTCTTCTCACAGCACGTCGGCAAGCGTGGTCTTGACGGTCGCGATCAGCTCGCCAATACCCTTTTGAGCGAGATCGAGCAGGTTGTTGAACCGATTGCGCGTGAACGGCGCGCCCTCGGCGGTGGTCTGGATTTCGACGATTCGGTTGGCGGAGGTCATGATGACGTTCATATCGACCTGCGCGCTGGAGTCCTCCTTGTAGTTGAGGTCCAGAAGCTCCTCGCCCATCACGACCCCAACGCTGACCGCCGCGATGAGATCCGAAAAGGGCATCTTCTTTGCCCAGCCCTGCTTCTTCATCTCCGCGCAGGCGTCCACAAACGCCACGAACGCCCCCGTCACCGAGGCCGTCCGCGTGCCGCCATCGGCCTGAAGCACGTCGCAATCGAGCCAGACAGTGCGCTCGCCGAAGCCGTTGAGGTCGGTTATGGATCGTATCGCGCGCCCCACCAGCCTCTGGATCTCCTGGCTTCTGCCGTTGACCCTGCCCGCGGATACATCGCGCTGCGTGCGAGTCTCGCAGGATCGAGGCAGCATCCCGTATTCCGCGGTCACCCAGCCCTGCCCGGAGCCTTTGAGAAACGGCGGCACCTTGTCCTCTATCGAGGCAGAGCAGATGACCTTGGTGTCGCCCATCTCGATCAGGCAGCTTCCCTCCGGATACTTCATGAAGTTCCGGGTTATCTTGATTGGCCTAATCTGGTCGCCCGCGCGACCGTCCAGACGGATCATATTGGTCCTCAGTCCTCAGTTATCGGTTATCAGTGTCCGGACTGGCAACTGATAACCGCCAACTGATAACTCCTTTTCCTGTTCTACTCGTTCGATACTCCGACCCAGAAACGCGCTTCCCAGCGTCGTAAAGCCCGACGAATCCCCGCTCGCGACAAACTCGTGCGGCGAACCGAGCCGCTCGCTGAGCATACCACGTTCAACTAGTGTATTCGCAAGCGCGCCGGCCGTTTCCTCCGCGGGATCGACATGTTGCATGCCATCACGATGGCTTTCGCGCCCCTTTCGATAAGAAACGCGCAACGCTCAGCCCGCCCAGGCCCGAGTCGAACATGCCAATCGGATAGATCACCTTATGCTGCCTGGCCGAAGCAGGGTGGAATCCGCCGTGATCGGACCGGTTAGGTCAAGATGCCCACCCAGCGTTTCGACCGTCTTCCCTTCCACCAGTATCCGCACACTGCGTACTTTCCCACTACTGTTAGAAACGAGCGTGTGCACGATGGAGTTTACCGTAAGGGCTTCCTGATCCGATCCGCCGGAGAAGTTGTCCGCAAACTCGCGGCTGAAATCGACCGTCGCGACTCCCTTGTCCACCCGAACCGGCGATACGAGCTTCGTGCCGGTCGGGATCAGGCCCGCTGCGATGCCGGTTTCCTTGTTGGTCGCGATCAGAGCGTTGATGGCCGCGTCGAGCAGATCGCCTTTCTCCCGCGTGGTTCTGATCACTCTGCCCAGGTGGAAGCCCTTGCTGTCGCGCTTGGGCAGATAGACGGATACATCCCGCTCCGGGACTACGGGCTTGGGGGTTATCGTCACTATCGGTTTCTGCTTGGGCGGAGTAATGCCGAACGGCAGCTTGCCGGTCAGATACAGTCCCCCGACAGCCGCCGCCGCGACCAGGATCACTCCCGCGACAAACAGCCAGCCAACGCCGGACGATCTCTTTTTGCGTCTAGCCATTACTCTATCGGCGCTCCTTCCACGTATGCCTTGAACCCCGCGATGATCCCCGCGACCAGCTTGGCGCGATAGCCCGCGTCCAGCAGCTTCGCGCGGTCGGAGGAGTTGTTGACGTAGCCGCACTCCAGCAGCACGCCGGGAATCCCCGTATCCGAAAGCCTCCGCAGCACCGCCAGCCCGCCTTCATAAAGCGAACGGTCGCTTCTGGGCCGCCTGTCGCGCATGCCCGTGAACTTGCACACCCCGTCGTGGACAGCATACGCAAGCAGCTTTGGGCTCGGTTCTTCCATGTGATAATAGGTCTCGATGCCCGTGGCGCTGTCCGGCACGAGGTTGGAGTTGCAGTGCACGGAGATCAGGAAGTCCGCCTCAGCGTCGATTGTGGCTTCGGCGCGAGCGGCAAGGCTCATCAGCTTGTCGCTGTCGCGGGTGAGCATGACCTTTGCGCCCTGCTCTGCCAGCGCCGAAGCGAGGTCCTTCGCGATCTGCATGTTGAGGTTCTTCTCCGAGCAGCCGCCTGCCCGAGCGCCGTTTTCCTTGCCGCCGTGACCAGGATCGATGACAATCAGCTTTCCCGCCAGCTTGCCGCCCGACTTGTCCGGCGGATGCAGGTAGACCATTATCTGCGTGTCGCGGATCTCAATCGCGTAGACAAGCGGACGGGCGAGCCTCAGCGTCAATCGCACACCCGACGCCGTGTTGGCAAGCTCCGGCTTGACCGCCGTATGCGCGCCCGTCACCGCGCAGGCCTCGCCCATCCGGCTCTTGGGCAGATCGATCTGTATCTCCGGCGGCGAGACCCTCAGCGCGCTAATGGTGTTTCCTCTCGCGGACGTGGATATGATCACGTTGAACGAGCCTTCGTCCACGGTCTGTATGCTGACCCCTTCGACCGTGAACTCCTGCCCGGCCGGTGTAATCCGCGCTGACGGCGCGCTCGGAGCAGGCGCGGGCGTCAGGTTGTCGCCGAGCTTGAGCACGATCCGCGGCGCGGCCCCCGTCGTTTCGAGCCTGTAGCCCGTGGGCTTGTTGAGATCGAGCACCACGCGCGCGGTGGTGTCGTTAAGCTGGCCGAGCCTGGCCTTGGCCACCGTCGGCGTGCCTATGTAGACTTCCTTGGCTTCCGAGGCGAGCTTGGCATTGGGCACGTCCACGATGATCCTGCCGCTCCACATCTTCGCAGTCGCGCGGACGGGCAGGGAGCAGTTGACGGTGAGCGTATCGTTATCGAATTCGACCGTATCGAGATGCGCGATAAGCGTGAGCGTGCGTTTGGCGGCGTCGTAGCGCTGCTCGCCGCCGACAAGCGCGATCAGCTTGTCCATCGGGATCATGCGGCTGCCGTTGACGGTGTAAGTGTTGATCGTGCCGGACTGCCCGCCCGCCGCGGTGATGATAAGGCTGCCGCTGGAGGAGTCAATGCTGCTCGCGCCGAGAAGCGGCAGAATCGCGAGCGGAGCGAGAACTCCCGCGCCGTCGTGGACAGGGGCCGGGGAAAGAGGGGCCTCGCTCGTGCCGATCAGAATCCTCACCGGAACCGCATCGGCCCAGGCGAAGGTCCAGACCGCGAGACAAACGGTCGCGAGCGCGAGGTGTCGTGTGATCCGTCCCATCGAACTCCATCCTTGGGCTAAACCCATTCTACAGGCTGGAGTCCGGAAATGCAATCGAGGAAGGGAGTCATCAGTTATCAGTCGTCAGTTGTCAGTAGGGAGGGGAAGGGAGTCATCAGCTATCAGTCATCAGTTTACAGTTATCAGTGGGCGACCGTACGCCCAGTGGGGTGCCGCTTGCGGCGCCCCACTGTGAACTGTCAACTGACGACTGTCAACTTCCCTACAACGGATACGATGTCGCCGACAGGCCGTCGTTTGCGTAGTCGATGCGCACTCGCACGTTCTTGACGCCGTCCGTCACCGGCAGGTCGAACTTATACGGCGGGCAGTCCCTGGTCTGGCTGCAAAGCTCGGCGCCGTTGAACGCGAGGACCGTGACCGTGACGCACTTGATCCCCGGAATGTCGCCGGGCATGCCGACCAGGATTCTGCCATGCTTGATCTTGATGGTCGGAGGCGGAGCATCCAGATACGGCTGCGGCAGCGGATCGAACAGCCCCCGAGGCGAGCCGCCGCTGCGATTGCCGTAGACATAAGGTCCCCATCCTTCGCCGAGGTGTCCGGTACCATAGCCGAACTGGCCCCACTCGCCGCTGGGGACGTATCTGCGCATGAAGTCCCCGCCGACCTCCGCCGGATAGCCGACCCCCGGCCCGAAGTACTTGTTCAGGCCCGCTCCCTTGGAAAGCGCGCCTTCATACGAGTTGTAGCCCAGGTTGCCGATCCCGCAATCATCCCCCGCCGCGGTTATCGCGAGCAGGGCTATCAACGTGAGAACGCAGACAATGTAACCCTTCACCGTCCTCACCCCCATAAGTGACTGGTCTTCTAGTATCAGTGTTGTACTTTGCGCGCGAGTTCTACGCCTCAACGGGGCGAGGCCGATATGGTATAATCAGACGGTCATGGGCAAAGAGCAGAAGCACAAGACCGTGTCGATATCCAACCGCAAGGCATGGCATGAATATCATATCGGCGAGACGTTCGAAGCCGGGCTGGCGCTCACGGGAACCGAGGTCAAGTCAGTCAGAAACGGCAAGGCGAGCATTACGGAGTCCTACTGCAAGGTCGAGGGGCGCGAGGTGTGGATCCACGGCATGCACATCGCGCCATTTGAGCAGGGCAACCGCTTCAACGTCGATCCCGTGCGCGATAGAAAGCTGCTTCTTCACAAGGGCGAGATCAACCGCATAGCCCGACAGCTTGCGGAGAAGGGCCTCACGCTCATCCCGCTCAAGCTCTACTTTTCAAAGGGCTATGCCAAGCTCAATATCGGCCTTGCGCGCGGCAAGAAGCTCTACGACAAACGTGAAGCCATCGCCGAGCGCGACGTGGAGCGCGAACGACGCCGCGAAGAAGCAGCAAGACAGTGACGAGTTTCATGTCATTCTGAGCGCAGCGAAGAATCTCCGAGATTCTTCGCTGCGCTCAGAATGACAGACTCTGCGGATTGCGGAATGACGATTGCGGAATGACGAATGGGGAATGGGGAATGCGGAATGGGGAACGCTGAGCACATATTGGTAACGGGCGGAGCGGGGTTTTTGGGGTCGCATCTTTGCGATCTGCTGCTTGGAAAGGGCCACAAGGTCACGGCGATGGATAATCTGCTCACGGGCAGCATCTCAAACATCGCCCATAACGTCGATAACCCGAACTTCCGCTTCGTGAAATACGACGTCACGAACTATCTCTACCTTGACGAGCGCGTTGACGCGATCTTTCACTTCGCCTCGCCCGCAAGCCCGATCGACTACGCCCAGTTCCCGATCCAAACGCTTAAGGTAGGCTCGCTGGGCACTCACAAGACGCTCGGCCTGGCGGTCGCTCAAAAGGCCGTCTACCTGCTGGCGTCTACCTCCGAAGTCTACGGCGACCCGCTGGTCCATCCGCAACGCGAAGACTACTGGGGGAACGTGAACCCGATCGGCCCGCGCGGGGTCTACGACGAGGCGAAGCGGTTTGCCGAAGCGCTGACGATGGCGTATCACAACGCCCACGGCGTGGATACTCGCATCGCGCGCATATTCAACACCTACGGCCCGCGCATGAGGCTCCACGACGGGCGGGTCGTGCCCACGATGATCCATCAGGCGCTTACCGGCCAGCTGCTGACGGTCTTCGGTGACGGCAGCCAGACGCGCAGCTTCTGCTACGTGGACGATGAGGTGGAGGGCATCTACAGACTCTACAAGTCCGGCCACAACGAGCCCGTCAACATCGGCAACCCGGCGGAGATGACGGTGCTGGAGTTCACGCATCTGGTAAAGCGGCTGACGGATTCGTCGAGCGAGATCGTCTTCCGCCCGCTTCCTATCGACGATCCCTGCAAGCGCCAGCCGGACATCACCAAGGCGAAGCAGCTTCTCGATTGGGAGCCCAAGGTGTCGATCGAGGACGGACTGAGAGAGACGATTGCGTATATCAAGACGAAGATCTGAGCGCGAACTTGGATTTCGGAGGTGACCGAAAATGCCTGTTAAGTCGAATATCGTAGCCTGTTGCTGGTTACTGGCAGCATTGGCGTTTGTGCTCTACAGCATCGCTCGCATTTGGGAGGCTCTGGCGACCGTTGGCTATCCCTTCCCCCGCGCGTGGCTGCTCGCGATCCTGCTGCTGGCGGTGCCGGTGGGCGTAGTGGCTGTTGCTGTTCTGCTGGGGCGCATTTGGGGCTGGTGGGGACTGGTCGCGCTCTCGTCGCTGGGGATCATTGCAGTTATTGCAGTAGTTGTTCTGGTGTGCATCCTCCGAAGGGGCGGCGGGGACAATAGATGGGTGATCAACGCTGTTCCGGGGGTGGTGTTGGGCTTGCCCCCGCTGATCAGCCTGCTTGTGCTGGTCCAGAACAGGCCAGGGAAAACCACCTCAATCCGCTGATTGAGCCGGGAATGCGCCGAAGGGAAAGCTCTGCTCAGAACATCGATCCCTTGCCGCCGTCCAAATGGCTCTTCATCGACATACCTTCCTGTTTCTGTATCTCCGGCATCAGGCGGTCACGAACGAAAGCGTATGCCTCGTCCGTGTCCTGATCCATAATCATGACCTTGAGCCGCATTATGTCTTGTTCGCTGAGGTTAATAGTCAGCATGCATTCGTTCCTTTCAGCCTGTGGCTTTACTATCTCCACTTGCTCGCCAATCACTATCAGGGGATCGCCGGACGAGACAACGTCACCCTCTTTCACCACTGTCTTGAGTATCGTGCCCGACTCCCGTCAAGTCATATCTCCATCGGCACAGACGGCAGCTCGCCGTGATGTTTGACGCACGCACGCCTGCTCTCTTGACATTCTAGCACGAGTTGGTTATTATGCCAAATAGCCAACTATGGCCCCAAGTGAGCGAATGATGAGTCAAGACAGTTGCTGCTGCGCTGGCGACATTAGAACCATCCTTGCCTGTTCCGGCGGATCCAACGTCGGACAGATTACGAATGAGGTGGCAAAGAGACTCGATATCGAAAAGCAGGGCAGGTTCTTCTGCTTAGCCGGAGTCGGTGGCCACATTAGCGGCATGGTCGCATCAGTGGAGGGATCAGGCAAGGTTCTCGTGATCGACGGTTGCCCGGTGGCGTGTGCGAAGCTGACAATGGACGAGGCCGGTCTGGGCGGCTACGAGTATGTGGTCGTAACCGATCTCGGCATTGAGAAGAACCATGACTTCGCCCTTGATTCTGCGGACATAGATAAGACCTTGGAAGCTTGCCGCGAGAAACTCGACGGGGCAAAGGCATAGCGGTCTCAGACACGGCTATCTACGACCTTTTCACCCACACAATCGAGAGGATTGGGAGATAAGGGATATGAGGACACGTTACTACCTTGCTGCCGGGGCGTTGCTGATTTCGGCACTTGCGTACGGCAACTTGGGCGATAAGACGCGGGGCGGAGTTCCGGGAACCCAGATTGCTTTTGCGCAGGACTCTATGAAAACACATCCAGCCATCGAACTGCTGGACTTCGATGGCAAGCAAACTGATCCGCACTCGGAAAACCCGCAGCCATACAGCCCAAAGCAGACCTGCGGAGCGTGCCACGATTACGAAGCGATCAACAAGGCCTATCACTTCCAACTTGGCGCTGATCAGATATCCGATGATTACGGCAAAAAGGCCGGTAAACCCTGGATTTCGTCGCGCGGGCAGTTCGGTCGGCAGCAGCACATGTCATACGCGTGGGTCGCTAAGAAGCGCAACTCAAGTGCGGACGAGATAGGGATGACTCCATACCAGTACTCGCAGGCATGCGGCGCATGCCATGCCGGTGGTGGTCCAATGGAGCGAGACCGTGATGGCCAAAGATACGACACCAGACAGGTGAAACACCCCGATCTCTCGCAGAGCCTTGACGGCGACTACCACAAAGCTGCGTGGGACAGATCCGGCGTTGTCGAAGCCGATTGCCTTATGTGTCACTTGTCCGGATACAACGGCCAGGCTCGAACCGACCAGTTGTCCAAGGCGAACTTCAGATGGGCGGCCACAGTGGGCGCTGGATTCGGCACAGTTGATGGCTCGGTCAAGGACGGACAGACCCCGAGCCTGAAGTACGACCTTGCGCTCTTCAGCGACGATGGAACTGTTGCTCTCAAGATCACCCGCTCCGACGACGCAAGTTGCCTCTTGTGTCACGGTGAGGCCGAAGTAAAGAAGCGCGGCCACGTCTGGCACGACGCGAGGCAGTCGGATGTTCATACAGCATCAGGCATGAAATGCATCACCTGCCACACATCAGGCCCGGACCACCAGATACGCAAGGGACACTCCAATGGCGTCATTCTCCACGACGAACTTGATGATAAGACACTATCTTGCGAGGGGTGCCACCTTTCACCCGGATCGACAAGAAAGCCGCTTCATAAATCACTTCCGAAAAGCCATTTGGCCAAGATCGCCTGTGTGACCTGCCACATCACGGAACACAATGTCGCCGCCGTAGGAGTTGTCGATACCACAACGGGAAAAGGCCTGGGACTGCCCACCGTCAAAGGCGCGAAGAAGTACGGGGACACAGGCATGTGGACCCCGGCTTACTTCCGCCTCAAGGACGGCAAGATATACTCGGGAAACGCTCTGTTGCCAGCGTGGTGGGGAAACCGCAGCGGCGGTGTGATCCATCCGCTTCACCTTGCCGAAACCGCCAGGGCCTACGAGCGTGTTAAGGATATCATCAAAGACGACAACGGTGATGGTAAGCCGGAAGCCAACACAGAAACCGAGATCAGGGCAATGCTTGGCTCAATTGAGGAGGTCCTGCAAGGAGGACGCTTCAAACAGACTGCTCCTGCCTATGTCAAAGGAGACAGGGTATGGGAGATGGTGCGTGGGCAGATCGTATCCCGGCCCTATCCCCAGGCTTCACCTCTATGCTGGACGTTCAGCCATAATGTGTCGCCAGCATCGAAGGCTTGGGGTGCCAAGGGGTGTTCAGATTGCCACAGCCCCGACTCTGGATTCTTCAATGCTCCGGTGACAGTCGACCCATTCGATAACGACGGCTCACAGGTCACCGTGCCCATGTGGCAATACTGCCGACTCAGTAAAGATGTGATCGAGGCGAAGAAGTGAGTCCGTGGATGCGTTTCGCCTTGGCCTCAGTGGCCTTAGCGTTGCTTCCGTCCAGCGCTCGCGCGTCCCAACACACTTGGCAGAGCTACTCCCAGGTGCGGTACACCCAGTCGGAGGATCAGGGTGGCTATCTGAGCCTGCGCAGACTGAAGCTGTTTGGCCAAGGCCCAATAGCAGGCGACTGGACTTATTACCTCCAGTTCCTGTACAAGACGAACAACAAAAGCTTAACAGACGACCGGATCGTTATGCAGGAAGCGAACGCATCTATCCTTACGGAGTCCAGCAAGCTGACAGTGGGGCAGTTCAAACCGCCTTTTGGGATGGAGCGATTCACACCCGACTACAGGCTTGCCCTGATCGACAGGAGTCAGCCGACCGACCGTCTCATTCCGAATGGCAGTCTCGGAATGTCATTCGCTCGTGCGCGGGGTGCTCAGTTCGAGCACAAAGTCGGTAGTGCTGCCCGGTGTGCCGTTGGGCTGTTCGACGGCAATGGGGCTAATGAACCTTTCGATGGCAATGGGCCGCTCGTCGTGAGCCGGTTGGCTTACGAGCCGCATTACGGCGAAGCCGGGCGTTTTCGGTCGGAAGTGGCACTGTCGTGGCGCAAGGACCATGACATTGATTTCCTGGGACAGCTTCCGGGAGCTCCGTCAGGCTACTCGAGGTTCTCAGGCAAGGACATCCGACAGAATGTCGCCGTTGCTTACGACCTGGGCAAGGACGCACTTCGTGCCGAGTACTTCGCGGCACAGTATCACAGCGACAGGCTCGGGCTGCCCAGCATAGATGCGCAGGGTTACTACCTGCAGTGGGCGCACACGGTGTCGAGGAGATGGTCTGCGGCAATCCGATATGAGACTATGGATCCGAACCAGTCCCTCACGAACTCGAAAGATGTCTCTTGGCTTACGATTGGAGCGACCTGCTACATCGACTTGGACTATCAGAAGATTCAGGCCAACTATGTGTTCAGGTCCGAAAAGGTCAACGAGTTCGACAACGATGCATTCCTGGTGCAGTACCAGAGGTTCTTCTGAAGAGGTCTGTCGTGTTGTCCCTGCATGTTTGTGAGGAAAAAGGAGGAAAAAGGGGACGCCGCCCTTTTACTGCTTTCTCGGCCTTCCTTGCGGGCGCATTAGCAATGGATGTCCGACGGCTTCGGACAGCCTGGACACAAACTCATCGTCCCCTCTTAGTGAGATATCAGCGCAAGCAGCGCTCCCAGCGCGACGCTCCCGGCCTTTCCCGATGGCCGGAACATGAGCCAGTACGGAAAGCAGTGCGATAGCACTGCAACAATGCCCACCAGCACCGCGACGAGAATAGAATCCACCGCCCCTTTCGTCAGATATACCGGCACGAAGCCCTTCACCACGTTCAGCGCCACCACCAGCGCAAGGCCCGGCCAGCCCACCGCGCGACGGATGGTCTCCACCCCGATTCCCTCGTCGCGCGCCCTGCCGGGGCTGCGCAGTCGCACCGCGATATGTCCGAACGGTATCGACCCCAGCAGCATGGCCAGGGCAAGCATCTGAGCGATCTTCACTTTGAGGCTTCTTCCCTCTGATAGACGATCAGCGCATCGCCAGGAGCCTTCGGCACGGTTATGGATAGCCCACCCTCCATCAGTTCGCGACCTGTGAATCGCGCCTTGAAGTCGGAACAGCGGTCAACGAGCGCGTAGACGGCTTTCGGATCGAGGCCGTGCAGCTTGACGGGGATCGACTCGTCCTTGCTTTCCTGCCTGCGGAAGGCCTGGAGCATGCCCTTGCCCATGTCCGGCCTGTCGAACTGGAACGCGATCCACTTGCCCTTGTCGATCGACCATTCGGTGAGCGGATAGTAGTCGCCGAGCATGAGATCGGCGACCGCGCGCCAATCGCTCTTGGTTTGGCGCAGCATGGCGTAGTCGATGCCGGGCTTGCGCACGTCGCCGCAGATGCCGTAGGCCGGGGCGATGCTGCTGTGATGGTTGTAGAGGCTGTCCTGGTAGACGCCGGTGCCATAGTACGGGAGCCACGACGAAAGCCCGTAGGTGTGCGCCTGGTTGCCGACCGGCTCGCATTGATAATCGCTTCGCAATAAAGGCACGGCGCGCCGCAGGGTCTCCAGATCGTTGCGACGCCCGCCGCTCGCGCAGGAGTCGATGAGCATGCCCGGATGGCGGCGGCGCAGTTCATCCCAATAGGCGAAGTACGCCGTGATGTGATGGTTCTCCGTGATCCCCTGCCGATCCTCCGGCTCGTCCGCGCGCCAATACGAAAGCGGGTCGATGTTGAAATCCTGCCGATAGAGGTCGATTCCCTGCTCGGTGATCAGCTTGTCGAAATGCTCGATGACCCACTTGAGGCAGTCGGAATTGTCGAGTCGCAGCAGGCCGCCGTTTGCGCCGCCGTGAATCCATTCGGGATGCTGCTGGGCGAGCCACGTGCCCGCATGAACCCGCTCCGGCTCGAACCAGAGCACATGCTTCATCCCCCGCGCATGCACGTAGTCGCTTAAGGCGCGGACGCCGTTGGGGTAGCGTTTCGGGTCGGGTTCCCACGTGCCCGTCTGGGGCCAGCCGATGGCGGGATCGCACGGATACCAGCCCGCGTCCGTCCACCAGTAATCGACCTTGAAGCCCTCTGCAAGGAATCGATCGCAGAACTGCTTGCCGTCTGCCTCGCTGCACATAATCCCCGGGAAGAAGCCGCCGATACATGTCGAGCAAAACGGCTTCGCGCCCTTGGGCATGTTGTGCGCCAGCATCCATCGCCGCCAGATATTCTGCCCGCGCAGTGTGTCGCCGGTGTAGAACTGCAGCACGATCATCGGCGTGCGAGCCGATTCGCCGGGGTGGAGCTTGAAATGAGTCAGCTCTTGCCCGGCGGTGACGCGCAGGCCGGTCTTGTCGTCTCG
>Ga0315284_10012690_pt1 | contig 11999 bp, 28 predicted proteins | sample YL17G09_16_MG_FD_203696 | JGI IMG/M metagenome (GOLD analysis project Ga0315284, IMG submission 203696) | Sediment microbial communities from Yellowstone Lake, YNP, Wyoming, USA - YL17G09_16 | ecosystem: Environmental > Aquatic > Freshwater > Lake > Sediment | place: USA: Wyoming | collected...
ATTTTACAATTTCCTTCTGATAAATTGAAAAATTTGTTTGGAGTATTACATACTCTTTCCCAAATAAAATTAGAATGTCTCCAAATATGACCTCTACATTCATGTACCAATTCATAAGAAAATTTTGATAAAATCATATCATATTTGAATAAAAATAAATTACCTTCCTGTTTGACGTTAACGCCAAAAGTAGTTAAGAAATGATCTACGATATTAGTAGTATCATTCTTGAAATTAGTGTTTAAATATTCAAGAAGTGGGTTCATTGGTGTTTCCTTATGGACCGCATTGTATAGTGGATTTTATAAAGTCAAGGTAAACGTTTCAATTTGCGTACTTCTTCTCGCAATTTTTCATTTATATCTGTGATTGCATTTATAATATCTATTAATTCTTGATGTGATGCCATTTGCAACATATAATTACGTTTCATTTCAGATTGCATATCACGCAAATGTTCTTCAGTCTTAATATTAGATAATAAAACAGCATGTCTTAAATCTGGTGGTACATCTGATACATCATACATCATAAGAGTCTCCTTACTTCTTTATGATATCATTAATTTTTGCACTGTCAAATGATTCTATTATCAAATTTTCAAGTTTTGAAATCACTTGATTTGCCATGTTATCCGTGAATTTGTCCATGGTGTAACTCATTTTAATTCTCTTTCTCAGGAATAACAAACCATAAGTTTGTGGAATATATTGTTTGATAAGTTGCTTTATGCTTATATGTATGTATTATATCTTTTACGGAGTCATCTAATACATTATTTATTTGATATTTTAATTCTTTCCATATTTCATCTTTATATATTTTGTTTGCTTGACCGTCTAAATATGTAGTACAGTTGAGATGTTTCATATTCCTTATGATTGTTTTTTGTTGTTCAAATTTAATTGGTAAACCTTCTAATACAAAGTGTGATGGTTTATTATATTTTAATTCAAGTTTTGATCTTATTTGTTTTTCAGATGATAATTTTTTTGATAAGTCTTCTAAATGTTCTTTTTGTTTTTCTATAATGTTTTCTAGTCTAACAAGTTCGTCTAATAATTTTAAATGTTCTTCATTGTTTAACATATATTAATCCTTTTTAATTGGAGTTTCAACAAATGTAATTTTTTCAGTACATGTGAATAATTCAATTGTTTCTGGATCAATCCATTTATCCCATTCTTTTCCACAACACAGTGCTGCTAATTGAATGGAATCTATTTGTCTTTTTTTATCTTGCCACGATTTCCATAAATTATTATTAACTGTTCTAGCATTTTTTGGAAATAAAATCAAATCTGTATGATCAAATATAGATAAATCATCATCCCAATGAAACCATAACCATTTATTATCTGAACGACGTTTTGCACGTAATCCAAAATGATCCCATTCTTTAGACATTTCAATTTCTAATATTTCTGGATTATCATTCATTATTCTATTTCTACACCAGCAGCTATTATAGCGTCAATAACTGCATTTCTTCCCATCATATAATCTTTAACATGTTCATATCCAGGTAGAATTTCTGGTAAAATCACTTTAATTAATGTGCGAGCATTCCAATCATTTAAAGATCCTTCAAACTGAATTCCACAATCATGACATATAATCCATTTATCAGTAAAGATTAAATCATTAGATAAACATTTAGGGCAAGGTTTTATTTCTCCCATTTTAGTATTCCTTTTGCATTTTAATGTTGTATTTTATCATCATGTTTTTAATCCACTTTTCCCGTTCAATTTGATATTCCTGGTCGTCGCAGATATCGCCTACATACGGACTTTTATCTAAAATTTTTTCCCCGTCGTAAACATATAAATATGAACAATTGCATATATCACCACATAACCATTGCAGTATACGAGTACCATTCTGATCTTTTATTTTTGCAACATCTTCACCCAACGCATTATGAGACTCAAGCGCGGCTCTTAGATTATTTATTGTTTTATTGTCAGCTTCTTGTGCATGTTTTCTCGCGTATATTTCAACTCTTAGGTCGTTGTTTTCTTGTTCTAATTTCATCGTTCTTGCTGTCCAATCTTCGACGCTTTTGCAAACAGCCTCATCATGCTTACATGCTTCCTCAAGTCGTGCATCTGCACGTTCTGCACGTTCGCGTTGCTGTGCTTCTACTTTTACCAAAGCTCTACATAACGCTTCTATTGGAGCCGCTTCATCATATCCAGCATCGGTAAGTAAATTACGACAGTATCCAAGACACTCGCGCAGCTTGGAGCATTCTGCCTTGAGATTGTCGATTTCATGCTGTCGCATGGTAGATGTTAGATGCCAGTCTGGTTCACCACTAGGGACCCACAACGCGTTCTTTGCAGCTTCGTATGCTGCGAGCGCGGCGCTTGAATCAACCAGGATATTATCATCTACACCATACTTTATGGCATACCTGAGATTTACCGCTAGTTGGTGGTGGAGTGCATCAATCATTGGTTTCTTCCTTATCATCATTTTTTGAGTTCTTGTGGGGTTATGGTCATAAGTTGCTTTGCTTTGTTTTTTTAATAAAAAATCCATATTTATGCCATTCCCGTTTTCCATTGATCATTTCAACAGCGGGACCATCTTCACGATGAAGATTACCATTAATATACCATTTTTTTGTGCCATTTGCCATTTCAACAGCAGGTCCATCTTCACGATGAAGATTACCATTAATATACCATTTTTTTGTACCGTCAACACGTTCAAGAGCAGGACCATCTTCACGATGACGTTTATCATTAATCCACCACTCTTTGTCGCCATTTACACGTTCAAGAGCAGGTCCATCTTCACGATGTTTTTGACCATTTAAATACCATATTTTATCACCATTTACATTCTCAAGAGCAGGTCCATCTTCACGATGCCATAACCCATTTTTATACCAATGTTTAGCACCATTTTTAAATATAGCCGCAGGTCCATCTTCACGATGTAATTTTCCATCTAGCGTATAAAGTTCGTTATTAAAATGATCAATGTATAATTTTGGGATTTTGTTCATAATTTTATTTTCCTTTAATTAACTTCGGAATCGAGGAACAAAGTCATTACAAATATCTGGATGATAACCCAAATTTAAACTAATTACATTAGATATTTTACTTTGGCAAATATATGTGTTATCATTATCTTTATATTCTATATGCATTAAATCACATTCAATTTTTTTAATCTTACCAGCAAAAAAATCTTTTCTACCAACATGATAAAACATCACGTATTTTTGACTGTCTGGATCGTAAAAATTTTTATTTTCGGTCATAATTGATATTATATATCATTTTTTATAATGTCAAGTACTTGGTTCAATATCTTTTTTATTTTGCATTTCTTCAATTTCTCTCTTTTCTTGTATTTCCCAATATAATAATGTCTCATTTATAAATTCTGTAACATATATTTCTTTATTATTATTAAATGTTAACTTAGAATCCCCATAATCATTTATCTTTTTTATATTATGTGGCATATAATTATTTATATGTTATGTGAAGTTTCTTCGATCTCAAAACAAATGATGTGCTTTTTTTATTTTATCAAGCTCCGATTTTAGAGCCTCATTTTCTTTCTGAAGTTGATAATATTGTTTTCCATGTATGACATTAAACTCTGAATTACGTTTTTCTGATTGTTTTAGATAATACATTTTATTTTCAAGTTCAGTTAGATATTCTATGTTATTTCTAAGGGACTGATTAGCAATATTTAGCTCTTTTTCTGTATTATTCGATGTTTGAGTTATATTTTTTAATACTCTATTTGATTCAGATAATTCAGCTTTCAAATCATTACGTTCTTTTGCAATTTCATCAATACGTTTCAATATTTGAAGATAATTTTGTTCATGACCAGATGATATATCTTTCCAAACTATTATTTCTTTTTGTAATTTTTCATTTACTTTATATAAATGTTTATAATCTAATATTATCATATCTTTTTCATATTGACATTTTTCCAATTTATCAAAAAATTTATCTCCATCTTCATTTAATACATCCGTTTTATTAGTTTTAATAGATTGCAATTCAGCTTTTAAAGCATTACGTTCTTTTACAATTTCGTCAACACGTTTCAACATTTCATGATAATTTTGTTGATGTGCATCAGAAATTGCCATAGAAATTTTAAGTTTTTCTTGTAAGTCTTCATTATCTTGAATTAATGGTTGAGTAACATTTTTATCATCTTGTGGAATACTTGGAAATTTATACCAGTCATTACCAGCATCAGCTAATTTCCAAACAGTACCATCATCACACAATGCCACAGATATATAATTACATTGCGTACTTGCAGTATTTTCTACATTAGTTGTTGATATTTGAATAATTTTTCTCATTTTAATTGTGCCTTATTTGTTATTGGTGCTTTAGCGTCATCATAATCAATATCCCAAGGATCGACAAGATTTAATATTTTACATGCATCACTTATTTTTTTAGAATCATAACCACTAAGAAAAAATATTAATGTATAACAATCTTCTAAAGCTTCAGAAGCATCACCAAGATTGTCGATACTATCCATTTTGAACCTGCAATCTGATTCTAATATATGATTGAATGATCCAGCCATATTATGTCTCCTTGGATAGTATTATAACCACAATGCGAATTAAGTCAAGGGTTTTAATTCATTTAATATCTTTTGTTTTACTTTTTGATTAATAAAATTATAATCTTCTAATTTAGAAATATTGATATTAAATATTAAAGGTGATAAATTTACAACAATAACACAATCTATAACAGATTCATCATAATTATTTTGAATATTAATTAAATTTTTAATATTACAACAATCTAATATTTTTTTCTTATTTATTAATACTTCAATATATCGCATAGTTCCAAATTGTATATACATTTTATTCTGGTTTAGTTTCTACGTGTATAGTCACCTGATTTAATAAATTAGGTTTATGTTCTACTTCTTTAAGTTGTGAATCATAATCTCCATTAATATATTTTTTATAAATATCAACACAAAAATCGTTAACTTTATTAAAATTTGGTTTTTCTGGTAATGAAGTTGATTTATATGCATCATACATTTCAACATCAACTTTTTGTAATAACTCTATTGCTTGTTCTTTTGAATACATACCATTACGTATATTCAATCCTATTTCTTTATCAATTGGATCAAGAGTAGGACGTAAAATTCCTTCTTGCATAATTATAGTGCATTGTCTAGCTAATCTATAACTATGAAAACAGAATTTTAAATCGTATAAGTATTTATCAAATAACTCTTTACGTTTACCAATAGGCTTGACACTTTGCAATTTTCTAATTTGTGCTTGATGGTATGCACTATAAGGACGAAATAAGAATTTTGTAAGAAAATTAGATTTAATAAATTCGCAGACTTCTAATCCTATTGGAGTAGTCATAATATGAAATTTAGGATCTGCAAAAGCAACTTCAATTATAGTTGGATTGCCTTTCATAGCTAAACGAAGAAAATACTTCACATCATAACAAGTTCCTTCAATTTTATCTTTTCCATCTGGAACATCATTTTTATATTGTTCTTGTTCTTGATTGTTTAAACCAATTATATTTGATATATCAGTAAAGCCAATTCCACGAAAATCTGTATCAGAATTTTCAGTAGCAACATCATAAAGCTTACTGCCAACTATAGTTGCAAAAATATTTTTCATATTATACCTTTCTTGTGAGATCAATTATAACAAGAAAAATTAAAAGTCAAATACATTATATTTGTAGGATAATATATCATATAATGCACATTATCCTACAAATTGTAATATAAACGTTCAATATGTCAAATAATATATCGTATAATGCACATTAACTTACAAATTTGAGACAGAAAGCCCAAATGCTTTAGCATTGGGATGAATTGAGATTCTGTATGGAAAATATATTATAATAACGATTTTAAGAAGTCAAGCTTTTTAAAGCGGATTTTGTAACATTATACGTAAAACATTTATAAAAAGAATATGACTTTATTTTATATAATTCTGTATATAATATCGTAACATTTCCTACATTTTCAACCACTAGACTCATATTATTTCTAACTACATTAAAAACATCATTTGTTATATTAATTTTTGAAATGTACTTAGTAGTAGATTCCATTAAACCTGAACTTATTTGTTTATTTAATTTATTTGTTACATCAGTTAATAAACTATAATACAACCAAGTTTTTTCTCTTATTTTTTCATCGTATTGTGTATTCATTTTTAATTCTTTTCAGCAACAATCAAACCTGACTTTAATACTGCATTACCAAAAACTTCCTTGACTTCATCCAAATAAAACTTAGTCTTCAAGTTATTTTGCCAAGACGAGTTACCTTGAGTTGCACTACCAACACCAGTACCATCACCTTCATAAATCAAGACATAAGCCTTGCCACCACTACGCAGAGCATCATAAGCCTGCATCAATACAGTCTTACGGTTTGACTTCTCATTGATAACATTCAACACATTATTAACAGTAACAACATCAGACTTGCCATTAGCGATATTGTTAATGCTGTTCTGATTGTATTCAGTGGAACGATTGAAAGGATCAAATACAAACAGATTAGCATTATAATTCTTAGATGCCCATTCAATAGCGTTATCAAACTTACCACCACCAATGTCAGCGATAACATCACCTTCCTTGATAGCATTCAACTTAGGAAGAATTGAAAAGGTACGAGGAAGCTTACTAGCGTTAATGGAAGTCTTAGCAGACGTGAACTACCACACCCTAAAGGGTAGTGGCTTCCTGCTTCAATGATTCTAACTTGATTCTATTTCTCCCGCAATTAAAGAATCAGTTTTAAAAACCTTGACTTCTAAATAATAAAACTTATAATCCAGCAAAGGACTTATTATGCATAAAGTATTGAATCCTTTAAAAAATAAATTGTATAATAATATAAGGTCTAATACCTGTATCTAAAACTGTAGAGCATAACGCAACACATACTGTATGTGATCATACGTGGTCTATTGTACATACTAATCTAAAAAATCAACCTATTTATTCTCGTATTAAATCAGCTACTTTAAACGCTTTCACTTAACTCATACTATATTTATATCTATTTAATTATCTAATAGTAAAAATAACCCACATACACTCCGGTCCATTATATACACACTATTATTCAGTTTTACCACACTCATTTATATCTTGATTATAATAACTTATAACATATAATACCTCAAAGGATTATTATGGATTTAAAATCTCATTTAAAATATAATGTATGGAATAATGTAAGGGATAAGGGATAAGGTATGGGATACTGTAGCGAATAATGTAAAAAATAATGTAGATGATAATGTATTTAATATTGTATATGGTAATGTATTTAATAATGTAATGATTATTGGATGGATGGATGAATGTAAGGATTAGTATAAGGACTAATTTTAAAAATCATTCTATTTCTCCCAAACTAAAGTCAACCATTTTAAACTCATTGACTTCATTATAATACTCCTTATAATCTCCATAGAGGTCATAAATGAATTTAAATCCTAGTATAAAACATAATGTAAGAACTAATGTAGAGAATAATGTATCGAATAATGTAATACATAATGTAGGGGATAATGTATCGAATAATGTAGGGGATAATGTATATAATAATGTATATAATAATGTAACGAATAATGTAGGGGATAATGTATATAATAATGTATATAATAATGTAACGAATAATGTAAGGATTAATGTAGAGAATAAATCTATTTCTACTAAAGTTAAAGAATCAGTTTTAAATACCTTGACTTCATTATAATCACACTTATAATACTCCTTATAATCTCCATAGAGGTCATAAAAATGAATCTAAAACAAACTGTAAGGACTAATGTATGGAATAATGTATTGAATAATGTATTGAATAATGTATTGAATAATGTATATAATAATGTATCGAATAATGTATTGAATAATGTAGAGAATAATGTAGAGAATAATGTATTGAATAATGTATCGAATAATGTATGGACTAATGTATCGAATAATGTAGAGAATAATCTAAAAAATCATTCTATTTCTACTAAAGTTAAATCATCTACTTTAAACTCATTGACTTCATTATAATCACACTTATAATCTCCATAGAGGTCATAAATGAATTTAAAACAAATTGTAAAGAATAATGTAGGGGATAATGTATTTAATATTGTATATGGTAATGTATTTAATAATGTATCGAATAATGTATCGAATAATGTAATACATAATGTATGGACTAATGTAAACACTAATGTATGGAATAATGTATTTAATATTGTATATGGTAATGTATTGAATAATGTATCGAATAATGTATATAATAATGTAGAGAATAAATCTATTTCTTTTAAAGTTAAAGAATCAGTTTTAAATACCTTGACTTCATTATAATCACACTTATAATCACTACAGAGGTCATAAAAATGAATCTAAAACACACTGTAAAGACTAATGTAAGAATTAATGTAGAGAATAATGTAAGAATTAATGTAAGGGATAATGTATGGACTAATGTATCGAATATTGTAAGGACTAATGTATCGAATATTGTAAGGACTAATGTAAGGACTAATGTATCGAATATTGTATGGGATAATGTAACGAATAATGTAACGAATAATGTAGAGAATAATGTAAAAAATAATGTATGGGATAAATCTATTTCTTTTAAAGTTAAAGAATCAGTTTTAAATACCTTGACTTCCTTATAATCTCCATAGAGGTCATAAATGAATTTAAATCCTAGTATAAAACATAATGTAAAAAATAAGGTATCGAATAAGGTATGGAATAAGGTATGGAATAATGTAACGAATAATGTATATAATAATGTATCGAATATTGTAAGGACTAATGTATTGAATAATGTAAGGGATAATGTAAGGACTAATGTATGGACTAATGTAAACACTAATGTATGGAATAATGTATTGAATAATGTATGGAATAATGTATTGAATAATGTAGAGAATAAATCTATTTCTACTAAAGTTAAAGAATCAGTTTTAAATACCTTGACTTCATTATAATCACACTTATAATCACACTTATAATCAACATAGAGGTCATAAATGAATTTAAATCCTAGTATAAAACAAACTGTAAAGAATAATGTATGGAATAATGTAAGGACTAATGTATGGAATAATGTATCGAATATTGTAAGGACTAATGTATCGAATATTGTAAGGACTAATGTATGGACTAATGTAAACACTAATGTATTGAATAATGTATCGAATAATGTATATAATAATGTATATAATAATGTATCGAATAATCTAAAAAATCATTCTATTTCTCCCAAACTAAAGTCAACCATTTTAAATACCTTGACTTCATTATAATCACACTTATAATCTCCATAGAGGTCATAAATGAATTTAAAACAAATTGTAAAGAATAATGTATCGAATAATGTAGGGGATAATGTATCGAATAATGTATATAATAATGTAACGAATAATGTATGGAATAATGTAAGAAGTAATGTATATAATAATGTATCGAATAATGTATATAATAATGTAACGAATAATGTATGGAATAATGTAAGAAGTAATGTATATAATAATGTATGGGATAATGTAGAGAATAAATCTATTTCTTTTAAAGTTAAAGAATCAGTTTTAAATACCTTGACTTCATTATAATCACTACAGAGGTCATAAATGAATTTAAATCAAACTGTATACGATAATGTATCCACTAATTTATGGACTAATGTATATGGTATTGTAAACACTAATCTTAAAAAGCAATCTATTTCTACTAAAGTTAAATCATCTACTTTAAACTCATTGACTTCTTCATAACACTCCTTATAATCCACTAAAGGACTTATTATGGATTTAAAAACTGTAAAACATAATTTATTGATTAATTTAGAAAATAATCTAAGAAATCATATAAGGGTTACTGTAAATGATATTGTACAGAATGATGTATCTTATATTGTATCTTATACTGTAGGGGATAATGTATGGATTAATGTAGAGAATAAATCTATTTCTACTAAAGTTAAATCATCTACTTTAAACTCATTGACTTCATTATAATCACACTTATAATCACTACAGAGGTCATAAATGAATTTAAATCCTAGTATAAAACAAACTGTAAAGAATAATGTATCGAATATTGTAAGGACTAATGTATTGAATAATGTAATACATAATGTATGGACTAATGTATGGAATAATGTATGGACTAATGTATGGACTAATGTATCGAATAATGTAGAGAATAATGTAGAGAATAATGTATCGAATAATGTAATGGATAATCTTAAAAAGCAATCTATTTCTACTAAAGTTAAATCATCTACTTTAAACTCATTGACTTCATTATAATCACACTTATAATCAACATAGAGGTCATAAATGAATTTAAAACAAATTGTAAAGAATAATGTAATACATAATGTATGGACTAATGTATGGAATAATGTAATACATAATGTATATAATAATGTAAGGGATAATGTATCGAATAATGTAATACATAATGTATATAATAATGTAAGGGATAATGTATATAATAATGTAAGGACTAATGTATTGAATAATGTAATACATAATGTAACGAATAATGTAACGAATAATGTAGAGAATAATGTATGGGATAATGTAAGGATTAATGTATCGAATAATGTATCGAATAAATCTATTTCTTTTAAAGTTAAAGAATCAGTTTTAAATACCTTGACTTCATTATAATCACACTTATAATCACTACAGAGGTCATAAATGAATTTAAAACAAATTGTAAAGAATAATGTATCGAATAATGTAACGAATAATGTAAGGATTAATGTATATAATAATGTATGGACTAATGTATGGGATAATGTATCGAATAATGTATCGAATAATGTAATACATAATGTAAGGATTAATGTATCGAATAATGTAATACATAATGTATGGACTAATGTATGGAATAATGTATGGACTAATGTATGGACTAATGTAATGGATAATCTTAAAAAGCAATCTATTTCTACTAAAGTTAAAGAATCAGTTTTAAATACCTTGACTTCATTATAATCACACTTATAATCAACATAGAGGTCATAAATGAATTTAAATCCTAGTATAAAACATAATGTAAAAAATAAGGTATCGAATAAGGTATGGAATAAGGTATCGAATAATGTAAGGGATAATGTATATAATAATGTAAGGGATAATGTATATAATAATGTAATACATAATGTAACGAATAATGTATATAATAATGTAACGAATAATGTATATAATAATGTAACGAATAATGTAGAGAATAATGTATGGGATAATGTAAGGATTAATGTATATAATAATGTAACGAATAATGTAAGGATTAATGTATTGAATAAATCTATTTCTTTTAAAGTTAAAGAATCAGTTTTAAAAGTGTTTAATGGGGTCTAGAAATATACTCGCTTCACACAAACATACTGCCGGAAATTATACCACGCCCAGGTATTTTGTCAAGCTAAAAGATAAGTTATCATATGTTTACAAACCATATAAATGTCTTGACACGCTTAATTATTTTATATTATTTAAAAGCTTTTAATATATTAGATTTATTTAATATATTAAAACGTTTTAAATTATATTTTGAGTGAGTCCATATGATATTATGAATATTTCTATATACGACATTATCTACAATTTCTTTTATATTATTATGTACTTTAAAGTTTAATATAGGACAAGTATTATTTTTTAAGTAATCATATGTACAATCTTCATTTATTTGTGGTTTTAAATCATCACAGTTTATTTTATTAATTAGTTTTAGTTTTAGGGTCATTTTTTATAAACCTGTTTTTAATAATGAGTTTATAGTGGATAGTTTAACATGAGAAGAAATAGATTGATTTTTTAGACCAACGTATAAAGTTTGTGATGAATTACGTTCTATATTATTTTTTACAATATCCAATACAATATCTGTTATATTAGCTAGTACCATACAATA
>Ga0315284_10012691_pt1 | contig 11999 bp, 11 predicted proteins | sample YL17G09_16_MG_FD_203696 | JGI IMG/M metagenome (GOLD analysis project Ga0315284, IMG submission 203696) | Sediment microbial communities from Yellowstone Lake, YNP, Wyoming, USA - YL17G09_16 | ecosystem: Environmental > Aquatic > Freshwater > Lake > Sediment | place: USA: Wyoming | collected...
AATTAAAAAACTGGTAAAAGAAGCGATTGAAAAAACCGGAGCCAAGGAGATAAAAGACATGGGAAAAGTAATGGCGGAATTAACGCCCCAGACCAAAGGCCGGGCGGACGGAGGCTTGGTTGGCAGAATTGTCAAAGAATCGCTGCTTACTAAATAAAACCTCCCTATTCTCCTTTTGGATTAATTTATGATAGAAATTAACAATTTAACTTCCTATGCGATTGATAAGAAATTTTTAAGGAAAATATCGGAAAAAATCTTTAAAAAAGAGCATATCAAGAGCCGGTTGGAGAAGAAAGATTTATCCGTTGCCTTAGTTGGACAGAAAAGGATAAAAGAGTTAAATAAAAGATACAGGAAGAAAGACCGGCCGACCGACGTTTTAGCCTTCGAAGGCGACGAAAGCCTGGGAGAAATAATCATTTGTCCGGCTGAAGTCAGAAAAAACGCCAAGAAATTCAGCTCCAGCTTTAAAAAAGAATTAGCCAGAGTTTTAATCCACGGAGTTTTACATCTTTTAGGTTATGACCATGAAAAAGGGGTAAAGGAAGAGAAGAAAATGAGAAAAAAGGAAGAATATTATTTAAATATTTAATTTATGGCCAAGCCCCAAATTATTGCTGGTTTAGATATAGGAACTAGCAATATTAAAATATTGCTGGCAGCAAAAAAGAAAGAAGAACAGAAATTTGAAGTTGTCTGCCAAGCCCAAGAACCTTCCTTCGGGATAAGAAGGGGGGTAGTTATCGATGTCGAAAAAGTCGCCCGCCTTATTCAGCTTCTTCTTAACAAAATAAGGGTGGAGAACGGAAGAAAGATCAATTCGGTTTATGTGAATATTGGCGGGAGCCATATTTTCTGCAACGGTTCGGAAGGCGTAGTGGCTGTTTCTCGGGCTGACCGAAGGGTTTCGGAAGAGGATATTGATCGAGTTTTGCAGGCTGCCCGAACGATTTCCTTGTCTTCCAACGAAGAAATTTTAGAGGTTATTCCCAAAGAATTTATTATCGATGGAAAGGGCGGAATAAGAGAGGCTGAAGGATTGCAGGGAGGAAGACTGGAAACAAAAGTCTTGGTTGTGGGCTGTTTCGCTCCATATAAAAATAATTTAACTCAGGCTGTTTCGGGTGCCGACCTGGAGATTTTAGACATTCTTCCTTCTATTCTGGCTTCTTCTAATGCAGTGCTCAGCCAAAAACAGAAAGAACTGGGGGTGGCTGTTTTAGACATTGGCGCAGGAACCTCCGAACTGGCGGTTTTTGAAGAAGGAAATCTAACCCATCTGGCTGTTTTTCCCATCGGCTCAGCCAATATTACCAATGACATCGCAATCGTTCTTAAAACAGACGTTGATATAGCTGAATTGATAAAGATTAAATCAGGCAGCTGCATTTTTAAAGGTAATGGAAAGAAAGAAAAGATAGATTTGGAAGACGGCGAGATTCTGACTTTTTCTCCCAAGCTGGTATCGGGAATCATTGAAGCCAGGGTTTCAGATATCTTCGGAGAAGTTAACAAAGAATTGAAAAAAATCGGCAAGCAGGGAAAGCTTCCGGCCGGCCTGGTTTTGGTCGGCGGCGGAGCAAGTCTGCCCAGAATGGTTGAGTTGGCCAAAAAGGAGCTAAAGCTTCCTTCCAGAATCGGCAAGCCGATAGGTTTTTCTAACCTGGAAGACGGCTTAAGCTTTGCTGCTGCTTGCGGCCTGGTTTTAAGGGGCGCGGAAAAGAGCGGTTCGGTAGGGAAATTTCGGGGCAAAATATTGGACAGGATAAAAAAGATGTTTCAAGTTTTTATACCCTAATATATGAATACAAAAATCAAGGTTGTCGGAGTGGGGGGTTCCGGCTCAAATGCTGTAAGCCGAATGGCGAAGTGCAAGATCAGAGGCGTGGAGTTGATTGCCGTGAATACCGACGCCCAGGACTTGATTAAAGCCAGGGCCGATTTTAAAATTAGAATCGGCAAAAAGATTACCCAGGGATTGGGCGCGGGAATGAACCCTGAAATCGGCAGGAAGTCTGCCTTGGAAAACCGACAGGAGATTTCAGAAGTTTTGAAAGGAGCTGACATGGTTTTTGTCACCTGCGGCTTGGGCGGCGGGACCGGTTCCGGCGCCGTGCCGGTTATTGCTGAAATAGCTAAAGAATTGGGCGCTCTGACCTTAGCGGTAGTTACCACACCCTTTTCTTTTGAGGGGCAGGTAAGGGAAAAAATCGCCGCCTCCGCTTTAAAAAAACTTAAAGAAAAAGTTGACACCATGATTTCCATTTCCAACAACAAGCTGCTTTCCACTTTGGATCCCAACACACCCCTTCTAAGCGCTTTCTGGGCTTGTGATGACATTCTGCGCCAGGCAGTACAGGGGATTTCCGATCTGATACTTTTGCCGGGAATCATTAATGTTGACTTTGCCGACGTCAGGGCCATTATGTCCAATGCCGGTTCAGCGCTTTTCGGGGTCGGCAAGGCCGTGGGCGAGAGAAGAGCCGAAAAGGCAGCTTTAGCAGCCATCAGCTCTCCTTTACTAGACGTGTCTCCCAAGGGGGCAAAAGGATTGTTGTTTAATGTTTCCGGGGGAAAAGACATCAGCTTGGCGGAAATTGATGAGGCAGCCAGGGTCATCACCCAGGAGATTAATCCCAATGCCAGGGTTATTTTCGGGGCAGTCCAGGATGAAAAATTAAAAAAAGGAGAGATAAAGATAACCGTTATTGCCACCGGATTTTAAAGAATGACCAGATCCCGGGTATTTTTTTTCTTTTGTCTTTCTTTCATTTTCGGGATATTTTTAAGATCGATAATTGTTATTCCCCAGCTGTTTATGCTGGGATTTTTAATTTTGGGTATTTTTTTGATTTCCCTATTCTGGAAGCATAAAAAATCAGTAATTATAGGTTTTTCCATTTTGTTTTTGGTTTTGGGAATTTGGCGTTTTCAATTTGCCGATTTAAAGGCTGAAAACAATGATTTGAGAAAATATGTTGGTCAGGAACAAAAAATTATTTTGTCGGGCATAATCTCTTTTGAGCCGAAAGCCGGAACGAACAGCAGTAAGATAACACTGGAAACAGAACAGTTAATATCTGGCAACCAGCAGATTGCTGCTTCCGTTTTGGTTTTGATAAATACCGGCCGCTACCCGAAATATCTTTACGGGGACAGAATAAAAGCAGAGGGATTTTTAAAAGCTCCGTCGGAAGACATCAACGGCTTTAACTACAAAAACTATCTTAAAAAAGAAGGGATTTATTCAGTTATGGATTATCCGGAAATGGAATTACTGGGAAAGGGATTCGGTAATCCTTTAATGGGAACACTTGTTTCTTTTAAAAATAAATTTCAAGAAGCCAGCCGAAAGTTCATATCCTTGCCTCAAGAAGGGCTTTTAGAAGCTTTGATTTTCGGGGAAGAAAGCGATATTTCCCAAGATTTAAAAGAAAAATTCAATCTTACCGGCACCCGTCACATTACGGCAGTTTCCGGAATGAATATTACTATTATCGCTTCTTTGATTTTATCCCTTGTTCTTTCTTTGGGTTTTTGGCGCCAGCAGGCTTTTTATCTAACCATATTTTTGCTTACCCTATATATTCTTATGATTGGCGCCCCAGCTTCTGCAATAAGAGCCGGAATCATGGCCTTTTTCTTTTTGTTGGCCCAGCATTTGGGTCGTCTTTCTTCGGGTGGTCGGGCAATTGTTTTTGCTGCGGCCTTAATGCTTATCCAAAATCCTTTTCTTTTGACCCTAGATATAGGATTCCAGCTTTCTTTTTTGGCTATTTTGGGAATGGTTTATCTCCAGCCTATTTTTTCCAATTGGCTTTTTAAAATTCCTGATTTTAAATATTTTCCTCTTAAGGGTACGCTGACAGCCACCCTTTCAGCTCAGGTTTTTACTTTGCCGATTTTAATATATAATTTCGGCTACATTCCTTTAATTTCTCCTTTTGTCAATATTCTGATAGTTCCTTTTTTAGCGCCTATTACCATTTTGGTTTTTCTTTTCGGCTTATTGGCTATTTTATTCTGGCCTTTAGCTTTTATTCTTTCCTGGCCCGTCTGGTTTTCCCTTACATATATTATTGGTGTAATTGATTCTTTTTCTAAAATTCCCTTTGCTTCGTTATCTGTTGGCCTTTCTTTATCCTGGCTGATTATTTTTTATTTCATTTTGGTTTTAGCAACCTGGAGATTGAATAAGAAATACAGCGGTCCGGTTTTTCTGAGATAAGGCATCTCCCAATAAGGTTAAAATTTTGCTAAAATGAAAAAACATGGAAGAAACTAGCCAAAATCCCAAAGCCTGGGTGGTAGCGGTCAATATGGGCTACGGCCACCAGAGAACCGCTTTTCCCTTGAGGAGTCTGGCCCCTGACGGAAAGGTCATTAATGCCAATGACTATCAGGGCATTCCTAAAAAAGACAGGGCGGTTTGGGTTGGGACAAGAAAATTTTATGAATTCGTCTCTAATTTCAAAAGAGTTCTTTTAATTGGAGAACTGATGTTTTTTATCTTTGATCGGTTCCAGAAAATCCTTGATTTTTATCCCAAAAGGGATTTATCCAGGTCTAATTTTCAATTAAAAGAGATGTACTCCCTAATTAAAGACGGCTGGGGAAAGCATTTTATAGAAAAACTCAAAAAAAATCCCTTGCCTCTTGTCAGCACTTTTTTCCCCCAGTCTTTCATGGCAGAATTTTTCAATTATCCCAACGATATTTATTGCATCATTTGTGATGCTGACATTGCCCGGCCCTGGGCGCCGTTAAGCCCCCGAGAGAGCAGGATTAAATATTTTGCCCCTACTTCTAGGGTAGTGGAAAGATTGAAGCTCTACGGCATAAGACCAGAAAATATTTTTTTTAGTGGCTATCCTCTACCTTTAGAAAATATTGGCACGGAGAGTTTGGAAATTTTAAAACAGGATTTGGGTTTCCGGCTTTTGAATCTTGATAAAAGCGGGAGATATTCACGCCAATACCACCCCCTTATTGAAAAGTATTTAGGGGTGTTGCCTCAAAAACCGGACCATCCTTTAACCATAATGTTTTCTGTTGGCGGAGCGGGCGCTCAAAAAGAAATTGGAATCAGGATTTTAAAAAACCTATCCAGCAATATTAAGAAAGGAGAAATCAAAATAATCCTGGTGGCCGGCATTAAAGAGGAAATAAAGGAATATTTCAGGAAAAACATTAAAACCTTAAGATTGGAAGGAAATCCCAATGTTGAAATAGTTTATGCTTCTAAGATAGAAGAATATTTTAAGGAATTTAACCAGAAATTGAGAAAAACAGATATTTTATGGACAAAGCCGAGCGAACTTTCTTTTTATGCTGCCTTGGGTATCCCGATTATTATTGCCCCGCCAGTCGGTTCGCAGGAAGAATTCAACCAGAGATGGCTTTTAAAATCAGGATTTGGGATTAAACAGGAAAATCCTATCTTTATCAGTCAATGGTTTTTTGACTGGCTGGAAAGCGGCTATTTTGCTGAAGCAGCCATGCAGGGCTTTATTGAGGGAAAGAAATTGGGGACGTTTAACATCGAGAAAATCATATGTGGATTTTAGTCGCAATTTTAGCCTACTTTTTTTTAGCCGTTGTTTCTTTATTCGACCGTTATTTTTTAATTGGACCCATGCCCAGCCCTAAGGTTTATACCTTTAACGTCGGGATATTCGGCCTTATTTTTTCTTTGCTTTTTCTTTTCTTTAGTACGGGTTTTCCGGCTGCCAATGTTGTTTTTCTTGGACTTTTGGCTGGCGCGATAAGAATGCTGGCCGTATTATTTTTAACTACCAGCATAACCAAAAGCGAAATTTCACGGGTTGTGCCGGCCGTCGGTGGACTGCAGCCCGTTTTTTCTTTTTTTCTTTTCTTTTTTTTCTTACCCCAAAGCAGAATTTTAAATATTTATCAGATTGCCGCCTTCGTTTTACTGATTTTAGGAACGGTTTTAATTTCAGTTAAAAAATTTGATAAAGAATTTTTTAATTTCCAGGTCCTAAAATATCCCATAGCAGCATCTTTTCTGTACTCCCTGACCTTTTTTCTGACCAAGAATCTTTTTTTAGAAACCAGTTTTTTAAGCGGAATATTTCTAATTTTATTTGGAGGGGGGCTGGCCGTTCTTAGTTTTTTATTTTTTCCCAAAAGCAGGGAAACCATTTTAAATCAGAAAATGTCCGGGAAACTGTCGAGTCTTTTTATCCTCGGGCAGATCATTGGCGGAACAGCAATAATTTTACAATATTATGCGGTTTTTTTAGCTGAACCTGGCCAGGTTCCTTTGATTAATGCATTAGAGGGAACTCGCTATGTTTTTTTGTTGTTTTTTGTTTTTATTTTATCCGGTTGGAAGCCCCAGCTTTTAAAGGAAGAAGTTTCTAGAAAAGCATTTTTGTCCAAGATTTTGGCTGTTTTGTTAATCGGCGGAGGGTTAGTCTTGTTAGTTTTGTAATACAATGAAAAAAATTATCTTATTTTTCTTAATCGTTTTATTGCTTGTTTTTTGTTTTCTTTTTATTGACAAACCTACTCCGGCGGAAAATATTATTTGGGGAGTTAATTTTTCTCATAAGCATGCTGAAGGTTTGGGACTTGATTGGAAAAAGGCCTACTCAGCCCTTATTGATGATATGGGAGTAAAGAATATAAAGATTGCTGTTTACTGGGATTTAATTGAACCGAAAAAGGAAGAATATGATTTTTCTGATTTGGATTGGTTGATCGCGGAAGCCGAGAATAAAGGGGTAAAAATTCTGCCGGTAATCGGTATGAAGGCGCCCCGCTGGCCCGAATGCCACGTGCCGGAATGGGCAAAAGGATTAAGCAAAAAAGACCAGCAGGAAGAAATTTTAACAATGCTCAGGGAGGTTGTTCTAAGGTATAAAGATTCATATTTTATAGACAGATGGCAGGTGGAAAATGAGCCTTTTTTCCCTTTCGGCCAGTGCCAGTGGGTTGACAAGGATTTCTTGAAAAAAGAAATAGATTTGGTAAAATCTGTTGACGAGAAAAAACGGCCGATAATAATATCTGACAGCGGCGAGGGATCTTTCTGGATAAGAGCCGCTCAATACGGCGATATTGTCGGCACGACAATGTACAGGAGGGTTTGGTTCAGTCAGCTGAAAAGATATATAAACTATCATTTCCCACCTGTCTTTTACTGGCGCAAAGCGGAAATTATCAAGAGTCTTTTTAAGAAAAAAGTCATTTGCGTTGAGCTTCAGGCCGAGCCCTGGGGGTCCAAACTTCTCTATGATTCTCCCTTAGAGGAACAGGAAAAAACAATGAATCTCCTGCAGTTTAAGAAAAACATCGAATTTGCCAAGAAAACAGGGCTTGATGAATTTTATCTCTGGGGAAGCGAATGGTGGTATTGGATGAAGGAAAAGCAGAATAGTCCGGAGATATGGGAAGAGGCTAAAAAATTGTTTTAAACATGTTATCTATTATTATCCCAACCTTAAACGAAGAATATTATCTGCCCGTTCTTTTGAGGGCGATCAAAGAGCAGGGCTTTAAGGATTATGAAATAATTGTGGCAGATAACAATTCCACTGACAGGACAAAGGAAATTGCCCGGGATTTCGGTTGCCGGATAACTTCTGGCGGCTTGCCGGCAAAAGGAAGGAACCAAGGAGCAAAAATTGCCAAAGGCGATTTGCTTTTGTTCCTGGACGCCGACGTAGTGATAGGCAAAAACTTTTTAGAAAACTCCCTTAAGGAATTTAAAAAAAGAGGGCTTGATGTTGCTTCTTATACCCTAACGCCCAAAACGAAAAATATTTTTATAAAAAACGGGCTTAACTTTTTCTACAACTGGCCCATAACAATCTCTCAGAGGTTTTTGGCCTGGGGAGCGATGGCCATTTTGGTGAAAAAGGATATTTTTAATAAAATTGGCGGATTTGATGAAGAAATCAAACTGGCTGAAGACCATCATTTTGTAAGAGCAGGAGCTAAAATCAGCAAGTTCGGCATCTTGGCCTCACCCAAGGTTTACATGACCTTGAGGCGTTTTGAAAAAGACGGCTATTTAAAAACGGGAATAAAGTATCTGTTCTGCGGCACCCACATGCTTTTAAAGGGTCCGATAAAATCGGATATAATAAAGTATGATTTTGACCATTATTCAAAAAAATGAAAAAATCATATATATATGAACCTTTACGATTTGCCTAAATTCAATTTGCCTAAAATATCCAAGCCTAAGTTTTTAAACGACAGGAATTTTCATCTCCTGGTTTTGATTGTTTTGGTTTCTTCAATTTTCGGTTTTTTGGCTGGAGCTATTTCCGGACACTATTTTTACACCGGGGAAGCCAAGGATTATCTTTCCAAATTGAATACCATTTTTCTTAAGCCTCAGGCCAAGGTTGAAAAAGAATATGTTCCCCAAACCAGCCAGGAAGAATCCGTAATTAATGTGGTAAGAGATTTTTCTCCGGCAGTGGTAAGCATTGTCATTACCAAAGACGTTCCCATTATGGAGGAATACTACGCCAATCCTTTCCAGGACTTCGGACTGCCCCTTCAGCTTCAGATTCCCCAATACCGCCAAATGGGAACGGAAAAGCAGGAAATTGGTGGAGGAACCGGCTTTATTATTTCCGAAGAGGGGACGATTTTAACCAACAAACACGTGGTTATTGATACAGAAGCCGACTACACGGTTTTTACCAATGACGGCAAATCCTATCCGGCCAAGGTTTTGGCCCGGGATTCTATCCAGGATTTAGCCATAATTAAGATTGAGAGGGAGAAATTAATAGGGTCTAAAGGAGAATTTTCTTTTAAGAACTTCCCGATTGTAAAGCTCGGCGATTCTGATAAGATTCAAATGGGCCAGACGGTCATTGCCATAGGAAACGCCTTGGGAGAATTCAGAAATACTGTTTCAGTGGGGGTGGTTTCCGGCTTAAGCAGAACCATTACTGCTTCCGGCGGCGGCATGTCCGAAACAATAGAAGACGTCATTCAGACTGACACGGCTATCAATAAGGGGAATTCCGGCGGCCCCCTTCTCAATCTGAAAGGAGAAGTTATTGGTATAAACACGGCCATGGTTGAGCAGGCCCAAAGCATTGGCTTCGCCATTCCTATAAATAAAGCCAAGAGAGATATTGAACAAATTAAAAAAACCGGCAAAATTACTTATCCCTTTCTAGGTGTCAGATATATTTTACTTACGGAAAAGATTCAGAAACAAAATAATCTGGAATCTAATCGGGGCGCCTGGATTGCCAAAGGAGAAGGCGGGGAGACGGCAGTCAGTCCCGGCTCGGTAGCTGATAAAGCCGGCCTGAAGGAAAATGACATCATTCTGGAATTTAACAATGAAAAAATCACCACAGACAATTCTTTATCTAAAGTAATTCAAAAATACAATCCAGGGGACAAAATATCTTTAAAGATTCTCCGGGGAAAAGAAGAAAAGACCATTGAGGTTGTTTTGGGAGAAAGAGAAGAATAGGTTTTAATTAAATATTAAAGGAGTTCGGATCCTGCCTCCGTAGTTGACTAAACTACCTTTTAATTGAGGTGGTTTTTTGATATATTGGAGTAATTAAATTTAATTAAAAAATATATGAGAGAAGGCGAACCACGTTTTGAAGAAGACGCACAAACTCAAGAAGCCATATCGCCAGAAGCAAAAGAAAAAGCAATGGCAGAAGAAATAGTTAAGGCGGAAATTAAAAAAGGAAATTTGGAATTCAAAAACTTTATAGGTTTAGACATGTCTGATCAAGATCTAAGACAAATATCCGCAGAAGTCTTAGTAACCGCTGATTTTGATACAAAAACAAAATGGCCAGATGTGGGGAAATTACCCGATGGATTTAATCCAGAAAAATTATTGGAAGAAAGCAGAAATCCAGGCCTTGGGGTTAAAGAATTACATAATCAGGGCGTAGATGGAAGTGGAATCAGGGTGGCAATTATTGATCAAAGGTTATTGGTCAAACATAGAGAATATAAAGATGCTGTAGTTGATTATTCAGAATACGGGGAAGCAAAGAATGAAGGCGCTAGTATGCATGGGTCTGCTGTAGCGAGTTTACTTATTGGTAAGGCTTGCGGCGTAGCTCCCGGTGCAGAATTGATTTACAAAGCTACGCCATCCGGCAGAGATTTTGAGTATAAGGCTAAAGTTTTAATGGATATTGTTGAATCAAATAAGACTGCAGAACCATCAAAAAAAGTCAGAATTGTTAGTTGCTCTATTGGTTATATGGAAGAAAAACCCGAACACGGACTTGATCAGTGGATTCAGGCGATAAAAAATGCAAGGGAAGCTGGTATTATTTTTGTGGATGCTGGAGGTAGTGCTGGAATGGATTTTGTTGGTGGCGGAAGCTTAGACAAGGAAAATGTTGAAAAATATGATTTTGCAATGTTTATGAAGAAAGAGCACAAAACCGGACGGTTGCCCGAAGGGATAGTCATTCCCAGTGACTATAGAACAATGGCTTCTCGCAAAGGCGAGAATGAGTATATGTATAATGGCGAAGGAGGTATGAGCTGGTCTGTCCCATACCTTGCTGGGATATTTGCTTTAGCCCTTCAAACTAATCCAGACCTGACACAAAACGAACTCAACAAATTAGTCATCGATACTGCCACGGTAAACAAAAATGGGTTAAAAATAATTAATCCAAAAGGGATAATTGAAGCTATTAAAAACAACAGCGAGCCGCGGAGTTAGATTTTCATACCAAACGAGTTCTAATTATGTCCAACCACCGGAGCTGACGAAAATCGCCAATCAGGCGGTTTTTTGGTAGAATTGGAATATGAAAAAAGGAAGTTTTAAAAATAGAAAGAATGAAAAAATAGTTGTTCTGGTGGAAGAATGTCCTGACAAAAGGGGATTAGTTTTTATAATGCACGGGTTGGGAGGTAGGAAAGAACAGCCGCATATAATTACAATGGCCCGGTCATTTTATGATAACGGCTACACAACAGTCAGGTTTGATACAACTAATTCAATCGGTGAAAGCGATGGAAAACTTGAGTTTGCCACAGTGGCAAATTATTATGAGGATTTAGAAGACGTTATACAATGGGCAAAAACACAGAAATGGTATCAGGAACCATTTTCTCTAGTCGGCCACAGTTTGGGTGGGTTTTGTGTTTCCTTTTATGCTGAAAACCATCCTGAAAATGTAAAAGCATTAGCTCCCATTTCAGGAGTGGTTTCCGGAGAGTTATTTGTTAAAGCATTTAAAGAAAAAGAAGGTTTAGAAAAATTAGAACAATGGGAAAAACGCGGATATCGGGAATGGGAAAGTTCATCTACACCCGGCCTCATTAAAAAGCTTAATTGGCCGTTTATTACCGATAGCTTGAAATATAATTTATTAACAAAAGCAGAAAAGATAAAAGTCCCAGTCATATTTATTACGGGTGAAAATGACGAGGACATCCCGCCCGAACACCAAAAAATTCTATATGATGCCTTAGACACTAAAAAAGAATTTCATATTATCAGAGGAGCCGGACACACTTTTATGGAAGATACTCATTTGGCTGAATTAAAAACTATTTTAGATAATTGGTTAAAGAATATAAATAATTTCTAATGTTGTCCATTATCCGCAGCAAATAAAAAAAATCGCCAATCGGGCAGTTTTCTGGCAGGATAGAGAAAATCTTTTCAAAACATGAATTTAATAATTAGTTTACTGTTATTTTTTCTGATTTTATTTATTATCTTATTTTCCTTCTTATTTTTTCTTTTTGGAGCCATACTGCCCTTGATTTTTTGGGGAGCGATATATGTTCCTACTGACAAGAAAAAAATCAAAACAATCATTAAGTTTGCAGAAATCAAGCCCGGCGAAAAAGTCGTTGATTTGGGTTCGGGTGATGGAAGATTGGTTATCGCCTTAGCTAAGGCTGGTGCCGAAGCTCATGGCTATGAAATAAACCCTTTGTTGGTTTGGAAAGCCAGAAAAGATATTTCTAAGGCTGAAATTAAGAAAAAGGCT
>Ga0315284_10012692_pt1 | contig 11998 bp, 9 predicted proteins | sample YL17G09_16_MG_FD_203696 | JGI IMG/M metagenome (GOLD analysis project Ga0315284, IMG submission 203696) | Sediment microbial communities from Yellowstone Lake, YNP, Wyoming, USA - YL17G09_16 | ecosystem: Environmental > Aquatic > Freshwater > Lake > Sediment | place: USA: Wyoming | collected...
GTAGACGTTCCAGTGGATGTGCCCGGAGAGGGAAAGCGGCGTGTTGGGGAAGCGGCGGACCTCATGGACGCTGAGCCTGCCGCCGTGGAGCGTCCCGAGGACGGCCCGGCCGCTTTCCGCCCCCAGATCGAAAGCCAGAAAATGGGCCGGGTTCGTTGTTCGCGGCATTCTTGAGACTCGCGCTCTTTATATATTCTGAACTGCGGATGTTTTCAAGCCCTGAATATTTTGCCAAGCGCCGCCGTTTGGCCTAATATATAAGCCGACGATCACGACCGGCCGCGAAGAGGACACATGGCTTTCGAGGATAAACTCAAGCAGTTGAGACGCGAGCGGGAAGCCCGCAACCGCGCCCAGAAAATCCAGACGACGTGGGAGACGATCGACGAGGACGCCCGCCTTTCGGTCAAGGAAAAACTCGAGCGCCTGATCGCCCTGACTGACAAGGGGCGGGGCATGGCCGTTCGGCCCGCGGCGCGCCCTGTCGAGGTCAAGCGCCGCGAGTCGGTCCAGATTTTCGAGAACTCCTACATGCTCGGCGCCTGCTACGGCCAGATCCCCATCTCGATGGGCCTTCAGATCCCGGGCCATATCCTCAGCTTCCTCAGCCGCGACGCCGAGTTCGCGGGTCTCGACCTTTCGTCGGCCGTCTTCCTCGACCTCGAGACGACCGGGCTCGCAGGCGGTACGGGCACGCTGCCCTTCCTCGTCGGCCTGGCCTACTACCGGGACGATCGCTTCAAGGTGACTCAGTTCTTCCTGAGCGAGATGGCCGAGGAAGACCGCCTCATCCGTGAACTCGCCCAATTCATCCGCGACATGGGCTTCAAGTCCGTCGTGACTTACAACGGCAAGGCCTTCGACATGCCTCTCGTCGAGACGCGCTTCGCCATGCACCGGACGCCCTGCCCGTTGCGCGGCCTGCCGCACCTCGACTTTCTCTTCTCGGCCAGGAACCTGTGGAAGCACAAGCACGACAGCTGCCGGCTCTTCAACCTGGCCCAGCAGATCGTCCAGGCCGAGCGGTCCGAGGACATCCCTGGCGCGGAGATCCCGCTCCGTTATTTCCAGTACATCCGGAACGGCGATTTTTCGCTCATCGACCCCATCCTGTACCACAACCAGGAGGACTTGCTGTCGCTCCTGGGGGTCGTCGTGGCTGGGGCCGTCCTCGTCGAAAGGAACCGCGCGGGCGCGGAGAGGGGAGAGGACGACGCCATGGACCTCTACGGTGTGGCCAAGCTCTTCGAAAGGGCGGGCGACACCACGACTTCGGCGGCCCTCCTCGAGAAGGCCCTGGCCGGGGGTCGGGGCCTGACGGCCGAGGTGTCTCAAAATGCCCGGAAGAAACTCTCCCACCATTTCAAGAAGAACAAGGACTGGGAAAAAGCGCTGGCCTTCTGGCAGGAGATGGCCGCGGGCGACGAGGTCGATTGCTTCCGCGAGCTCTCCATGTATTTCGAACACACGGCCAAGGACCACGGGGAGGCCATCCGTGTCGCGACGGAGGGGCTGGCCCTATCGAAGGGCAAGTCGTTGGCGGCGGAGAAGGACTTCGAGAAGCGCATCGCCCGCATCAAGGGCAAGATGGCCAAAGGCAAGGGGACTGCGGGACGATGAAGGCCATGGTCCTCGGCGCCTTCCGACCGGCGGCTGAGAACCCTCTCGAATTGCGGGATGTGCCCGTGCCGATGGTCGGGCCGGAGGACATTCTTATAAAGGTGCGCTGCTGCGGCGTTTGTCACACGGACCTACACGCCGTCGAAGGGGAACTCCCGGACGCGAAACTCCCTCTCATCCCGGGTCATGAAGTGATCGGCATCGTGGAAAGGGTGGGGGAGAGGGCGACAAGGTTCAGGGTGGGCGATCGCGTCGGCGCGGCCTGGCTGCGCTCGGCTTGCGGGGAGTGCCGGTTCTGCCGGAGCGGCCGGGAGAATCTTTGCGAGACTGCTCGATTCAACGGATACCATGCCGACGGCGGCTACGCTGAATACATGGCCCTTCCCGAGAAGTTCGCCTACGCCGTTCCGGGCAAGTTCAGCGACGAGGAAGCCGCGCCGCTGATGTGCGCCGGAATCGTCGGCTACCGGGCCCTTGAGCTCAGCGGCATCCAGCCGGGCGGGACGCTCGGTCTCTATGGCTTTGGCGGCTCGGCCCACATTGCCGTCCAGATCGCCAAGCACCGGGGCGCCCGGGTTTTTGTTTTTACGCGGAGCGCGGAACACCGGGCTTTGGCAACGGGCCTTGGAGCTGATTGGGCGGGGACGGCGAAAGATGATCCGCCGGCGAAGCTAACGAATGCGATCATTTTCGCCCCGGCCGGCAGCCTCTATCTCGATGCCCTGCGGGTTCTCGATAGGGGAGGGACGGTGGCTTCGGCCGGCATCCACATGTCGCCTATCCCCGAGATGGACTACGGCAAGTACCTCTACCACGAGCGGAAGATGCTCAGCGTCGCCAACGCCACACGGAAGGACGGGGAGGAGCTCTTGAGAATCGCCGCGGAAGTCCCCGTTCGGACGACCATCCAGACCTTCCCACTCGATGCCGCGAACGATGCCCTGCGCCTGCTCAAGGCCGGGATGATCAACGGCGCCGCGGTTCTCAAGATCAGCTGACCATTTTCTTCTGATTGAAATATCCGGTCCGATACGCTATATTATGGCCGCTTTTCCGTCTTGCGCGCCCGTAGCTCAGTTGGATAGAGCGTCTGACTACGAATCAGCAGGTCGGGTGTTCGAGTCACCCCGGGCGCGCTCTCACTTCCCCCCCAATAAGTTGTTTCACTTTGAAAAGAGGATAACGCCTAAGGCCGCTTTTTGCGACTCGTGTTCAGCCACACTTCGGCGAAACGGCCTTTCATCATATTCTCCGGCGGAGCGCTTCGGTCGATACCGAGGTTGACCACAAACAGATCCGGGAGACCGTCTTTGTTGACGTCCCCCACGGCGACCTCCCAGCTCCATTCCGTACCTAAACGCAGTCCGCTGTCGCTGAATTGGCCGCGGCCGTCATTCAGCCAGACCTCGTTGGGACCTATGCACGCCAAGAAAATATCCAGGCTGCCGTCCCCGTCGAGGTCGGCGACGGCGACTTTTTCCGCGCCGTTGGTGCCGAGCGTGCGGCCGGCCGTAAAACGGCCTTTCCCGTCGTTCAGGTAGAGCCTGGCAAAAGGCGCTTGCTGGGTGACCAGGACAACATCCACATCTCCATCCCTATCGAGATCGCCCAGGGCCAATCCGTGGGAATGACGCAAGGCCTCGTCGAAGACCTGTCCGGTTTCGGAAAATCGGCCCTGGCCGTCGTTCAGCAACACACGATTGGGACAGGGATCGGCGTCGGCGTTGCGCCAGCCGCTCAACACGGCGTCGATGGCTCCGTCTCCGTTGACGTCTCCCAATTCCACGGCGGACAGGATCCCTTGACCGATCGGCTGCCCGGTGTATTGAAAGTGCCCCTTTTTATCGTTGAGGTAGATCCGTCCTTTCGCCCCCTTGTCCGTCATGACGATGGCAAACACGTCGATCAGGCCGTCACCGTTCAATTCCGCCAGCCGGCTCTGCCAGAACCGGGCCTCGTCGGTATCCACAAAACGGGCGGCGTCCGGAGAAAAGTGCCCGTGTCCATCATTCTCCCACACGGTCCTCCCGGTGATGACCTCCCGGCTTCCATCGCCGTCGATGTCATAGACGACGGGTTTTCCCCCCTCCATGGGGCGTTCCAGACGTTGGCCGCTGTCGGAAAATTGTCCGTGACCGTCGCCGAAATAGATCCGATATTGGCTGTTCTGCCCGGACTCATTGACGACAAAGGCGTCGAGGGCTCCGTCGCCGGAAAAATCGGCGAGGGCCACGCCGCGCCCGACGAAATTATTGAGCTGCTGACCGTTACGGCTAAACGTCACCTGAGCTTCGGCGGCAACGGGATACGCCCAGGCGGAGAGAGCGGCCGCCAGGCAAGCGAATAAGATCTTCGCTCCGTATATGTCGGAAGGCCGATTCGGCTTAAGGGGCGACACCGGATATTCCATGAAATTCATCCGCTTCTCCTGATATGCAATATTCTTTGATCATTTTAGCATGAAAATCGAACTGATCAACGGAGGTTCGCAACTGCCACACTTGACCTCCTGGCAGGCGTCGAACCGAAGGGCGAATACGTCTCAGCAGGTCGGGTGTTCGAGTCGCTCCGGGCGGGCTGCCCTTTCCTCATTGACAATCCGCCGCGAACGTTTGATGATAGCCTCAGTATCCAAGCTTTTCGATGGATCCGTTCAGACAATTAACCCGGCTTGCTCTTAGGAGGTCCACCTGATGAAAAAATCAGCTCTCTTCATGCTGATCGTTATCTTCGCCATCCTCAGCGGTTCTGCCCAAGTCCCAGCCCCTGCTGCCAAGCCCGACGACAGGGCCAAGAACCTCGACCTGGTAGAGAAAACCGTCCCGGTGCCCGAGACCTTCAAAACCGGGTTCGACACGATCTCGGCCAAGGATTCGTTGGCCATGCTCACGTTCATCGCCTCCGACCTCCTGGAAGGCCGGGAAACAGGTACGCGCGGCTTCCAGGCCGCGGCGGAATACGCCGCGTCCCTGTTCGGACTCTCCCAGCTCAAGCCGATCGGCGATATGCCGATGCGGTCGTTCGGCATGATGCAGATGCTGGGCCAATCCCAGACTCCGCAGAAACCACTCGAGAACACCTATCTTCAGGAATTCCCTCTCGTAGAGACCATCGAAACCTCGAGCGCTCTGAGCCTCGAGGTCCGGCAGGGCGGGTCTGTCCGATCGCACACCTTCCGGCCCGTCGTCGATTATCAGGGTTTTGCCGCCCTCGGCGGTACTTTAAGCGGGCCGGTCGTATTCGTCGGCTACGGGATCGGCGAAAAGGGCGCCGGCTTCGACGAATTCAAAGGAGTCGACGTCAAGGGGAAGATCGTCATTCTCATTGCGGGCGTGCCCGATTTCCTGTCGAAAGACATCAAGGCCAGGTATCCGATGCCTTCCGTGTCGCCGATGACATCGCCGGCGGATGGAGAGGGCGGCCCGGCCGGAAAGCGCGTCGACAGGCTCCAGGACCTCCGTCAGCGAGGCGCGGCCGCTGTCTTCCTTGTCCGCGGCGGCGGACGCGACATCGACCGCTGGCGCTCGCTGATGCCTCGGAAGAGCGTCAACGACGAGGTCCCGATCGTCCGCAAGTCCTACCACGGCGTCAGTCTCCCCGGCGAGCTCGAAGAGTCGCCATGGACGCGGTCGGCGGTCGTGACCATCACCCCGGGAGCGGCCGACCGGATCCTCGAGGCCGCCGGGATGAAGCTCGAGGACCTCAAAAAGAAGATCGAGACGTCCAAGAAGCCCGCGTCCCGGGAGATCCCCGGCGCCTTCGTCACGATGACCTCGACCCTTAAGACGCAGATGGTCCGCGGCATCAACGTCGTCGGGGTCATCGAGGGCTCGGACCCCGCACTCAAGAACGAAGCTGTGGTCATCGGCGCCCATCTCGATCACGAAGGACGGTGGGAGGACTATATCTACAACGGGGCCGACGACAACGGGTCGGGTTCCGTGGGCGTCCTGAACCTGGCCCGGGCCTTCGCCGCCAACCCGCAGAAGCCTAAGCGGACATTGGTCTTCTGCCTGTGGTGCGGAGAAGAGGAGGGGCTGCTCGGCTCCAAGTACTTCGTGGCCAATCCGCCCCAGCTCTTGAAGGCCAAGATTGTGTCCTACCTGAACTTCGACATGATGAGCCGGCCTTATGACGAGAAATCGATGGCCTTCGCCGGCCGTATGATGGAATTCCCTTACGGGCCCGAGTTCATCAAGAAGGTCAGGCCCGTCAATTTCGTTCCGGTCTCCTTTCCAACCGGGGCGGCCTTCGGCGAGATCATCCGGGCGGCGAACAATTATGTCGGGCTCGACGTCTACGTCCGTGAGGCCAAGCGGACCGATGTCGGCTTCGGCGACTCGGACCACACGTCATTTCATGAAGCCAAGATCCCTTGGGTCTGGCCGTTCACGGCTGTCACGGAGGACCTGCACCAGACGAGCGACAGCGCTGACAAGGTCAGCGGGGAGCTAATGGAGAAGGTCTCCAAGCTGATGTACGTCATCGCCTGGCTGGCCGCGGACAAATGAGCCGGTAGCGGCTTTTTACGAAAGGAGGAGTCGATGACACTCCATACACTTCTTTACGTTATCTTGTGCCCTATTTGTGCGGCAGTCCTTCTGGGCAAAACTCTGGTCAATTACTACAAGAAACAGAGTTACACGAGATATCTCATCCAGTTCATTGTCTTTGCCGTCATCGTTCTCGTGGGCATCTTGATCAAGTGAATCGGCCGGCCGCTCAGGCCGATCCTGAAGCCCGCTCCGCGATCGTTCGGGCGGCCAGGGCCGCGGTCGAGAACGCGGCCTGCAGATTGTATCCGCCGGTATCCCCGTCGATGTCCAGGACCTCGCCGACGAAGAAGAGGCCGTGAACGAACCTGGACTCCATCGTCTTCGGATCGATCTCGGCCAGCGATACGCCGCCGCGGGTCACCATCGCTTCATGAACTCCCCCGAGCCGGCCGACCACGAAGGGGCAACCCGTCAGCAGTTCGATAAGCGCGGAGCGGTCCTTCCTGGAGAGATGGGCCCCGGTCATATCGGGGTCGATCCCAGCCAAGGTCAGGAGCTTGTTGACGAACCGTTCCGGCAGATCAAAGCCCGTCAGGACCGTCCTGACCCGCGCTTTCCCGGACGCGGAAATGCGGCTCAGCAGGGTCTCTCTCACTTTCTGATGATCGACGCTCGGAAGGAAAGAGACCCGGAGTGTATCCCCCGGACGGATAAACCTTGAAAGGTCGAGGATCCCCGGCCCGGACAATCCGGAATGGGTCAACAGCAAGTCCCCAGTGTGCCGCCTGACCTTCTGCCCGGCGCAATAAAGGGAAATGATCACATCCGTAAAAGAGATACCGGCCAGGTCCGAGAACCGGTAGTCCTCGATAGTCACCGCGGCCAGCGCCGGACTCACTTCCGTCACGCTATGCCCAAGGGTTCGAGCGAAGACGTACCCGTCTCCCGTCGAGCCCGTGGCCGGATAGGTGATGCCTCCGGTCGCAATGACCAGCTGCCCGGCGCGATACGTCGCCCGATCGGTCCGGATCGAAAACCCTTCGTCCCGGGCGGAGACTTCCAAGACCGGGTCTTCGCATCGGATCTCCACCTGGGCGGCCGCAAAGTCCTTGACCAGAATATCCAGGATCTCGGACGACTTGCGGGACCGGGGAAAAACCTTTCCGCCGGGCTCTGTGATGAGAGGCAGTCCCCGTCCGGTGAAAAATGCGATCAAGTCCAGATTTTGGAAATTCATCAGGGCGGGTTTGAGAAACCGGCCGTTGTCCCCATAATGGGAAAGGAATGACCCGACGTCCTCATCATGGGTGATATTACACTGTCCCAAACCGGAAAGGAGGAGCTTGCGGCCCGGGTGGGCCTTTTTTTCCAGGATCAGGATCCTTCGTCCGTTCCCCGACGCCCTCAAGGCGCAGAAGAGTCCGGCCGGCCCGCCGCCGATCACGACCAGCGAATGCTTATCCATTTCGCTCAAGGCCGGTCGAAAGGGCGGCTATCGCCCCACCTTGACCCAGCGGCCGGAACTGTCCGATTCGACGGCGGCGTCGATGACGCACATCATCTCGTGTCCGGTCCGGAAATCGGGGAAGGTCGCGCGGTAAGGTGTTCCCTCCCGCTTCGCCGCCACGGCTTCGTAGTAATCCCGGAACAGGTTGAACACGGCGTCGTGGTAGCCCATGGGATGGCCGGTGGGCAGGGCGGCGTATTTCCGCGTTTCCGCGGCCTGCTGGAGAGAGGACTCGTAGAAAACTTCATTAGCCTTTTCCCGGTGGCCGATCCAGAGGGCGTTGGGGTGGACATGGCTCCAGGCGTAGGATTCCTTCGAGCCGAAGACCTGAAGCTCGATGTCGACCTTGCGGCCGGCCGCGGCCTGGCAGGTCGTGAAGCTCCCCCGCGCTCCATTCGCAAGCTTGAGAAAAAGGGAGGCGTAGTCGTCGAGCTCGATGCCGACCTCTTCCGATTCGCCCGCCTGCCCGGCGCCGAACGATAGCGGTCCCGCCTTGGGCTTGCGGCGCTTGGGAAGGCAGGTGTGAAGCTCGGCCATGACCTCGACGATTTTCTGTCCCGTGATGAACTGGACGAGGTCGCACCAGTGACTGCCCAAATCGGCCACGACGTTGGCCTTGCCCGCCACCTTGGGGTCCAGGCGCCAGGAGTAGTCCGTCTCGAAGAAGAGCCAGTCCTGGAGAAAATGCCCGACGAAGGCCCTGACGTCCCCCAGATCGCCCCGCCGCGCCCTGGCCGCGGCCTCCTGGACGACCGGGTAATACCGGTAGCAAAAATTGATCGCGGTCAGAGTGCCGTGTTTTTCCGCGAGCCCCAGCAGTTCCCCGGATTCCCGGGAATCGAGGGCCAGGGGTTTTTCGGACAGTACCTCTTTCCCGGCCAGGATGGCCTTGGCGTTGATGTCGAAGTGGACGTTGTTCGGGGCGCAATTATGGATGACCTCGACTTCGCGATCGGCGATCAGTTCGTCGGCGCTGTCATAGATCCGGGAGATCCCGAATCTATCCGCCGCTCCCTCGGCCAGGTCCTTGTTCGTGTCGGCAACGGCCGAGACCTCGACGCCGCCGAGGCGCCTGAGCATCTCCAGGTGGACCATGCCGATGTAGCCCGTTCCGATAAGCCCGACCTTGATCGTCTTCATCCTGGCCTCCTCTCTATCTCCGCCAGCTTAACCTAAGCGGGGCCTGGCGGTAAAGATACTCGTTCACGATTGCCATTCCGGTCAAAATCTAGTAAAAAGACCCCATGGCCCATATGGCTGCGCGGACGGGTTACCAGAAGCTCGTCAAGCGACTCAACAAGTACCCTCAGGGAGCGCCTCCGTCCGAACTGCTCTTTGAGATCCTCAAGCTCCTCATGAGCGAAAAGGAAGCTTCGCTCGTGGCCCTCGTGCCCATCAAGCCGTTCACGGCCGCGACAGCTGCGCGGGCCTGGAAAACGAGCCTTCCTGAAGCCGAGAAAGCATTGGACGCGCTGGCTGGCCGGGCCTTGCTCATCGACGTCCAGGGGCGCAAGAACCGCTATTACGTCCTGCCGCCCCCCATGGCCGGCTTTTTCGAGTTCTCCATGATGAGGCTTCGGGGCGACCTCGACCAAAAGGTCCTGGCCGAGCTCTATTATCAGTACATAACGGTCGAGGAGGATTTCATCAAGTCCCTGTTCACGCGGGGCGAAACCCAGCTCGGCCGGGTCTTCGTCAACGAGCCCGTCCTCTCGAACGAGAACGCCCTCCATGTCCTCGACTACGAGCGGGCGTCCGAGGTCATCAAGACGGCCTCCCACAGGGGGATCGGCCTCTGCTACTGCCGGCATAAGATGGAGCACGCGGGCCACGCCTGCGACGCCCCGCTCGACATCTGTATGACCTTCAACACGACGGCGGCCTCGCTCATCCGGCACGGCTACGCCCGGTCCGTCGACGCTGCCGAAGGGCTGGCCCTGCTCGACGAGGCGCACGGCCGCAACCTCGTCCAGTTCGGCGAGAACGTCAGGAACAGGGTCTCGTTCATCTGCAACTGCTGCGGCTGCTGCTGCGAGGCCCTGATCGCCGCCCGCCGCTTCGGGATGCTCCATCCCGTCCACACCACGAATTTCCTGCCCGTGGTCGACCTCGAAACCTGCACGGCGTGCGGCGAATGCGCGGCCGTCTGCCCCGTCGAGGCCATGACAATGGTTTCGGCCAACGACCCGCTCCACCCCCGGAAGAAAAAGGCCAAGCTCGACGAAAACATCTGCCTCGGCTGTGCCGTCTGCGTCCGGGTCTGCAAGACGAAGAGCCTCCGACTCGACTCCAGGCCGGAGCGGGTCATCACCCCTCTCAATTCGACCCACAAGGCCGTCCTAATGGCCATCGAGCGGGGAAAACTCCAGAATTTTATTTTCGACAACCAGGCGCTCGCGAGCCACCGGGCCATGGCCGCGGTCCTCGGCGTCATTCTCAAACTGCCGCCGGTCAAGCAGGCCATGGCCTCCAAGCAGATGAAGTCCCGCTATCTCGAAACGCTCATCGCCCGGCTAAAACTTTGATGGCAAAAAAAACCTCACCCCGCGGGGGGTGAGGCACAGGAGGTAACGGAAACTCGCGCTTGACTGCTTAGAATCCGATGCCGACCAGGGCCATCATGGACCTGTTCTTATAAGAGTCGCCCGCGCCCGGGTCGGTGAGGATGTTCTTCAAGCCATAATTGTAGCGGCCTTCGATCGAGATGGAGATTCCGGGGAGTTTGAAGGCCAGGCCGGCGCCTCCGACGACGCCATAATCATACCTCTGGTAGATCTCTGTCACATCCAATTCATCGGTTACGCCGCCTATCAAAGTCACCTCACTGGCCTTAAGGAGATAGGCGCCGTAGCCCCCGGCATAAATGAACGGGCGGATGGGCCCGGCCGGGATGACGTTCAGCTTGAGGAGAACCGGCACTTGAATGTATTCGAGCCTTTCTTCAAGACTATCTTCGAGGATTTCAATCTTTCCGCCCATTCGGACATAGAGGACTTCTGGCTGGATGGCGAGGGGACCAAGTCCAAGGCTGAAGAAGATACCTCCGACCGGCGAAGGCATGTTGGAGAAGATCCCTCCGACCGGCGCAGTCGTGAACTTGGACAGGGAGTACCCGCCCTTGATGCCGAAGCCGGCCGAGAGCGTCTGGGGAAGAAGCGCGGCCACGCACAGGGCGATCAGAGCCACGATCATAAGTCTTTTCATGTAAGCCTCCTTTGTAGGCATTGTATAAACCGCGGTTGTCACGGCAGGTCCTAGTTTAAAACAGGCGGGCTGCGGGTCAATCATCCCCCAGGGGGTTCTCAGGGGTGAAAAATAGGCCTCGGGGCTAGCCTCCCGGGGGGATGGCTCGGTTGACCGCCCCTGATTCTCCGTGCTATAAGCCTTTAAGGGAGGATAGCATGAGAAGACGCGAGTTCTTCAAGTCCGCGGGCCTGGCTTCCCTGGCCATCCCGCTTTCCGGCTGCGGCCTCCCGGCCCGGCGGCCGCTCAAGCGCCCCAACATCCTCTTCATCATGGCCGACGATCATGCCTCTCAGGCCGTTGGCTGCTACGGAGGCCGCCTCAACCGGACTCCGGGGATCGACAAGATCGCCCGCGAAGGCGTCCGGTTCGACAACTGCTTCTGCACGAACGGTATCTGCGCCCCCAGCCGTGCGGTCATCCTGACCGGAAAGCACAGCCATATCAACGGCGTCCGGGACAACTCCGTCGCCTTCGACGGGAGCCAGACGACCTTCCCTAAGCTCCTCCAGGCCGCCGGCTACGAAACCGCTTTGCTCGGCAAATGGCACCTCGAGAGCGACCCGACCGGATTCGATTACTGGAATATCCTTCCCGGACAAGGCGATTACTACAACCCCGACTTGATCGAGATGGGCGCGAAAAAGAAGGTCGCCGGGTACGTGACGGATATCCTGACCGATATCGCCGTGGATTTCCTGGAAGCCCGCCGGACAGGATCGAAACCCTTCCTGCTCATGCTCCAGCACAAGGCTCCTCATCGCAACTGGCAGCCGGCCGCGCGCCATATGGCCCTGTACGACACGACCGAATTCCCCGAGCCGCCGACACTCTTCGACGATTACGCGACGCGATCCCGGGCGGCCTTCGAACAGGAGATGACCATCAGCGAGCACATGACGCTTGACTCCGACCTCAAACTCGGCCCTCCGCCGGAGCGGCTCGACCAAGCGCAAAGAGAGGCCTGGGAGAAGGCCTTCGGTCCCAAGCGAGAAGCTTTCAAAAAGGCCAACTTCTCAGGCCAAGCCCTCGTCCGCTGGAAGTACCGCCGCTATCTCCAAGATTACCTCGGATGTATCGCCGCCGTCGACGAAAGCGTCGCGCGCGTCCTCGATGTCCTCGATAGGACCGG
>Ga0315284_10012693_pt1 | contig 11998 bp, 8 predicted proteins | sample YL17G09_16_MG_FD_203696 | JGI IMG/M metagenome (GOLD analysis project Ga0315284, IMG submission 203696) | Sediment microbial communities from Yellowstone Lake, YNP, Wyoming, USA - YL17G09_16 | ecosystem: Environmental > Aquatic > Freshwater > Lake > Sediment | place: USA: Wyoming | collected...
CGGCTTCCGGCCCGGTCTTGACTTCCATCTCCACCGCACTCGGGAAGCCCGGGTGTGCCATCGTTTCACCGTTTCGGGCTTCATCACATGGACGAGTTCTTCCCAACCGTCCAAGAACTTCGAGAGCACCACCCAGAGGATTCGAAAGGCCGGGCTGAACCGGCTGTGTCGCTTCCGCCGGCCCGGAGAGCGATTCAGTTCGGCCGCCAACTGGCTCTGGATCGCTACCAACTGCGCCGCCGTCACCGCCCGCGGCAGCAGCAGCGCCCAGCAGAAACGGAGAGCATACCGGAGGAGTTGGAGCAAGACACCCAGGCAACGGCCCAGGGGCCGGAGGAAACTCAAGGTCACGTTCATGCCCACCAGGATACCAGGGCGCCGAGGCGGAAAGAAGCTCTCAGAAGGCTCGGATAGCGTTTTTCGGGGGGACACCAGCAACTGCCCCACACGCGCACGAACCCAGCCACTGGCATTCGTGGCCGGGTTCGCTATTGGCTCCGCGCAGGCTACGTCCGCTCCGGGCGGACTGAGCGCACCAGACTCGCCTGCGGTTCATGGCCTCCACGTGCGGGTGGGACTATGAAGTTCCTCCAGATCGTGGAGTCGGGGATAGGGACTGCGGTGGAGACTGCGATGGATGCAGCATCAGGCACTCTATCGCACCGGACTCGCCCTGTCAATAGGTCGTCTTGCCGCCTAGCAAGCGTTGTTCCGTCCGGTACCTCCTCCGTAGCTCTGCCGGCGTCCGGTCCAACACCTCCGGCGAGACCACCCGCGCCTTCTTCTTCTCCTCGGTCGCCAGCCGTTCGACGAACGCCGTTAGGACGTGAACGCAGCGCGGGTGGAACCGAGGGCCGACGCCGATGGCGAAGATGGGCGGGTGCACCGGGTGTGGCTCGTCGCCGCTGCTCAGGACGGCGTTTTCGTAGTAGATGCAGAAGTCGGCTGCATTGTGCGCCGAGACCTGGGCCAGCGAAAGCCCACATCGGGCGGCGCGGGTGCAGGGCTGTCTCCGTAGGTAACACGCGGCCATCGTGTGGGAGGCCGCGGAATGAGTGCGAGTTGCGTGACGGTCAGACCCTTGTCTGGATTTCTGATCCGTGGTATACTCTGATCGTAGGAACAGACATCCAGGCCCCTGGCCCATAGTGGTGGGGGAAGAGCCGACGGTTAACAGCCGGCGTCTGAGCTGAGGAACGGGAGTCATGACCCGAACCTGAGCCCAGGGGTCGGCTTGTCTTTTTGGCCGAGGAGAAGAGGCATGGACCAGCTGCCAGGACAGACCGAGACTGCCGCCCGCGTCACCGAATACGAGGCGATGACTACGGCTGCTGTAATCGAGAAGTGCCAGATCGTGTGGGTGCCGCTGAACTCGGTGCACCTGAACCCGGAGAATCCCCGCCTCAACGAACCCGCGGTGGAGGCGGTGATGCGCTCCATCGCCCGCTTCGGATTCCGGGTGCCCCTCGTGGTCAACCGCCGCACCGGCCTGATCGAAGCCGGCAACACCCGCTGGAAGGCGGCCCAGCGCATGGGTCTGCCGGAGGTGCCGGTGATCTTCGCCGATGACGACGAGCTCACCGCGCTGGCCTTCGCTCTTGCCGACAACCGCACCGCGGAGATCGCCACCTGGGATGAGCCGTCGCTAGCGGGTCTGCTGCAGCGGCTGGAAGCAGCGGGAGAGCTGGACAGCAGCGCCTTCAGTCACGACGACCTGGGCAGCCTCATCGCCAAGCTCGATATGGAAGCGGCCCAGGGTAGAGAGGAGACCTGGGAGCCGCCCGAAGAGTTGCCGGCGGGACCGACACGCGCGCAACCGGGGGAAGTCTGGCAGCTAGGCCGGCACCGACTGCTGTGCGGGGACGCCACCGACCCGGCGAACTGGCAGCGTCTCATGGGAGGCGAAGTCGCCCATGCGATTTGCACCGACCCACCCTATGCCATCAACTACCTCGGCGGAAGAGCGGCACAGGAGGAACGCATCGGAGCCAAGCGGCGAGGGGCCGAGGAGGCGAACTCCGACACCTACCGCAACCGCGCTTGGGACTGGTACCGCTCCACCGCTTACACCCGGCTGGAACCAGGAGGCGCGCTGATTCTCATCATGACCCGCTGGCATGAGGACGACCTGGCGGAGGCGGCGAAGTCGGGGGAGCAGTGGCACGTCATCAGCTTACCGGCGCTCGCGGAGGCGAACGACGCGCTCGGCCGGCAGCCGGGGGAGGCGCTGTGGCCGGCGCGCTACCCAGTGGAGCAACTGGAGCAGATTCGGGCCAGCATCGGCCCCTACTGGTGGCAGGCCCTCTACCAGCAGCGGCCGTCACCACCGGAGGGTGCGCTCTTCCGGGCGGAGTGGTGGCGCTACTGGGAGCCGGAGACACTGCCGACGCGGTGGGACGAGATGCTGCTCTCGGTGGATGCCTCCTACAAGGCCAGGAGCGACAACTCATACACCGCCATCGGCGTGTGGGGACGCAAAGGTGCCGATTGCTACCTCATCCACCAGTGGCGCAAGCAGTGCGGCTTCGCCGAGGCGAGGGATGCCGTCGCCGCGACCGCCAAGCAGTACCCCCAGGCCCGCATCATTCTGATCGAGGACAAGGCGAACGGCCGCGCTATCATCGAGAGTCTGCAGGCGGTCGTCGCCGGCATCGTCCCGGTGGACCCGAAGGGCGGGAAGTTCAGCCGCGCGCAGGCGGTCTCGCCGATGGTGGAGCAGGGACATGTGTGGCTGCCCCAGCCAGCTCGCCTGCCCTGGGTGCAAGAGTTCCTGGCGGAGGCGCGCACCTTCCCGGTGGGCCTCCACGATGATCAGGTAGATCAGATGACGCAGGCCCTGCAGTGGTGGATCTGGGTGAAAGACCAGCCCTTGCCGCCACAGCCCGAACTCACCATCCCCCAGCAGCGGGCGGCGATGGCGGATGCTTCGGATCGGAGACCGGTGGGAGCAGGACGCAGTCCGCGCTGGAGAATGCGGCAGTGAGTCGGGCGCGGCGGCGGGCCACGCGGTTGCAGGACGAGCGAGTGCCCAGTTAGCCTCAGTCGTCTTCTGGCCCGGATCGCCCTATTTCAGGCATTCTCGCCAAAATCAGCGCAAGACGGCGCGCGACGTTGGCTTCAGCTTCCTATAATGCAGTCAGGTCCTACTTCGGGAAGGTTGGTGGTGGTATGAGTGCGGCGCTTCACGGCCAGGCCCGGCCGGCACTGACTTGCCTCTTCCTGGCGCGGATCTGGGTCCGATAATCACCGTTACCGGACACGCGTCTGTGGCCCTTTCTCGGCCGACGTCCCAGCGGCCCGATCGACCTCGCCGCGGGGCTGGAAACCTGCCAGCGAAGGCCTCACTGCGCGCGGCTCAACCGCTCTTGCAGTGCGCCCCTTCATGTCAGCAAATCTTACAGTAGTGTGAAGGCAATTGCGGATGGCAGGCGCCGGTGATATAGTGCACCTGGCACTTAGCCTAGCCAGCGGCAGGGAGGATGGCCATGAGGTGGCGTGGTCCAACGCTGTTCCTCGTCGTAATGCTCGCAAGCATCACGGGTGCACCGCGGCTGTATGCGCAGGGGTTTGACCCCAACGACTCCTTCGACGGCACGGCCATCGACACGACGAAGTGGCAGCCGTGGTCCGAGCAGGGCACCTCGGTCACTGAGACCGGTGGCAAGCTGGTGCTGACGAACAGCCCCACCACGCTCGGGCAAGAGGTGGGGGCAGCCGTGCAGTCGACGTACCGGCTGCGCGGCGCGTTCGACATCCAGGTCGACTACGAGCTCACCCAGTGGCCGGCGAACAACAACGTCTCTATCGCGTTCTGCGCGAGTCCACGGCCCACGGACGAGAACGCGCTGCAGCGCACCAGCTGGACCGGGGGGATCGAGCAGTACAGCGCGGCCTTCAATGCGTGGAGCGACCCCACGTGGATATCCGTCCCTACCACCGACACCTCCGGGAAGCTCCGCCTGGTGCGGGACGCCGACAACGTACTCTCCGACTACTACTGGCAGGCCGACACCTCCGAGTGGGTGCTGATCGGATCACAGCAGGTCTCGGACGCGGACTTCGTCGCGATTCTCTACATCTGGGGAGATGTGCCCGCGCCCGCTAGCGTGGCTTTCGACAACTTCCAGGTGAACTCCGGCCAGGTGATCCCGCCTCCTCTGGTCGTGGACGTGCAGATCGACCGGGGCCGGGATGCGGACTGGTGGGACTGGAGCTACTGGCACACGCGCTATGTGGTGCAGGTGCAGGCCAGCGGCGACGAGCAGCCGGCCCAGCTCTGGCTCCAGGATATGCAGGGGCTCCGCCAGGTCATCACCACCGACGGCAACCACTGGTACGACCCCGCGGGAGACAATCCGGGCGGCTCCTGGGAGGATGCCCGCGTCACTGCCGGTCCGGATAACACCTACACCTTCGTCTGGTATGAGGCGCGCCAGCAACTCCCGATTCCGGAAGGCTCCTACACCATCACCGTCGTCGGCGACGCCGGCAGTCAGACCTCCCTCACCACCGCGACCCTCCCCGCCGTCCCCGACGCGGTGCCCACGCTGACAGCCCCGGCCGACCAGAGTGTGACCGAGACCGCGGTCCCGACCTTCCAGTGGCTCCCCCTCTCGGGCACGAAGGCGATCCTCCAGGTGCGCGAGGAGGGGAACACCACCTACACTACCCCCGGCCCAGATCAGGACGACTGCGGCCAGATCTGGCGCGCCTCTGTCAGCGGGCGGATCTCCGCGGTGTACGGCTTCTATGGGGTGGCTCCGGACCTCGATCCGGGCCGGACCTACTTCTGGCAGATCGACGACTGGACTCCGGTGGACGACCGGGTGAGTGATCCGCGGGTGAGTGTCTGGAACTCCCAGACCTCCCGCCATCGCTTCACCGTCGATACTATCTGGCCCCCACTGCCGGCGCTCCCGGGCAAGCTCGCCTACGAGCAGACCATGTACGGGAATGGCAATGACCCCTACAACCTCCAGGCCATCCTCCAGTATGGGACCACACCTGCGCAGCGCAGATGGGTGGGCCCGGATGGCTCCCATTCCCCGAGCTACTCCTGGGACGGCACGAAGATCGCCTACCGCGTCTCGGACTGGGGCATCCGCGTGGCCAACGCAGACGGCAGTAACTCGGTGCATCTGCTGGGAAACTGGGACTGGGACAGCGCGGACTTGTCCCCCGACGCCACCTGGATCACCTACTCCGATGGCGAATGGCAGGGCTCGGAGCCGCAGCATGTCTACATCCAGAAGCTCTTCGAACCCACGCGCACGCTGGTGGTGCGGTCCCGCGGCAACACGACGCGGGGCGCGCACTGGTCTCCGGATGGGAAATGGATCGCCTATCTGAGTTGCTGCGATCCGAGTGGCTATAACATCTGGCTGATCCATCCGGATGGCACGCAGGATCATCCCGTCGTCCCGACCACACTGGCCGGGCACCCAGGCTGGACGGTGGGGTGGATCGGCAGTTCGGTCGGATGGTCGCCGGATGCAACGAAGCTGGGAGTGAACTTCTCGGCCTCCTCGCCCGACGGCAGCGCCTCTCTCAATGGCGTCGGTGTTATCTCGCGTGACGGCGGGGAGGTGACACCGGTCTTCGTCGACGCGCCGGGCTACGTCTGCTGTGCGGCCGCCAACTTCCTTTGCTGGTCGCCGGACGGACGATCTCTCGTCTTCACCTCCACCCGTCATCTGCCGGTGGACCCGAACTGGGCGAACGGTGGCGAGGTGCAGGGCGTGGAGTTGTATCTCAGCAGCGCGGACGGCAGCGGGCAGCCGACCCGGCTCACCTACGACTACTCCTACGACGCGAGCGCCGCCTGGTGGGCGCCGAACACGCTGCTGGGGAAGAACGTCTCGGTCGTGAAGGGCGATGCCACCCTCACCTTTGCGCAGGTGACGCAGACCGGGAGCACGCGCATGGACGTGACGCTCGACGTTCCCGGCCCGGCACCCACCGGCTGTAGCTTCGTGAGCGACATCTGGAGCGGGGCCACCACGGCTGGCTCTCAGGGCAGCATCACGGTCGCGCTGAAGTATGACGCGAGTCTCGTGGGCCAAGAGAATCGGCTCGCGCTGATGCAGTGGAACCCGAACAAGGCCAAGTGGCAGGATATCACCGTCCGCCCCATCGACAAGACGAGCCGGACCATCCGCGGGCAGACGCAGAGCCTGAGCTACTACGCCATCTGCCTCAAGAGAGGCTAACCAGGGCGACTCACACGGATCGGCGACAGGCGCTCTACGCTCTAGGGCGCCTGTCGCTTTCACTGCGCGCCCGATGCTCTCGCCCTTTGGCAGACGCTCCGCGTCGATCCGCCTCCTGGGCTCTCTCGCGTCCGGTAATACCGGTTACAGGACGTGGCTTCTGGCCGGCAGCCGCGCTTGCGCGTCGAGGAGCAGGACAGGCAGCGAACCGACAGGTCCGTGGCCAGAGAGGGCGAGCCAGTGGTCTCGCCTGTTGACCACGTGCAGCCGGTACCGCAGGAAGCCCCTGGACAGTCATGCCTCAGGCAGATCCGCCGAGGCGGACAGGAAGGCGACCTCGCGGCAACGGTCAACATCGGGCATGAGTTCGGGGTCCGGTAGGCTTGCCCGCCGGCCGGTTCGTGGGTTGGGCACCATCGCTCTCCTCCGGGCCGTTACATACGGGAGGGAGCTCGGAAGTGTCGGTATCCTACTCCTGCTGATGACTGAAACCGGTAGGTGCGGAAACGCTCCTTCCGCCCGTGGGTTCCGCGACAGGCTCTCGGGCAAGCATGGCGGCGCAACTCGCGCTAGCGGGAGGAGCACTGCCACCCTACTCGCTTTGCGAACGGCGGCCGCGGAACGCCAGAGCGATCTGGATGAGGGGCCCGCGGAGCTTGACCCGAGGGTGGCGCCGTGCTAGCTTGTCAGCGGCTGACCGCCGACAAAACCATAGTGCCGTAGCAGGGCCCACGCGATTCAGCCCCTGACGCGCCTGCTTCCTGCCACCTCGATCCGGAGGGTGGTGAGAAGCAGGCGCGTGCACATTTCGGGAGGCATTGCAGATGTATGATGAGCGCGATGTGACCATCGAGATACGTGGGACGCGACGGGGAGAGCGGCCGGCGATCTGCCATCTGATAGATACGGCCTTCGATGCAGAGAGCTATGGGCCCAGCCTCGCAGAGCCGTGCGTATCAGTCGGCAACTCGCACCTGGACCCGCATGACCGGCTCCAAAACACGCGCGTCCTCCTGGCGGACGAAGAGATCGTGAGCACAGTACACGTCGCCGAGCGGGTCGCGTATGCCATCGGTGCACGTGTGCGCTTCGGCTTCATTGCCATGGTCGCGACACACCCCGCTCATCGCCGCCGCGGGTATATGCGGAGGCTGATGGCCGATGCTGAGACGTATATGCGTCGCCGAGGATTCTGCTATGCTGTCCTCTTCGGCCGCTTCGGAACCTATACGTCTCTCGACTGGCGCTGGTGTTATGAGAAGAGGGTGACTCTTGTGCCGATATACACGATGCCATGCTGCGCGGAGAGCGCGGTGGGCACTACTGTTCGCGTCGCTTGCGAGGACAACATCGCGTTCCTCTCACAGGCCTATCGTTCGCGGTACGGCACACGCTTCGGGCCAGTCGTAAGGTCGCAGGAGTACTGGCGCAGATGGTCTCTGCGGTGCGCCTGGAACGGTACCTATGTGATGGTGTGCGATGCTGCCGGGCCCATCGGATACTTCCACGTGGATGGGGACAGCGTTGATGGGATCGGCTGGAAGACAACCGTCGAGGGCATACCCGAACGGGTGTTACACGCGGCCTCCGCCCACGGCGCGGCGACAGGAGCACGCACCCTTTCGTTGTGGCTTGGCGACGCTGATGAGGTGGCAGCTCGTTCTCTGGGGCGCGCTTTCGGCAGTGTGCCACGCGCGTTCACCGGCCCTGATGGACAGCCGGTGTGCTGCCGCGATCCGAGGGCATATCTACCCGGGAAGACGCTGGATCAGGTCGGCTACCTGGTGAAGTTCCTCAACCCGGGACCGGGCATCCTGGCGAACGTCGCCAGCACCGACGCTCTGCTGGACGCGATGGCCCGCCATTCCTGGACATACCTGGATGGTGACTCCATGTGAGCACAGCGGTCGACAGGACGGATGGAGACCACCGAGACGTTGCGGAGCGATAAGAGGAGACGGCTAAGCCAAAGCAAGACGCATTCAGTTCCTCCCCGGATCGTGGCCCAACCGGAAGGGAGAAGCTAGATGCAATCGATTCGTCCGGCGCGGAAACATGAGCTTCCCGAGGTCATCGCTCTGTGGGGCGCCTGCCTGGCGCATGACCAGGCCGACCCACAACTGCTCGAAGGCGTCTTCGAGAACACTGGCTGCTATGACCCCGGAGGTGTCTTGGTGGCGGAGGTGGATGGCAAGATTGTCGGGTTCATCGTCGCCATCGGCAATCGCGGAGACACCGGCTGGATTCCCCTGTTCTTCGTTCACCCGCAGCACCTCAGAACTGGGATTGGCGATAGCCTTCTGCTTCGGGCGCAGAGCTACCTATCGGATGGGGGGGCCAGAGATATTCGCGTGGAGCCCTTCGGTGCGGAGGTGCGGTTCTTCACCGGGATTGACACCCGGTACGTAGAGCTGATAGAGCTCCTTTCCCGGAATGGATTCCATGTGACCGACGATTCGCAAGTGGACATAGTGAAAGACCTGAAGGCATTCGAAATGCCAGGATGGGTGATGAAGGCGCGGCGGTTGCTGGAGCCGGAGATCACATTCGGCTTCTGCGAGCCGCAGTTCCGGCAGGCCTTGCTGGAGTTCATGAGTGCGCACTTCAGCGGCTATTCCAGTTGGTGTGAGGCACTGAGAGAACACGTCGAGCGGGAGGGCGATCCCAGGCTACGCGTGCTAGCCTTCCGCTCTGGGGATGTCGTCGGTTTCACCGCCTTCGAGAAGGAGGTGGACTGGTATACCTGGGCCACCGGGGTGCGAGAGGATCTGCGTGGGAGGAAGATAGGCAGCATTCTGGTCCATATGGCTCTCGAAGAGATGAAGCGGAGGGGCGCTGCTAGGATGTGTATCAGCGACTGCCCGATCGAGTTCTACAAGGTTGTCGAGGGCGAGGTCATGCGCCGATATGTGATGATGTGCAAGAGCCTGCAATCAGCGACGTAGCCAAGTCGGCCAGTGGTCTGTTTCGAGCGGGGTCTGCTCCGAATCCAGTCGGGAGTCGAAAGCAGTGGAGGCAGGCCCCGAGAGACCTGCATCAGTGTCGGCAGGCGTTGGGCCAGCACGGCGGCCTGTCAAGGGCGGGCCTAGACGCAGATACCCGTCGGACGGGAGTTCGAAGTGCCGAGTGGTCAGCGTGTACGAATCGAACCCAGAGGAAATCGAGGCCCGGAAAACCCGCGCAAGTACTGGATTCCCTACCTTCGGACGGATTGGCGGCTGGTTCAAAAGTGTCGGAATCCTACTCCATGCGTGACTTTCGAACTGCTCAAAGAGACATGCGAAAAAGCAAGCAAAATGCTGGATTTCTCTACATGTGGACGAGGTGGGTCGAGTCCACATGTTTCAGAGAAGGAGAGAGCGGAAGGGGGGTTTTAGGGGGGATTCCGTGCCCAAACGGGTGCCGCTCGTCCACATGTTGCCGATAGTGCGAAAGGCCCAGGATTGCGCCAGAGAAGCCACAACAAGCGAGAAGGCGCCCTCGTCTGAGAGCGCCTGAGAACGTAGAGAGACGGTTCGAAACGAGAGGCATGGTGGAGGCGGCGGGAGTCGAACTCACATCCGCGGCGCGTCTGGCGGCCGCCGGTACCACCACGCACGCCGCCGCTCTGCACGCCGCGCTCTGCTTTGTGCCCGTTCCCGGATCGACTCGGGTTGCTCTCCGAGGCCGATTCCGCGTCCGATAATGCCCCTTACCGGACGCAGGTGCCAGAGCAGCAGACCGCAGAACCGCGTCTGCGAGCCCGTAGGCCCTCAGTGAGTCTCCCGCTGTACCCACGACTGGAGCCTCGCGAAGAAGGGGCGGGCCCGCGCGACGAGGTATGACGTGAACACAGCATAGCCAGCAGCGAAAGCCAGGGAGGCGCCCAGCGCACCCAGCCTGGGAATGAGGAACAGCCCCGCGGGGATGACTACGGCCAGCCAGAGGAGGTTGGCGCGGGCCGAGACCGAGGTCTGGTTGGAGATGACGAAGACAGAGAGCGTCACCCAGCCTGAGAAGACGAGGGGCATAATGAGCCCCATCACGCGGACGGCCGGAACGGCCCCAAGCTGGTCGTGGCCGAAGATGAGTGGGACTATCCAGTGCCCGGCGAGCGCGAACATCAGGCCTACCGCAGAGGCCACGCCGATGATCGCGCCCCGTGCCAGTGAGAAGGACTCAAGCAACTCCGCCCCCTGTTTTGCCGCGTAGAGCCTGGCCCAGGTCGGCAGGAAGACGATCATGATGGCACCGTAGAGAGTGCTCACCTGGAACAGGAGGGTCAGGGCGATTTCGAACTGGCCCACGGACACCGGGCCGGCTCGCACGGCGAGGTAGGACTTGAGGAGGACATGGGTGCCCATGAAGATGAGCTCGCCGAACCAGAGCGGAGCCAGGAAGGGCACGAGCACGCGGGCATGCGACCAGTCCGGCGCCGCCCACGTGAAGCCCATCGCCCGACGCGCGGAGAGGCCCGAGGCAAAGGCCGCGGCGGCCCAGCCAGCTCCCACCCAGAGCAGCAGCCCTGCCAGCCCCCAGTGCGACAGGCCCAACGCACCGGTGATCCCGGCCGGTAGCACCAAGAGCGCGTTCGCCACCGTGGTGAGGGACCATCGTCCCGGTTGCTCCCGCCCCTGGATGCAGGCCAGGAAGAACGAGGCCAGCGGCGCGAGTAGGCAGACATAGAGCGCGGCCGCGGCGACCGCGTGGGAGAGGTGAGGGATGCCGTAGAGCCGCGCCGCCGGGCCGGAGAGCACGAAGGCCAGCAGCAGTGCGGTGAGGCCGGCAGCCAGGCGTACGGAGAGCCCGGCCGCGTAGTAGGCCCTCGTCTCTGCGGGATCGCGGTGACTCCACTCTGCGATGAACTTTGGGATGCCGCCTTCCACGGAGAAACTCGCTAACAGACGGAAGATCCCCGCGATGGTGATCACTACGGCGTACTCGCCGAAGCGGCGAGACCCCAGCAGCCGACTCAGGATGGCCGTGAGCCCGAAGCTGAGCAGCGTGTAGGAGATCGTCGCGGCAACCACGGGGTATTTCACACGCGAGGCCACGGCACGGTAGGAACCCAGGCTCAGCGTCTGCCACAGAGCGCCCATGGCAGACGTGAGCGGGAACCCTGCTCGAAAGCGGGGTCGAGTCATGGGGATGGATAGAGGTACAGAGGCATGTCGGTCTGGGTGCTTCGCCCCAGGCGGCGGTCGTCCTGTTGCCGGGCCACCGAATACGTGCGCCAGTCGTGCCCGACGCCATGGTGCACGTCGAGTCGCGCCAGATCTTGCCCGCTCACCTCTAAGACGAGGCCGGCCACTGCGGGCCCGCCGGCCTCACCCAGTATCAGGTCCGGGTGGACGCCGTCGTCCCAGAGCGTACCGTGGACGCGGGCGGGGCGGCCACTGCGGCACAGCGATCGGGCGCCGAGCATGGGTGCCGCCCGTCCGCCATGCGGTGTGACCGAGTGCCTTCATTGCCGCTACGGGCCCTGGTTCGGCTTGACTTCCCTCGCCCTTCGAGCGTCAATGCGGGTCCGGTGATCACCATTACTGGACGCAGAATGGAGGCGAGGAGCATGGAGACGAGTCTGGCGATCACGACGCAGGAGCGGCCGCAGCGCGCGATAGCGCGAAGGGAGGCGGCAGATCCACTGGCGGACATCCTCGCGGGCCAGCTCTCGGAGCACACGCGCCGCGCCTACCGGCACGACGTGTCCCACCTGCTGCTGTTCCTGCAGGAGGGGCCTGTGCCCGAGTGGCGTGAACTGAGCCGGGAGGCCAAGCACGTTCGGCTGGCGCGGGCCTTCTCCGACCCGG
>Ga0315284_10012694_pt1 | contig 11998 bp, 11 predicted proteins | sample YL17G09_16_MG_FD_203696 | JGI IMG/M metagenome (GOLD analysis project Ga0315284, IMG submission 203696) | Sediment microbial communities from Yellowstone Lake, YNP, Wyoming, USA - YL17G09_16 | ecosystem: Environmental > Aquatic > Freshwater > Lake > Sediment | place: USA: Wyoming | collected...
TTTTTCTCCTTCTCTCCGTTTTAGAATATGGGCGTAATAAATTACGCCCCTACATAAGACCGCAGGCCGTCAGGCCGGAGGCCGCTCCTGCGGTAAATTCTATCGTAGGAACGACCAAACGTTTTATAAACCGAAGGCCGTCAGGCCGGAGGCCACTCGCCGCTCCTGCGGTAGATTCTATCGTAGGAACGACCAAACGTTTTATAGACCGAAGGCCCGCCGCAGGCGGGTAGGCCCTTATTCCGCATTCCGCAATTCATTCGTACGCTTCTTCCCATAATTCACCCTGATAGACGATCTTCACTTCACCCTCAAAGGCAACCTCTTCAAATCCATCTCCTTTCTTCTTGAAGTGAACCGTGAGGATTTCTCCTCCCCTCGTTTTGACCTTTACCGGCGATGTTACATGAGCTTTAAGAGAGGCAATCAAGGCTGAGGCAACGATACCGGTACCACAGGCAAGGGTTTCATCTTCAACGCCTCTCTCATAAGTCCTGACCTCAATGCCGTTGCTGCCGATGACTTTTACCCAGTTCACGTTGGTACCGGATGGCTGAAAGAGGGGATGAAAGCGTACCTTCCTGCCGATGACCCGGACGTCAACTCCTTCCAGTGCTTCATGAAATATCACTACATGGGGGACGCCGGTGTTGATGCTGTGCACGACAATCCTTTCACCGTCCAGAGGCAGGGCAATATCCGTCCTGATCTGAGAAGGCGGGGTAAGTTCTATGGTAACTTTTTTTCCTTCAACCTCGGCACGGATAATTCCGGCCCGCGTTTCAAAGCTCAGCTTTTTTGGCGCTATGCCCAGCAGATGAGCGAGCCTTGCCACGCACCTGCTGCCGTTTCCGCACATCTCAGCTTCACTGCCGTCAGCGTTAAAGAACTGCCATCTGAATGTTGTCTTCCCGGAGGGCTCAATCAGGATGAGGCCATCTGCACCAACTGAGACATTTCTCCTGCAGATTTTCCGGGCAAACTGATTGAGCTGTATGCCGGCAAGGGCACTGTTCCGGTTATCGATGAGGATGAAGTCATTTCCGCTTCCACTCATCTTATAAAAGGGAATCCGCATTATGTTTCTTTCAGAATAATTTCAACTTTATTTTGCAAGTGTTTAAATCCAAAATCCAAATATCAAAATTCGAAACAAATCCAAAACTCAATCCGCCGCCGGCGGACAAAATTCAAAACATTTATTTTGGTCATTCTTATTTTGAACATTTGTGCTTGTTTCGGATTTTGTGCTTCGCATTTCGAATTTATTTTTTCATGATCCTCAGATCCCCAGTCCCTGTTTCCTGATCCCGAATTCTGAAATTTTCAGGTCATCCGGCATTCGTTCGCCCCGGATGAGGTCATCATAACACTCCCTCTCCCGGATGATTGAGAATCGATTCTTGTCAGCAAGCACTTCGGCAATCCTGGGACGTGAATTGTAGTTTGAGGACATGCTGAAGCCGTAGGCGCCGGCTCCCATAACAGCTATGAGCTCATGAGCCTTGAGCATCTGTATTTTCCTGTCTTTGGCGAGGAAGTCACCGGACTCGCAGATCGGCCCCACGATATCAGCTACGATTGACTTCCGCTTCGCTTTGATGACAGGCTGAATCTTCTGGTAGGCACCGTAGAGGCTGGGCCGGATAAGGTCGTTCATCCCCGCGTCCACGATCACGAAGTTCTTCCTGTTACTCTTCTTGGTATAGAGAACCTGCGTCACCAGAATGCCTGCATTGCCCACAATCACCCTGCCGGGTTCTAAGATGAGGGTAACCTGTAACCCCTTTAACTCCTTCATTAGGCTCTCCGCATAATCACGGGGATGGGGTGGTTCTTCTTGATCGTAGGTGATGCCGAGGCCTCCGCCGAGATCGAGGTACTGGATGGTTATCTTCATCTTATTCAGCTCGGCCATCAGTTCCTTTACCCGTTTCAATGCCTCGAGAAAAGGAGATACCTCGACGATCTGGGACCCGATGTGACAGTCAATGCCGGTGATCTCGATGTTCTTCAGTTTCTGCGCCCGGGCGTACTCCTTTACTGCATGATGGATGTTGATCCCGAACTTATTCTCCCTCAAACCGGTAGCAATATAGGGGTGAGTCCGGGGATCGATATCCGGGTTGACCCGCAGGGCAATACGTGCCTTCTTCTTCATTCTGCCGGCGATCCGGTTGATCAGAGAGAGCTCCTCTGATGACTCGACATTGAACATAAGGATATTTGCCTCAAGGGCGTATTCGATTTCGTCCCCTTTTTTCCCGACGCCGGAATAGACAATCTTGCTCGGGCTGATGCCTGCGTACAGCGCCCGGTAGAGCTCGCCTCCGGACACGACATCTGCACCTCCGCCCAGATGGGCCATGATCCTGAGGATCGCCAGATTGAAGTTCGCCTTCACCGAAAAACAGGTGAGGTGGGATATGGAGGAAAAGGCCGAGTCAAAGACCCGGTAGTGGTTTTCGAGCGTATGTCGGCTGTAGAGATAGAAGGGCGTCCCTACTGCCCGGGCGATGGAAGCTATTGGCACCTGCTCACCGTAAAGCTCATTTGTCTTATACACAAAGTCATGCATGCCACATCTCCAGTTGGTAAAGGTTAAGGAAGATATATCACCTTCACCTCTTCAGAGGGGGGACTTTCATTCCTCCTCGAAGAGCTGTCTGCAGAGCTGATCGCATAATAGTATGCCGTATCCTTTTTTGCCCCGGTGTCGAGGAAGATGGTACCTTTCACGGGATCCGGATTGAGCTTTTTCAGCAGCCCCTTGCCTTCTTCTCTCCGGTAGATGGTATAGCCGGACACATCCGCCTCCGGGCTTTCCTCCCATCGTAAACTGATACCTTCATCGATCCAGAAGGCAGTAAGCCCCTGCGGGATGGACGGTGGTTCAAGATCAACGGGGATAGCAGAAACAGGGAGAGATCCTTCACTCTCAACCCAGCCTTCCCCGACCTTTCTTGCTGCATGGATCCGGAAGGTATACTGCTGATCGTTTTTAAGGTTTATAACCTGATATGCAGTTGCCTCAACCGGCTGTTCATTAACCGGCGCAAAGAGGAATTGTGTCCCTTCGTCAGTCCGGTAACAGTTATAGAGGAGAGGTTCCCGGCATAAAGAACCGTCAGCAAGGGAGTTCACCTTTCCCCACTGTAAGTTCACCATTCCGTTTCCGGCCTGAGCGGTAAGGCTTTGAACAGAAGCCGGTGGCAGATCCCAGTATGCCTTTGCTGAGTTTGATTCTTTGCTGAATTCATCGTCAGCGTTGAAGGATAGAACTTTGTAATGGTATTCCATCCCCGGGGATACACTGCTATCTCTGAATTCCTTCTTCTCTCCCCTGACCGGTAACAGACCTTCAGTCCGCTGATATTCGATGTCAGCCAGGGAGATGAACTTTCTGGGACAGCTCTCGCACCCCTCGCTCAACTTCCTCACGCTTTTCAGAATTTTAAACCCCCTGAGGTCAGTCAGGGTTGAGCCGTCAGTGTTCTTTACCGGTATGCCAAAGCTCAAAATGATTGCGTTTCCCTCTGCCCTGGCCTTAAGGTCCCTGACTGCCTGTGGTACTACCATCTCAGGCATTCTTAAGGGACCCTTCTTGCCGCAAGCCGGGGAGAAAAGGATAAGCAGGATAAAGACTACTGATAGAAGGATCTCTCTCAACCTCACCGGGATCCTTTCGTATCCTCCATCCTGGATCTAAGAGCCTTGATGACTTTTTCTACTTCCTTCCAGGCTGTTCCCCCCTTTGATTTTCTGCTGTTAATTGAGTTCTCGAGGGTAACCACCTCAAACACATCCTCGTGGAAGAGAGATGATACCTCGCGGTATTCCTTAAGGGAAATCTCATGGAATGCTTTCCCTTTTCCAAGGCAGTACCGCACGAGCATACCGACGGTCTCATGAGCCTGACGGAAAGGGAGTCCCTTGCGTACCAGGTAGTCGGTAAGATCCGTTGCAGTAGAAAAGTCTTTTCCTGCTGATTCTCTCATTTTCTCCAGCTTGAAATTCAACAAGGGGATGAGTTCACCCATTATTTTCAGAGCGCTCTTCAGGGTGTCCACCGAGTCAAAGAGAGGTTCTTTATCCTCCTGCATGTCGCGATTATAGGAAAGAGGTAATCCCTTCATGGTAGTCAGGAGGGAAATGAGGTTGCCATACATTCTTCCGGTCTTTCCCCTGATGAGTTCGAGAACATCAGGATTCTTTTTCTGTGGCATCATGCTGCTGCCGGTGCAGAACGAATCAGGGAGCTCAACGAAGTCAAATTCAGGAGAAGACCACAAAATCAGTTCTTCGCTCATGCGGCTCAAGTGCATCATCGCGATCGCGGCTGCACTCAGGAATTCTATGATGAAGTCCCGGTCGCTTACCGCATCCATGCTGTTTTCACTCACTGCAGGGAAGTCCAGAAGGTGGGCGATGTAATTCCGGTCAACAGGGAAAGAAGTACCTGCAATGGCACCCGAACCGAGAGGCATAACATTTACCCTCTTCCTGGTGTCCTGGAGCCGTTCCCTGTCCCTCAAGAGCATCTGGCAGTAGGCAACAAGATGGTGAGCGAGGAGCACGGGCTGAGCATGCCTCAGGTGAGTAAAGCCAGGCATGATACTATGGATATTGTTCTCAGCTACGGTGAGCAGGTTCTTGAGAAGCGTGTCCATGAAGTCGCAGAGGGCATCAATCTCTGCCCGTAAATAGAGCCTCATATCCAGAGTGATCTGGTCATTCCGGCTCCTGGCGGTGTGCAGTTTGCCGCCGATGGTTCCGAGTTTCTCGAGGAGCCTGTTTTCAATGTGCATGTGGATGTCTTCCAGCTCTTCGGAGAACCTGAACTCGCTCTGTTCGATCTCCTTTTCAATCTCCATGAGTGCCTGGATGATCTTTTCTGCCTCGTCGGCAGGGATGATTTTCTGTTTCTCCAACATCTTGCAGTGGGCGATGCTCCCCTGGATATCGTAATGATAGAGCCGGTAATCAAAAGAAATGGAGGAAGTAAATTCCTCTACTGACCGGGCCGTTTTTTCAGTAAACCTTCCACCCCAGAGCTTTTTGTCCATCATCATCTCCCCTTGAGCAGGGATTGGATCCTCAGGCGAAGGGCATTCAAACGGATAAATCCCTCGGCATCCCGCTGGTCATATACCCTGTCCTCTTCAAAGGTGGCGAAGTCGGGCCGGTAGAGGGAATTCGGTGACTTTCTCCCCACGGCCAGGCAATTCCCCTTGTACAGCTTGAGACGGGCAATGCCGTTTACCACCTTCTGGCTTTCATCGATTGCAGTCTGTATCATGTTCCGCTCAGGCGAGAACCAGTAGCCGTAGTAGACCAGTTCAGCATATCGCGGGAGAAGCGTGTCTTTGATGTGCATCACCTCGCGGTCGAGGGTGATGGATTCAACAGCACGGTGTGCACTGTGGAGGATCGTGCCTCCAGGGGTTTCATACACGCCCCGTGATTTCATGCCCACATACCGGTTCTCCACAACATCCACCCTTCCGATTCCATTCTCGCCGCCAATCCTGTTCAGCTCAGCGAGCAGGGTAGCAGGGGACATCCCCTTTCCGTTAAGCGCCACCGGGTTGCCTCCCTCATATTCAATCTCCACGTAGCATGGTTTGTCCGGAGCCTTCTCAGGTGAAACGGAGAGGAGAAACATGTCCTCTTTCGGCTCCAGCCAAGGGTCTTCAAGGATTCCCCCTTCAAAGCTGATGTGAAAGAGGTTTCGATCGCTGCTGTAGGGTTTTTCTACCGTGACGGGAACAGGGATCCCTTTCTTCCGGGCATAGTCAGCCAGCTCTTTACGGGAACGGAATTCCCAGATCCTCCAGGGAGCGATAATCTTGATGCCGGGATTGAACGTATAGTAGGTGAGCTCAAATCTCACCTGGTCGTTGCCCTTGCCCGTGGCACCGTGGGAAACAGCATCCGCTCCTTCCTTCCCGGCAATCTCCATCTGAGCCTTGGCGATGAGGGGACGGGCAATAGAGGTGCCGAGGAGGTATGAGGACTCATAAATCGCATTTACCCTGAGCATGGGGAAGATGAAGTCACGGACAAACTCTTCTTTCAGATCTTCGATGTAGACCTTGCTCGCTCCGGTGGCAAGCGCCTTTTCGCGCAATCCGCCTGAGGCGGACAGCTCTTCGCCCTGGCCGAGGTCAGCAGCAAAGGCAATCACTTCAGCCTGGTAGGTCTCAATGAGCCACTTGAGGATTACCGAAGTGTCAAGCCCTCCTGAATAGGCAAGGACTATCTTCTTTATTTTCTCACCCATGAAATTCCCCTATTTTTCGTCTGACATGATTTTATTAAGCGGGATTGCTTCGTCACTCAAGCTCCTCGCAATGACGTGAGCATAGGGAGTATCATTCAATGTGTCATTGCGAGCGGAGCGAAGCAATTTCATAGTTCAGGACCCTCCATGAGCGTAACCAGAATGGCCTTCTGAAGGTGGAGGCGGTTCTCCGCCTGGTCGAAAATGATGGAGTGTGCACCATCCATTACCTCGTCGGTGATCTCCTCTCCCCGGTGAGCCGGGAGGCAGTGCATTACCACCACATCCTTTCTGGCAACGGTAAGAAAATGTGCGTTTACCTGGAACTCCTTGAAGACTTTTATTCGCTGACGGTACTCTGTCTCCTGCCCCATACTCACCCAGGTGTCAGTGCTGATCACGTCAGCGTCCTTTGCCGCCAGGGAGGGGTCGCTCGTAACCTCAATCCGTGATGTGGCTTCCTGTTGTGCCCTGACCAGCACCTTCCTGTCCGGCTGGTGGGCAGCAGGGCAGGCAAGGGTAAGGTCAAACCCCAGCCGCAGGGCAGCGTCAATCCAGGAGTGAGCGATGTTGTTGCCGTCCCCGATGTAGGCAACCTTCAATCCCTGATAAGTACCTTTCTTTTCGATGATCGTGAAGACGTCGCTCAGGATCTGGCAGGGATGACAGGAATCGGTCAGTCCATTGATCACCGGTATGGTGGCATAGCGGGCAAACTCTTCAATGGTCTCCTGCGAGAAGGTACGGATCATGACGCAGTTAAGGTAACGGGAGAGCGTCCGGGCAGTATCTCCGATCGTTTCCCCTCTCCCCAGTTGCGTATCTCTCCAGCGCAGGTAGATGGCGTGTCCGCCGAGCTGATACATCCCCACCTCAAAGGAGACGCGCGTACGGGTGGAAGGCTTCTCAAAGACCATCCCGAGGGTCTTCCCGAGGAGGGGCTGGTAGATTATCCCTTTTTTCTGCTTTTTCTTAATTTCTTTCGCCCGCACAAAGAGGGAGTCAATTTCCTCTCTGCTGAGGTTATAGATGCTCAAAAGGTCCTTTTTCATTTCTTTTTTTCTGCCGTCATAAAAATTATGTTCAGTGCATTGACCAGGCTGTCCACCTCTTTCTTCGTTATGATCAAGGGCGGCATGAAGCGGAGGATTCTGTCCATGGTACAGTTGATGAGGAACCCCCTCTCCAGGCACTGGTTGACGATCTCTGTCCCGTTCATGGAGAGCTCCATGCCCAGGATCAGGCCTTTTCCCCTGACCTCTTTGATGAACGAGTATTGTTCCTTGAGCTCGGTCAGCCTGCCCTTGAAGTATTCACCCATTTTCCGGCAGTGCTGCAGGACACCATCATGCAGGAGGGTATTGACCACTGCCTTTCCAGCCGCCGTGGCAAGAGGATTGCCGCCGAAGGTGGTGGCATGGCTTCCCGGTGACAGGGTATCTTTAAGCCTCTCATTTGCCAGCATGGCACCGATCGGCATTCCCCCTCCCAGTGCTTTGGCTAAGGTCATGATGTCAGGTTCGACCTGATAGTGCTGATAGCAGAAGAGTTTACCAGTTCTCCCCATCCCGACCTGCACTTCGTCAAAAATGAGGAGCAGGTCATGGCGGTCGCAGATTTCTCGGAGGCCCTTCAGGTAGGTATCCGATGGGCAGTTCACGCCGCCTTCACCCTGAATGGGCTCAACCATGACTGCCACGGTGTGATCGTTGATTGCCGCCTCGACTGCCGGGAGGTTGTTGAAAGGTACGTAGCAGAAGCCCCGGGGGAGCGGTGCAAACCCCTTCTGGAATTTTTTCTGGCCGGTTGCAGTGATGGTGGCGAGTGTCCTTCCGTGAAAAGAGTTGATCATGGTGATAATCTTGAATTTATCAGGCTTGCCCTGGTCCTTGGCATACTTGCGGGCGATCTTTATTGCCGCTTCGTTTGCTTCTGCACCGCTGTTGCAGAAAAAGACCCTGCTGGCAAAAGAGTTCTTGATCAGGAGTTCTGCCAGTTCAATCTGCGGCAAGGAATAGTAAAGATTGGAGCAGTGGAGCAGCTTTTGCATCTGTTCCCGGATGGCCTTCAGCACCGCAGGGTGCCGGTGGCCGAGATTATTGACCGCGATCCCCGAGACAAAATCGAGGTACTCTTTGCCGTTCACATCCCATACCGTGCAGCCTTTCCCTTCTGCGATTACCACAGGGGAGCGCTTGTAAGATGGGAAAATGTATCTGTTGGTTTTTTCTATCAGTCGTTTTTTATCCATAATCACCTGGTGGAATGAGAGATTTGAGTACCGATACCCCCGTCTGTGAAGATCTCAAGTAGGATGGCGTGTTTAACCCGCCCATCAATGATGTGGGTCTTGGTTACGCCTTCCCGTAATGCCTGGAGACAGCACTGCACCTTCGGAATCATGCCGCCCCGTATGGCCTTTTCTTTGATCAGCCGCTCAGCCGTTCTGCTCTCCAGCGTGGAGAGGAGCTGATCCTTCTGGTTCAATACCCCTTTGATATCGGTAAGGAGAATCAACTTTTCAGCCTTGAGGGCAGAGGCAATCTTGCCCGCTACCAGGTCTGCATTGATGTTATAGGTCTGTCCCTTTTCTCCTGCCCCGATCGGTGAAATCACAGGGATGAAGCGGTTACTGTCCAGGACTTCAATGGCTGCAGGATTGACTGTTTCCACCTCTCCCACCATCCCCATATCAGGAATACGGACAGCCCCGGTTTTTTTCGACTGCTGGAGCTTTTTTGCCTTGAGCAGGTGCCCGTCTTTTCCCGAAAGGCCGATAGCGTTTCCCCCGTTCTGATTGATCAGTCCTACGATCTCCTGGTTCACTCTCCCCAGTACCATCTCGACGATCTCCATGGTTTCGCTGTCCGTGACCCGCATTCCGTCGACGAAAGTTGATTTTTTTCCCATCTTTTTGAGGACGCCTTCGATCTGAGGGCCTCCTCCGTGAACGATCACCGGTTTCAGGCCGATGTAGCTCAGGAGAACCACGTCCAGGACAAAACTGTGCTTCAGCTCTTCATCCACCATGGCATGGCCGCCGTACTTGATCACGATGGTCTTCTGAAAGAACCGCCGGATGTACGGGAGGGCCTCAATCAGGATATTCGCTTTTTCAATCAGCTTTTCCATAGTAAAACCTTGCGATACGCTTTTCCTTGGGCAACCACGGGGGGTTGCCCCTACATAAGACCGCAGGCCGTCAGGCCGGAGGCCGCTTTGCGGTAAAATTCTTTATTGCGTATTCCGCATTCGCCAATCCGCAATCCCTACATAATCCGCCTGCGGCGGACGCCCTGCGGGTAGGTCTTCTCTCTTCTCAACAGGGCTAGGTGACCTCGCCTCTACACCTGGGCAACCACGGGGGGTTGCCCCTACATAAGACCGCAGGCCGTCAGGCCGGAGGCCGCTCCTGCGGTAAATTCTATCGTAGGAACGACCAAACGTTTTATAGACCGAAGGCCCGCCCTGCGGGTAGGTCTTCTCCCTTCTATAATATGTACCTGCTCAAATCCTCGTCTTTAACGATAGCTGACAGTTTTTCTCTCACATACTGAGCATCAATGGTGACTGTTTGCCCGGAAAGCGCGGGGGCATCAAAGGATATCTCATCCAGGAGTTTTTCCATGACCGTATGGAGCCTCCGCGCACCGATATTTTCTGTCCGTTCATTCACCTGAACTGCGATTGCCGCGATTTCTGCAATGGCATCATCTGCAAAGTCGAGTGTCACCGCTTCCGTCTTCATCAGGGCGACATACTGCTTGATCAGTGCGTTCTGAGGCTCGGTCAGAATCCTCATGAACTCTTCTTTCCCCAGAGAGTCGAGTTCTACGCGGATGGGGAAGCGCCCCTGGAGTTCAGGAATCAGGTCAGACGGCTTGGAAGAATAGAAGGCACCGGAGCCGATAAAGAGGACATGGTCAGTCTTCACCATGCCGTACTTCGTGGTGACGGTTGATCCTTCCACGATGGGGAGGAGGTCGCGCTGGACCCCTTCCCTCGAAACGTCCGGCCCCATGGTCTTTTCCCTGCTGGTAATCTTGTCAATCTCGTCCAAGAAGATGATGCCGGTCTGCTCCACCTTCCGTACAGCCTCTGCAATAACCTTCTCCATGTCGACCAGCTTCTGTGCCTCTTCCTGGGCCAGTATATCGAGGGCCTCGCTGACCTTCACCTTCCTCCTGCGGCTCTTCTTCGGGAAGAGGTTCCCCATCATATCCCGGAGGTTGATCTCCATCTCTTCCATTCCGCTTGCCGAAAAGATCTCTACCATGGGCATGTTCCGGGAAGCAGTCTCCAGTTCAACCAGCCGTTCATCGAGCTTGTGATTTTTCAGGAGAGAGCGGAGCTTCTCCCGGGTGGTATGTTCTTCGTCAGACTCTTTAAGATCATATGACACTACCCCCACCTTCGCTTCCTCAGGTCTCTGTTTGAGCGGAGGCAGGAGGAGATCCAGGATTCTTTCTTCAGCGCTCTCCCGGGCTTTTGCCTGGACCTTCTTCGTTTCTTCAGCCTTCACCATGTTAACGGCAAGTTCTGTAATGTCTCTGACCATGGACTCCACGTCTCTTCCCACATACCCGACTTCGGTGAACTTTGAAGCCTCGATCTTCAAAAAGGGTGACTGGGCAAGTTTGGCCAGCCTGCGGGCGATCTCAGTCTTTCCAACGCCGGTTGGGCCGATCATGATGATATTCTTGGGGGCAATCTCTTCCCGCAGGTCTTCCGAGACCTTCTGCCTCCTCCACCGGTTCCGGAGCGCTATAGCCACCGCCCGCTTCGCATCCTTCTGGCCGATGATGTACTTGTCCAGCTCGGATACGATTTCCCGCGGGATAAGCATTTTCAGTTCTGCTTCGTTGTCTGACTGTGCCATCAACCTATAGCTCCTCTATCATGATCTGGTTGTTTGTGTAGATGCAGATGTCAGCAGCGATCCGCATCGATTCTTCAACAATTGTCCTGGCGTCGAGATTGGAGTGCCTGATCAGGGACCGGGCAGCGGCCAGCGCATACGGGCCACCTGAACCTATAGCAGTTACCTCGTCGTCCGGCTCAATCACATCCCCTGTCCCGGAGATGAGAAAGGTATGTTCCTGGTCGGCCACGATCAGGAGCGCCTCCAGCCTCCGGAGTATTCTGTCAGTGCGCCAGTCTTTCGCCAGCTCTACTGCTGCGCGGGTGATGTTGCCATGGTACTGTTCCAGTTTCCCTTCAAATTTCTCGAAGAGGGTGAATGCATCAGCAGTTGCACCGGAGAACCCGGCAATGACTTTCTCCTGGTAGAGCCTGCGGATCTTCCTGGCGCCGCGCTTGACAACCGTCGTGCCCATGGTTACCTGTCCATCCCCTCCCAGAGCTATCTTCCCCTTGTGCCGTACGCAGATGATGGTTGTTCCTCTCATTGTTTCCATACGGTTATGCCTTCATCTCCCGGCTCCTGGGATGAGCCTTGTCATACACCTCCATCAGCTTGTCCAGGCTCACGTGGGTGTATTTCTGGGTGGTAGAGAGGCTGGCGTGCCCCAAGAGCTCCTGTATCGATCTCAAGTCTGCACCGGCATCGAGCAGGTGAGTAGCAAATGTATGCCGCAGGGAATGGGGCGTGATCTTTTTCAGGATGCCACACTGCAAAAGGTATTTGTGCATGACTCTCTCGACTCCGCGGGTGCTGAACCTCTTCCCCCGGTTATTGAGGAAAACGGGCCTGTT
>Ga0315284_10012695_pt1 | contig 11998 bp, 10 predicted proteins | sample YL17G09_16_MG_FD_203696 | JGI IMG/M metagenome (GOLD analysis project Ga0315284, IMG submission 203696) | Sediment microbial communities from Yellowstone Lake, YNP, Wyoming, USA - YL17G09_16 | ecosystem: Environmental > Aquatic > Freshwater > Lake > Sediment | place: USA: Wyoming | collected...
ATCTGTATCTGAAATACGGGTTTACCAAGGTGGGCGTTCGCCGGGGCTACTATTCTGATAATTTTGAAGACGGGGCGCTGATGTCCACCCCGGATTTAGCCTCCCCGCAGTTTCAGGCGCAGTTACAGCAACTGCGGGAACAGCATTTTAAAAAATGGGGAATATCATCCTATAAAGCGTCCCGACCGCCTGCGCTAAAAACGCCGGCAATGCGGAACTGAATCCTGGCTACTTAGGCTCGGAGCAAAGCTTGCCGCCAATTGCCCAGTTATGTTTGGGCACATCCTTGATGATAATATGCACGGCGTCGGGAGGCACACCAATATTTACCATCGCCGCTGTTATCCCCTCCACCAGTTTCTTCTTCTGTTCCAGGGTGCGCCCCTCCCACATTTCAATAGTAACTACTGGCATGGCTCCTCCTTAGTACTGTCCTCAATCCGCAACGGATCCATTGAAAAAAGTTATAACAGGATAATTGTTACTCTATCCGGCTGGCTAATAAGAGGGTCTCTTCTTGGGTGCTATTCTTTCAAACTCTTCCTGGCTCAACGGTTCACAGGATATGAGCTCGTTGTCCTCCACCTTTATCAAGAATAACTCCCGGCATTTCCAGCATCGAAATGGGCCTTTATAGCTGGGGTCAACCAGCGACAGGCTGCCCTCGGCGTCACATTTATTGCACTTTATCTTGACCATCTTCATACCGTTACTCCCTCAGGGTTGGTACCCTCTGGCTTCCAAGTCACCGCCTGCAATATATCCTTATCATAGTTATCGATGGTAATATTGTCAATCTTGAGGTCGTTGGTTGTAATGTCATTGCGAGGAGTCCCGACTATGTCGAGACGACGAAGCAATCTCACGGCTACGCAAGAGCAGACAAAAGCAAATGTCAGGACCTATAATGCGAATTCTAGAGATTGCCACGTCCCGATTGCATCGGGACTCGCAATGACGAGGGGTTCCCAATTTGCTAAACAACCTCTCAATCTTGGGTAACAGGATTCTAACCGCTCTTTCTGACCAGCAGGCATATGTTCCGGGAGAAGTGCTTGAGCGGTAAACGATATGAGGACTCTGGAAAAGAGCGCAGTAATTCCAAACCAGCCTCTTTCACCAGCGTCTCCAGCTCCCGGTAAGAGAAAAGGTAGTAGTAGCGGTGCACCACCTTGCCATCGACATGCCACGGGACCGCTACCTCGCGGCGACGGAACCAGAACCGGGGTTGCCAGTGATTCCATACGGTAATGAAGGCTTCACCGCCCGGGGTCAGCACCCGTCTCAGTTCGTTAAGCGCCCCCAGTTGCCGCTGCTTGCCTCTGAGATGATGATAGGTAGCTACCGAGATTACCCAGTCGAAGACCCCATCCCGGTAAGGGAGTTGCGCTACGTCCGCCAGCGACAGGTTAACCGTGAGATTGAACTTGCGTGCATATTGGTGCGCCAACCTCAGCATCTCGATAGAGAAATCGACGCCGTATAAGTCAAAGCCATCCTTAAACGGCAAGAAGTCCGCCCCGTGTCCACAGCCGGCATTGAGCAGTTTGCCCTTTTGCCAGCGCTGTGCCAGCGTCTCCAGTTCGCGGCGGAAAATAGACCAGTGCCGCATGCGGTACCAGCCGGGGGCTATCTGGTTGAAAACATCCTGAAGCTTATTGTTCAATTCTCTCCGATGGAGTGTATGCCACTATTACGCACCCCGGCTTTATTGTGAGCACATCCCAGATTTGCTACACTGATATGGAGTATACTATGAAAAAATTGACCAGGACAATATCCGGCGTTACCCCGGTAGCAGTGATGACCCGACCCATGAAGTGCCCGGGGCAATGCGTTTACTGTCCCACCTTTGCGGCGACCCCCCAGAGCTATACCCCGGAATCGCCGGCAGTGCTCAGAGCGAGACAGTGTAGCTATGACGTCCCCCGGCAGATTAAGGCGCGACTTCAAGTACTATCGGAGATGGGACACCCGCTGGACAAGATTGAGTTAATCATCATGGGGGGCACTTTCCTCGCCCAGCCCTCAGACTACCAGTACCAGTTTATCAAAGAATGCTTTGATACGCTCAATGGTGTCGAGTCGGTTGACCTGGCTGAAGCCAAGCAACGCAATGAAACGGCGCAATACCGCTGTACCGGATTATGTATCGAGACTCGCCCCGACTGGTGTGGACGGGACGAGATAGAGCGGATGCTGGAGTTTGGTGCCACCCGGGTGGAGCTGGGCGTGCAGACACTGGATGATAATATCTACCGGCAGGTACGACGGGGACACCGCGTTGTCGACGTGATTACCGCGACCGCCCGGCTTAAAGAATACGGTTTCAAGGTGCACTACCACTGGATGCCGGGGTTGCCCGGCTCAACACCGGAGCACGATTTAGAACTATCCCGGCAATTATTTGCCGACCCACGTTTCCGTCCCGATGGCTTAAAGCTATACCCTACCATGGTCGTCGCCGGCACCGAGTTGGAGAAATGGTATCGGGAGGGGCGCTACCAGCCATATGACGCTGATACCATGATTGACCTGGTGGTCAACATCAAGTCCGTGGTGCCCCAATATGTACGTATATCGCGGGTGCTGCGGGACATTCCCTCGAAGTTCATTGTTGCCGGTCTAAAAGATTCCCTGCGAGAGATAGTCGCCCAGCGCCTGGCGGAGCGGGGCATCGAGTGTCACTGCATCCGCTGCCGTGAATACGGTCACCGGGCGCGGCACGGCGGGCTCATCGGCGAACCCCGGTTGCGCCGCCTGGACTACGAGGCATCAGGGGGCAGAGAAATCTTCCTCTCCTTCGAGGACGAGGGGGAAACTTTATTCGGTCTGCTCCGCTTGCGGATTCAGTCCGAGCCAGTGGCTAATATTGCTCCCGACAGCAAGGGCACATCCGCTATAATCCGGGAACTGCATGTTTTCGGTGCCGAGGTCCCCCTGAGACAACAATACCCGGACGCCGCTCAGCACCGGGGACTGGGTCGGGCACTGCTCCAGGAAGCCGAGCGTATTGCCCGGGAGGAATTTCACATTATGCAAATAGCAGTCCTCAGTGGCATCGGGGCCAAAGAGTACTACCGTGAGTCCGGTTACCGGTCACAGGGCGCTTACATGGTCAAAACTCTGTAGCCGTCATGCTTTCCGGCTCAGGTGGGCTACCTCGGCATTAGCCGATTCAATAATAGGCTGGGTCACTGTCCACCATTCGGCACCTTTGACACCTAGAAGCTTGCGCATCACCTCCAGCATTCCGACTATGGCGACCAGTAACACCTGGTATGCCGCCTGAAACAGTCTCACGTCATACTGACCCAGCATCAGGTGTTTTTTGTCGGCGGTGATGGTCATCCCCGGCGCTAGCCGCCGCGAATAGGCGATGGTACTCAGCGCCAGTTGCACCATACCCCAGGTATCGGGATATTTCTGCAGCCGCTTGAATACATCTGAGTAGCTCAGCTCTCCTTTGCCAAATTCGTACTCCCCCTTGATAACGGCTTCTACCGTTTTCCGGTTCTTATCGGCATCAGTGGCAGTCAGCCAGTCCTCCAGCACCGAGCGGGTAAGTAGCGCCGCCTGGCTGTAATACCCCCTCTCCAGGATATCAAAAGCACAGCGCAGTGAGCTGAAGCTACGTACCGTGAGCAGGAACCAGGCATATTCCCGCTCATTGTTCCGGTCCAGAGTGAATTTGCCCAGTTTGGTGAAACCAGTCAGGTACTGGTTCAGCAGTCTCTCGGCTAGCTCTATCTCGACACCGTTCCTGGCTTCGGTGTCAGCCATCACATGTACTTCCAGTTCTTCCAGACTGAAGGATTTTTTTACCACTTGGTTTTCTCCTTTCGCAAGTGCTCTTTTACATACTCTATATTTTTTACCGGTGTGGGGTCAATCCTGTTCAGTAGCGCCAGGTAGTAGCTGGTATAATCCCCGTATAGCACGAGGCTCATGATATGACTGAGTTGACTCTGACCCTCCCCCTCAACTTGCTGGCGGCTCACCCCGGCGCTGTCGAGAAGCTGTGCGGTAACACGGTAGCGGATTTTCAGCCGCTCCGGCAACAGGTCGGAATGCAACATCACCACCGTTACTTTGTTTGCTACTTCCGGCGGAAACTGGTAACCGGCAACGGCATTGTGGTTGAGTTCGGGGAAGACCTCGTAGAATGCCCAGCTCTTGCCGTTCTCATTGAGCTGGGTCTTCCAGCGGTGGGCGACCGCAGCGATAAAGTCGGCGCCGTATACTACCGGCAAGCGCCCGTACAACTGGCTCGCCAGTTGCTTTGCTTGATTGCGGGATAGCGGCACGTTTTCATTTATCCGCGAGGACATCTCCGGCAAAACGTTTAACGTCTCCACAACGTTGGCTGACATATCCGGGATAAAGCCCAGCCGGTGACAGAAGCACAGAATAGGAAACAGGCTGAAGGGCAGGGCGGCACGGGGCTGCGCCCGGTAATCAAATCGAAAAACGGGGATATGCTGTGACCGGGCGATGGTCTCCAGTTTACCGCCCGTGGTAATTACCAGCTTAGGGGCATCAGTCCGCAGTGACTGCTCAAAAGCGGACAGCGTTTCTTCGGTCATCCCGGAATAACTGGAAGCTATGACCAGCGTCCTGCCGTCCACGAAGGCGGGCAACTCATAGTCGCGGCATATGAAGATAGGCAGTCTCGCCTGATTTATGGTCAGGCTCCGCACGATGTCACCGCCTATGGCGGAGCCACCCATCCCTAGAATTACCACCCGCTCGACCTCAGCGTAAGCCGGCGGTAACTCAAAGTCCAGCGCCATCTGCCACGCCTGCTGGCACTGCCCCGGCATCTCGTGAATGCGGTCGAGCATACCGTCAGCGTCGTACTGCTTAAAAAGTCGAGGGTTATCTAAATCTGAGTTATTGATAGCCACACCCGCCTACACGCCAGCCAGTTGCTTGCCAAAATCCAGCAGTGTCTCGACGCGGTCGAGACTGCTGCTCTCGGCATAAATCCGCATCAGTGGCTCCGTTCCGGAAAAACGGATAAGCAACCAGCTATGGTCTGCCAGTATGTAGCGAAAACCATCGGTAGTCTCAAACCGGGCGACCCCGACCCCATTAATTGCTTGCGGCGGATTCTGCTGCAAACGTGCGGCGATGCGCTGCTGCTCTGTCTCCGGGAATGTTATGTCACGGCGCTCGTAATAGTGCGGTCCCACTATTTGATACAAGCGGTCGAGCAGTTGCGATGGGGTCTTACCGGTCTTGAGCATCAGGTCGAGGAAATAGAGACCGGCGAGGATACCATCACGCTCAAGGACATGACCGCGGAAGCCGTAGCCGCCGCTTTCCTCGCCGCCGATAAGGGCATTCTCCGCCAGCATCCTGGGGGCGACATACTTGAAGCCTACCGGCGTCTCCAGCACCGGCACCTGATATATCTCACCCAGTCGGTCCAGCATGCTGGTCGTGGTGATGGTCTTGATAATGGCTCCCCGCTCCCCGCGCACCTCCAGCAAATAATAAGCGAGCAGAGCAAAGACCTGGAGCTGGGTCAGAAAGTTGCCCTTTTCATCGATAATACCGATGCGGTCGGCATCGCCGTCAGTGGCTAAACCGACGCTGGCTTTGAGCCGTTTCACCGTAGCCGAAAGCTTGGTCAGGTTAAGGGCGATTGGCTCGGGATTATGCATCCCGGGAAACAGCGGGTTACGACTGCCGTTCAGTTCGGTTAGTTTCAGAGTGCCGCCACAGCCACCGAGGAGCAATGCGTCAAAGTAGCCCGCCCCGGCGCCATACATGGAATCGACTATTACTTTCAGACCGGACTGCCGCATCTCGTTCAAATCAACGAGCCGGGCGACCTGCTCATAATAGACCGGTGCCAGGTCGACATTTTCGACCATCCCTTTAGCCATTGCCTCTGACAGCGGAATCCGTTCGACTTTCCCGCTAGCCAGGATATGGGAGATGTGCCTTTCCAGCTCGGCGGTGACCTCCGTGGGTGCGCTGTAGCCCAGTTCATTCTTATATTTGAACCCGTTATATTGCGCCGTGTTGTGACTGGCAGTGATGATAATAGCCCCGCCCGCTTTCTTCGCGATGACGCCAAAGCTGACCACCGGCGTCGGCGCTGTCTGGGAGCAAAGAAATACCTTGATGCCGTTGGCGGCAAGCACCTCAGCGCAGGCGGCAGCAAAGTCCTCGGAGGCGAAGCGACTGTCATAGCCGATAAGTACGCCACGGGGAGCCAGGTTCGCCTGATTTACGTAATTAGCGACACTCTGCGCACAAACGCGGACATTATCAAAAGTGAAGTCCTGAGCGATGATGCCGCGCCAGCCGTCAGTGCCGAATTTGATGGGGTTATTGATTGACCTCATCCCCCTTTGAGTGTTTCAGGTAACCCTTTCCCCGAAATGGTAAACGTATGCCAACCGATTCAGTTACACATTAGCACGAAATAGGTAAACGAAACAACCTGACTTTTAATCGCGGTGTCGCCGGTTCGATTTCCGACTGAATCTCTCCCATGACGGGTATCATACGGTAAACATCCCATATTGCTCAGGGACATTCACCCGATGAGTTGACCACCCATCACCATTAATCCCTATCTACTTGTAGAAGTAAGTTCTCCCCTTCTCTCGAGCCAGGCTCGTCATTAGACCTAGCCAGCTAACGGGAGGTATGGTAGTTTCTTGTTTTCGCTTGAGTGATATTGCGCCAGTGGGGCATTCCAAAGCGCAAAGACCACAGCCGATGCACCTTTCCCTATCCACCGCGGCCTTCTCATCCGGCAAATGAAGAGCGTCCATGGGGCATGCCTGCTCGCAGGCGGCGCAGCCGTTACAGTATTCTTGGTCAATAGCAGGGGTAAAGTTCGACTTTGCAATTGCTTGGGGAAATTTTAATCCATACATACTACCTAGCACCGGACAGCAGCAAGAACAACACTGACACATCAGGGTAGGGTTATTTTGCAGATTAACTGTAGAGTGAACTAAGCCAGCCTGCGCTCCCCGGCCAAGTGCTTTCAAAGCCTCTTCCACTTTGACTTCCCTGGCTAAATTCTGTTCAATGTATTGCTCGGCTACCGGAGAGAAAGTGAGACAAACCTCATCCCTGGGCCGGTCGCAGCCTTTCCCTAGTAGCTTCCGCTCCTTGCGACATAGACAGTCCATGAGACCGATCTTGCCCTTCTCCCCGGCTTGAGCAACAAGATGAGACGCTCTCTCATAAGGCTCAATGCCAATGTCAATCGATATGACCTTCTCCAGGGGAACCACCCTCAGCATGGGTGGCTCAGCCGTGAAAATCTCCTTTTGGAGCTCAGGCAGAAATTCCTCAAATTTCTCAGCCAACTCCTTATCTATTGTCTTGACCTGGAATTCCCAGATACCGGGCATGAAAGGCACCATCATGTAATGACCCTGTCCTTTTTCCGAGACACGCAGGATTAATCCTTTCCTAACCATTTCGTCCAAGAGGAGGAGTAAGTCCGGCAACTCTCTGCCCAGTCTTTTTGCCAAAGCCTCCACCGTTTGTGCTCTTGGAGTTAGCTCCACAGCTAGCGCTGCCTCCTCTTCGGTGAAAAGCTTTTCCAGTACCCCCAGTCCCACGCCCGTCGTCGTGTCGGGGAATCCCAATGGGTGCAGGTGTAAATGCCGGCTTAGCCTGTGATAAATCTCGGCGTGCATATCTCATCCCCCTTTCTCTATTTTTTGCCCTTGCTCTTGTCGGCAGTCCTCCACTCGTTATTTCTCAGCAGCGCGACCTCAGCCAGGCAACAAAGTGGCAGCCATTTTAATCCGCTCCTGAAGATTTATGCCATGTTCTTGAACACATCATCAGCTCACCCGGCCATCGTCTCAATCCTGGCGAGCGAAAACCCAGGTTCGTCACAACATGCGGGGATAAGAGTTCCGGTGACGCCCGCAATGTCGACTGACTTGGCGACCTTCGCCAACGAATTACTTAATGCCAGCCTCAAAAACAGCCTGTTCATCCAAAGACTAGTACTTAGTTGCAATAATCAGCGTTACGATGCGAAGGGGGAACGAGACCCTTCGCTACGCTCAGGGTGACGGTACCGAGTTGTCATTCTGAGCGTCAGCGAAGAATCTCGTTTATTTCGGTTTATTATGCAACTTAGCACTAGTAATATCCCGACAAGCTATATTTGCTTACTCCTAGACCGTATTATGCGCTGTTCGTCTACAGCTTAGTGGTCTCCTCTTATCTTATAGTAATAATGTCAGAATTCACCGTGACCAATGTTGACATTCAATTAATTCTAGCACACGTGTCAAGCGGGTCAGCCAAGTCCTGAACAACTTTCGTATATTTTCATGAATATGGGGACCACTCAGTCCAAAGCGGGCGGCTATTCTGTCAGTATTAATGGAATGAGCTGCCTCATTTTTCTTACCCCCCTCACCTTGCCTGGAATATAAAAAAGCAGGCGTAGCCGAACAGGAAGCCACGCCTGCTCTATTAATTAGCCGCGCTTTTCTTTACTTACCCAGTCCCCTCTTCTCCAAATCGGCGGCAGCCTCATCCAGTCCCAGTTTAAGGAGTTTCTTCTTGGTGGGGATGCCCGTGGCTTTGTCCCAGCCGTGCTCATCGTAGTAGTCATCCAGCGTCTTTTCCACATCGGCGGGGGAAATGGTCTTCGTCTTGAAGTAGTCCATCAAGGGGACATCTTTCTGGTTGCCTATGCGCAGGGGCTCGTTTAACCAGCGCTCCGGCAGCCGGTCATCCTTACGGGTGAAGCCTTCTCTCACGTTGATGACTCGGTACATATTGTAGGCTCTCTCGGCCGCTTCGAGCAGCTCGGCGGGGGTAATTTTGACGCCGGTAGCGGTGGTGTACAGGTTGGCGACTATCTCCGGACTGTACAGCCGGGTGGACTGCATGCGGAAGCAGATACCGAAGCTGTTAATGACGGTGCACCAGTTCTCGTATAAGGCGCTGAATCTACCCAGATTGAACCCGGTGTCAGAAAATATCCTGGCGTCAGCTTCATCCGGGAAGCCCATCGTCTTGGAGACCTTCTTGAAGAAATCAGGTTTCCGGCCCATGGCGATGGTCAGACCGCCCACCGGCATGTCATGCGCCGGTCTCGGGTTAGTGCAGGAACCAAAGGTCTCCACGCCAAAGCTTACCCGGCCATCGAAGTCGGGGTCGCCACCCTTCATGATGATGGCATGCTTCTCGACGCCCTTACTTATTTTCTTGGCCGCACCCAGCCAGCCACTGGCGATAACCTCACCGAAGCCCGCCCTCTTGGCAGTCATCTCCAGCAACTTCAGGTATGTGTCAAAATCTCCCAGCTTCAGTTCGATGCCGCCGGTATCTGCTTTGGTTATGATGCCCCGCTCGTAGAGGTCGATAAGCCAGTCCAGAACCCCGGAGAAGGTGACGGCATCAACGCCGTACTTGTTGGTCAACTCCATGATTTTGGCTAGCTGATTGATATCGCCTATCTTGAGCTTGAGGTAATAACCCATGTCTACCGGGCAGGACAGAGCCATACTACTACCCGCGTATTTACCTTCCTTGAGTTCAAAGGTCGCTTTATCACCCGACCGGCATGCTACGCAGGCAAGGGTGCTCTTCTTGATTTTCATGTACGGCTCAGGACCGAAGATTCTCATACCCTCGTCGGCCGGCATGGTAGCCCGGCCATGCTCCCAAGTGAACAGGTGCCCGGCTTTGAACCATAGCGGCACGACAAAGTGCAGCGCCAGCTTGGTCCACTGCTCGCGCATGGGGTCGCTCATGAAGCTAGCCACACAGCCATCGACGGTCCCCTTGAATTTCTCCGGGTCGGCGACTGCTAGCCCCTTGGTGCCTTCCACGACGATGGCTTTCAGGTTCTTGGAACCGAAGACACCGCCGAAGCTGCGGCCTAGAGTAACTACTTTATTTACATAGACCTCGGATATGGTGACCTGCTTTTCTCCGGCTGGACCGATGGAGGCTATGGTACAGGTGCCGCCATACTCTTTTCTCAGGACATCATAGCTCTCAAATAGGTCTTTGCCCCAGATTTTACTGGCATCTTTGATAACTATATTATCGTCCTTGATGTAAATGTAAACCGGTTTTTTTGCTTTCCCGGTGACTATGATATGGTCGTAACCGGCCCATTTCATCTGCGCTCCGAAGCTGTAGCCGCCCACTGCGGTCGATATCGTTCCGGAGGTGGGGTCTTTGGTCGTGAGGAAAGCCTTGGAAGCGGAGGGCGATGAAGTACCGGCGAGCACCCCGGCGCCGAAGATTAGAGCGTTCTGGGCGTCAAATGGACCGTATCCGGGTTTGATGTTGTCGAAAGCCAGCTTGGCATTCATGCCCCAGCCGCCAATAAATTTCTTGGCAACTGCCGTATCCAGCGGCTCTCGCTTTATCTTCCCCGTGGTCAAATTTACATACAGAATATTGCCCGCATAGCCCTTGCTTACCATTACTCTACTCCTTTTTCAACTACCAGCGCGCCGAAGACACAAGCCTTGGCACAGGTCAGGCAGTCCTTGCAATCATCGGTATATTCGATAACGTAGCTGAGCCCATTGTCTGGGGTCTCCAGAATCTTTATGTTTGCCAGGGCAGGATTGAATACCTTGTGATACCTGAAAGAACATTCCAGCTGACATACCCGGCAGCCAGTACACTTCTCTGGCTTTATCGTGACGCCGACCTTTTTCTTTTTAGCAGTGACCACTATTAGACCTCCTTTTGCAGTAATTCATTAGCACCTCTATGAATCCACAATCATTATAATACAACAAGAGAATGACAACAAAGTCACCCGCCTGTATGGCTGGTCTTTTCCTTTCGCTCGTCTATGATGAGCTTCTTCGCCCGGGTCAACCGCACCAGCGTTCCCGGGCTGACCAGTTCTATTTCCGGCGGAGCCATCGTTGCGGCGGCTACATTTCTTTTGATTAGCGGGTGACCGGCTATTGCCCGGCTTACCGTATTACCGAAATCCGCATTCTGCTGTGCCGATTCTACCCTGAAAAGAAGACGGTCTTGATTCCCCTGTTGGCTCAGGTTCAACTGGTAGTCAGTGACATCTGGGATACTGAAAATCAGCTCATCGAAGAGTGCCGGATATAAGTCATCCTGCTTACCCACCTTCACTATGGCTTCCAGTCTGCGGTTTACCGGGGCGATTCTCTTTAAAGTCGATGCCCCGCAGGCACACGGGCGGGCGATTAGCCGGGATATATCATGCGTGCAGTATCTAATCAGGGGCGTGCCTTCCAGACTCAGCGCGGTGAAGACGAGCTCTCCTTCCTCGCCATCGGGTAACACGGCACCGGTTACCGGGTCGATTACCTCCACCAGGATGTCAGCTTCATTGAAGTGATAGCCGTCATGGGCGTGGCAGTCAATGGCGACCCCCAGCCCCATTTCCGTCATCCCGTAATGGGAGTGGACATCACAGCCCCAGATGTCCTGTAACTGTTTTCTCATCGAGTCCGATAGGTATTCCGAGGTGACGAACACGGTCTTGACGCCCTTTGCCTTCAAGTCGTGTCTGTTCTTGGTCTCCTGGGTAATCCGGTACATACGCGATACCGAGGCGAACAATACCGCAGGGTGAGATTCATCGACTACTTTCAGTTGTGCCTCCGAGGTAGGAGCAGTGCCGGTAATGATGGGCACGCCGCCCATCTTTGTGACGCCCTTCGCCAGCAGGTCCGCCTGGTCGTTGGGTCTGAGGCTGGGGAGCATTATCTGGACCACGTCACCCTCCTTAGCCACCGTTTTCATAGCAGCGGCCATGAAGTCGGTCATGGTTTCCAGGTCGTTCTGCGAGAAGAATACCCGCTTCTGGGGACCGGTCGTGCCGGATGAGGTGAAGGTGGTTACCCGCTCCATCTCGCCCAGCGAAACACAGGCAAAGTTATAGGGATGCGCAGCGAGGTCAGCCGGGCTGGTGAAAGGAATCCGGGCGAGGTCAGCCAGAGAGCTAACGCTGTCAGGCTTTATGCTGTTGTGGTCAAACAGG
>Ga0315284_10012697_pt1 | contig 11996 bp, 7 predicted proteins | sample YL17G09_16_MG_FD_203696 | JGI IMG/M metagenome (GOLD analysis project Ga0315284, IMG submission 203696) | Sediment microbial communities from Yellowstone Lake, YNP, Wyoming, USA - YL17G09_16 | ecosystem: Environmental > Aquatic > Freshwater > Lake > Sediment | place: USA: Wyoming | collected...
CGAATGTGACAGGTTTTCATTTCTATAAAAAGTGGTTTCTTGTTTCAAGTGGAAACAGGATCACGTTTTACCGGATGAACGGTGATAACATAGTTGTCAAAATGACAGAATTTCAGTCAGAAAATGGACAGATTGGACCATTTACTTTGACCACTTTGAGGGACAAAGTCACGGTTTGGTATTCCATTGCACTTGGATACTCCAAGGTGCACAAGTTAGAACTAATGTTCGAATAAATTGCTTCTTGGAATACGAACAAAAATTATAAAATTTCAAAGATTTTCTTAATAGCAAAATCTGCTTCTGCAACTTGGGCAAACATGCGTAAATTGCATCAATTCAATCACATTGTTTTTCATAAAAACGTGCCCACATCGTAGAATAATCACTTGCGAGTTGTCATCAAATGGTTCGCATGAAATTGCGCATTCAGTCGTTTCAAATGGCAAATCATTTTTTGTTTTGCTGAATTCTCCAATATACCGAATAAACGCGAGTTTTGCATCTCCATAATCCTTTCTAAACATTCTGTTTATTGTTTTGTGGTTCAAGAAAATTGTTTTCAAATTTGGACATCCACAGAATGTTGGTCGCGTTATGCTCTGAGGTGTTCCATCTAGCTCCATTGGAAATACAAATGTCTCCAAATCTCTGCAATTGGCGAAGATATTTAAGCCAATCGACTCCAGTGTATCTGGTAAAATAATTTCTTTGAATAGAAAACATCCTTGGAATGCAGCATCTCCGATTTCTTCCAATTCTGAATTTACAAAATCGGGCTGGCGAAGATTTTTGCAATTCCAGAAGCCCCCTGGTCCAATCTTTTTGATTTGACTAAAATTGGAGACTTTGGTGAGATTTGTGCATCCTGCAAACATTCTCATTGTAATTTCAGTAACGCCAATCGGCAAATCAATTGTTTTCAAACGCTTGCAGCCTCTGAAAGCTTCTGGACCAATATATTCCACATTTCTGGAAATATCAATTTTCTTGAGATTAACGCATTCAAAGAACGCCTTGTTGCCAATATATTCAATATCATCTGGCATGCATATATACTCCAAACTGGGGCAACCGGAAAACATCCCAGTTGGAATGCTTTTTAGCTTCCGGGGGATATTCACTTTTTTAAGGCGCTTGCACCCCATGAAAATAAATTCATTGTGCAACTCTTCTATTGAATCCGGGAGTTCAATTTCTTCCAATGCTTCACATTTTCCAAATGCTTTCCATCCGATTTTTGTAATCGTGTCCGGGAGAATAATTTTTTTGAGATTTTTGCATTTAAGAAAACATCCATTCGGAATCGTAGTAATTCCTGTTGGATGTTTCGAGATCACTACTTCAGTCAAACTTTCACATTCAAAAAATAAGAAAGCACCAATTTTTTTGATGCCACTATCGATATCTATTCTCTTCAAAGACCGACAACTAGAAAATACATAGTTCGGTAATTCGGTCAAATTCTTGGATAAAACAATGGATTCTAAGTTGCGACAATTGCCGAAACATTGTTGCCCAATTTTTGTAACTGAATTAGGAATAATTAGTTGCTTCAAACTAATGCAACTTTTGAATCCATAATCGCCAATTTCTTGCAAATTTTCAGATAAAATAATTTCCACAATGCCAATACAGCCACGGAAAGATGACCTTCCAATTCTTGTTACAGTATTCGGGATAATCATTTCTATAAGAGATTCACAATTCATGAATGCCTCATTTCCAATTTTGCGGATATTGGAAGGAATAATAATTTCTTCCAGTGCCTCGCAATTTTTGAAAGCAGCCGTTGCAATTTTTTGTGTATTTTCAGGAAGTTGTATTTGCCTGATTTTTGAGCAATTTGCGAATGTTCCTGCTTTTATTTTTGTAAGATAGCGGCAAGCTGACAAATCAACGATTGTCAAACTTCTGCAATTTTCAAAAACGGATTTGCCGAGCTTTTTGAGATTCGCTGGGATATTGGCGGATGCCAATAAAACGCAACTTTTGAACGCCGCTTCTTTTATTTTTTTAACATTTTTTGGAATGTCAATTGATAATAAATTGCGGTTGTTTTCCGTGAAAGAAGGCGGGATTTTGGTGAATTTCGGCTTCTTCGGAAATCTAATTTGCGAGTAATTGGAATTTTCGAATTGTCTTTTGCGGAATTTTTCTGTATCCGGTTGGATAGTAAGAAAATTGTTCATTATTGGTTTTATAACTTGAATTATCAACATAAATATTTATCAATTTTTCTATATTCTTTGCTTGCAAGCCGGGCAAATTCGCTGTTTTTTAGTCCATTCATGGAATGATTCCTCTAGAAAAGCATGCCCACAGCGCAAAATAACAATATTAGAGTCATCTTTGAATTCTTCCAATGAAATCCCACATTCAACTTTTTCAAATTTCAGACTACATTGTAGTTCACAATATTTGCCATACACGCAATCCACAAATCTAGTCTGTAGATAGACCCTTCTGACTAATCTTGGACAATTCTCAAATGCACCAGCAGGTAACACAACTGGTCCTTCGAAAGTAACTTCTTCTAATCTTACACAATTTCTAAACACATTTTCTCCAATAATTTCGACTGCTGCAGGTATTTGAATAGATGTAAGACTCTTGCATCTATGAAATGCACAACTATCAATAATTTTTAGATTTGGTGGAAATTGGATATCCCTAAGTGAAATATTCGATTCAAATGCGTTTGCATAAAACTTTTCAAGTTCCGGGCAATTAGATAATTGTAAGTTGACCAGCTTTGTGCATTCCCGAAACCCTCCAATTATTCTAACATTTGGAGGAAAGATTATTTGCTCAAGCGCCCATGCATGGTTAAATGCAAATCTTTCAAATTTTCGTAATTGCGAACAATTCGAGAAATCTAAAGAAACTAGCCTCGTGCAATTGCTGAATTCTCCAATAATTTTAACATTTGGAGGAAAAGTAATTTCTCGAAGTGACCAAGCATTACAAAATGCATAAGAAGTAAGTTTTTCTAATTTTAAACAATTTGAAAAATCTAAGGTTACTAGCCTTGTGCAATAATTAAATCCCTCAATACTTTTAATATTCGGTGGAAAGATTATTTGCTCAAGCGACCATGCATTGAAAAATGAAGTATCTCCGAATTTTTCAAGTTTTTCGCAATTTGAGAAATCCAGTGAAGTAAGTCTCGTGCAATTAACAAATTCTCTGAATTCTCCAATAATTCTAATATTTGGTGGAAACATTATTTTCTCAAGTGACCATGCATCATAAAATACAGCTGAAGAGAATTGCAATAATTTTAAACAATTTGAAAAATCTAATGAAACAATATTTGTGCAATTAGCGAATCCTCTAACTATTTTAATATTTGGTGGAAAGATTATTTGCTCAAGTGATCTTGCATTTTTCCATGCTAAAGAAGAAATTTTCTCTAATTCCAAACAATATGATAAATCCAATGAAACAAGACTTGTACAATTTTTGAATCCTTCTATTATTCTAATATTTGGTGGAAAGCTTATTTTCTCAAGAGACCATGCATCTGAAAATGCACTTTCATCAAATTTTTGTAGTTGTCCGCAATTGGAAAAATCAAGAGAGACAAGACTTGTACAATAATTAAATCCTCCAATGATTTGAACATTTGGTGGAAAAATAATATTCATGAGCAAAAATGCATTTTCAAATGAATTCTCGTCAAATTTTACTAATTCCAAAAAATTACTAAAATCAATGTTTGCCAAATATTGATAATTTGGCAAACATATATTTTGAAAAATTGTAATATTTTCTTCGTCGAATGACATTTTTTGTTTTGTTTTATAAAAGTTAAATTAATTTTTAATCATTTTTTTCATATTTTATTTTTGCAAGTTGGGCAAATCCATCTTCTTTTTGTCCATTCTTTAATTGCTTCTTCGAAAAAAACATGCCCACATCGTAAAATAACAATATTGGAGTCATCTTTGAATTCTTCCAATGAAATACCACATTCCATATTTTCAAATCTTATGCTATCTTTTAGTTCGCAATATTTGCCATATATGCAATCCACATATCTGTTTTGTAAATAAATCCTTCTAATCAATCTAGGACAATTATCAAATGCACCATCGGCTAGAATTGTGGGAAATTCAAAAATGACTTCTTCTAATTTCACGCAGTTTCTAAACGCATTTTCTCCAATCATTTCCACTAATGTCGGAATTTGAATGGATCTAAGACTTTTGCATTTTTGAAATGCATAGCATTCAATATATCTAAGATTTGTGGGAAATTGGATATCCCTAAGAGAAAAATTGGATTCAAATGCATTTTCATAAAACTTTTCTAGTTGTGAACAATTTAATAGATTTAAGGAAACTAGCTTTGTGCATTCCCGAAATCCTCCAATAATTTTCACATTTGGTGGAAAGATTATTTGCTCAAGTGACCATGCACGGTTAAATGCAAATCTTTCAAATTTTTGTAATCTTTCACAATTCGAAAAATCTAAGGTAACAAGACTTGAGCAATTGTTGAATTCTCCAATAATTTTAACATTTGGCGGGAAAGTAATGTCTCGAAGTGACCATGCATTATAAAATGCATAAGAAGTGAATTCTTCTAAATTCAAACAATCTGAAAAATCTAAGGTTACTAGCCTTGTGCAATAGTTAAATCCTTTAATAATTTTAATATTTGGTGGAAATATTATTTGCTCAAGTAACCATGCTTGGAAAAAAGCGGTATCGCCAAATCTTTCTAGTTTCTCACAATTAGAGAAATCTAGAGAAACAAGCCTCGTGCAATTAGCAAATTCTTTGGATTCGCCAATTAACTTAATATTTGGTGGAAAAATTATTTGCTCAAGCGACCGTGTATCGAAAAATGAATAATGATCAAATTTTTTTAATTTTTTGCAATTTGAAAAATCCAAAGAAACAAGCTTTATGCAATGTTTAAATCCTTCAATGATTTGAATATTTTGTGGAAAAATTATTTGCTCAAGTGACCATGCATTTTCAAATGCTATACCGCCAATTTTTTGTAATCGATCGCAATTGGAAAAATCAAGAGAGACGAGACTTGTGCAATTATTGAATCCTCTTATTACTTCAACATTTGGTGGAAAAATAATATTCCTGATTAAAAATGCATTATCAAATGAACCATCATCAAATTTCACTAATTCTAGGAACTCACTAAAATCTATGTTAGTAATCATTTGGTATTTTGATAAACATTCATTTCTAAATACCCTAATATTTCTTGGAATGGGTTTATCAGATACTTCTTGCATAGACATCTTTTATTTTATCATAATTTAATTTTATTTTTATTCAATTTTTTGCCTCAAAGTGCATTATTTTATATTGCGAATATAAAATAATAAAGTCTGCTCAAAATCGGAATCCGCCACTAATTCCGATGCTATTGGACCCACTACCATTCCAACCAGCATCACGACCGACATGTATGGCACCATATCGCTGGTTATTTCCAAAGCCGATGTGACCTTGGGCACCCCATCCATTGTTGTTAGCATTACTGGAGCCTCCTGTAAAGAGTCCCGGAGTAGTTCGCGCTGGGAAGTTGTTTGTCAGGTTCAAAGACATTTTTATAATATAATAAAGAAAATATTTTTATATTCTATTTCTACAAGTCGGGCAAAACTTTCGTATCCCAAGCCATTGCTGTAAAGGCTCCAATAAGAAAACATGACCACATTTCAAAACAATCACATCCGATTCATCCTCAAATTTTTCCATTGAAATTGCACATTTTTTCGCCTCATATCGTAAAGTATCCTTGATATCTTCAAATTTCTTGATTTGAAGTATTGACATCGGAATATGAATAGGATATCCCACATAACCCCGACCAATTGTTAGCTCTACATTTTGATTCATAAAACATCTCTCCAGAAATCTCAGCCCGGAAATGGTGACATTGTCGCCGATTGTTATGCTTCTAAGACCACTGCACTCAAAGAAACATTGACTTCCTTGAATAACCACATTATTTCCGATAACAATGCGCTCCAATCTGGGGCATTTTTTGAAAAAGAAATCTCCATTTATTGTGCAATTGTCCGGAATGAATACTTCCTGAATAGTCGCACATTCTGAGAAAAGAGAAAATCCGGAAAATGTCGTATTGGGGGCAAATTGGATCCTTTGAAGGCGAGTTAAACCACTGAAACAATGATTCCCGGAAATAGTTATTGAATGTCCAAATATTAGTGATTCCAAATTTGGGCAATCTTGGAGAATATAGTTTCCGCTTAGGATAACATTGTCGTGAACTGTTAAATTTTGAATTCTATTGGAACAATAAAATGTTCCATATCCGGACAAAATAGTTCCACTTGGGATTTCCAATTCTTGAATTTGGTGGCAACGTGCAAATATGTAATTCCCGGAAATTTCAACGGATTGACCGAAGTTTACAGAATCAATCTCTGAATTTGATAATTGATATGAATTTTCGAGCAGTGTATTGTCTGGGATTACAAGATTCTGATTAAGGCGCTCCATTTTAGTATTACAGAACACTAATATCTATTTATTTCAATTTTTTATAATAAATTAATGGTTTTTATCTTGTGGAATGCTTAATTGCATGGAGCATTCCCTTTGACTGTTCCAAAAGGGAAATGACTGCACTATCGTTTAATTGTTGTGCAGTCCGGATCAAAGAATTGCAAAACTCATAGGTCTTGCGGACAAAGTAATGCATTTTTGCTCGATTGGGTCGATTGAGAACTCGGGTCATTATCACCTGACAAAATACACTACTGTGAGTTTTGGTGGTTGACAACTTTTTGAGAAAGTTGCCACACAGCTTTCTCAAAAAGCCACCACTGCTGCCCAAATCATTGAGGCGTTTTCTTTGCCCCTCATCAACAAAATGGATAGGCGACTTGAAAATCAATGATAAAGGCTTTGGAAGCAGAAAGTTTTTGCCGTCTCTTCTTTCAAACTCCTCAAAATACCTCATCAATGAACTCATGAATGAGGCATTCATTATTTGAACCGGAAGAAATGGAATAACCATTCCAAATTCTTTGCCCGGATTCCTAACAAAGGGATTTGACGAATTTTGCGAGCTGAACGGATAATCTGCTAAAATTGCAGGATTAGCACAGACTTGTGCAACAATACCAACAAAATCCGAGCAGAACATAAGAAAAAACCTCGAACATATTGTGTCAAAGATTCTTCTCCACATTTCTTGCCCAATTTCCATGTAACTTTGGGGAGATGCTGGATGAAACTTGCAAGGTTTTCTCTTGCAATTGCCGTCACATAAAGGAAAGGTATCTGCCCAAAAAGTACCGTCCGATGAAGTTACCGATGGTGTAGTGATATACCCATAGGGCAATCTGACTCCGGCTGGTACAAGCCCACGTTTTGACGGCACTTCAATCATCCTGTAAATCAGTTCAAGAAGATGCACACAAGATGAATCAACCGAACGAAATATCTGATGTTTGCAAGTTAATTGACCTGGAAACAATGCAACAAATTTCAATGACATCAAACCACTCACATGGAACTGTTGAAAGAAATTTCCATCAAAAATGGATAGATCAAATCCATTGTCTATATGTTGCAATGCTTCTATGTAAAGCCGTAGGTTGCTTTCGCCTCCCATGAAATTTCTTAGGGTCAAATCTAAAGATTTGTCACTCACACGTTCACTGTAAACTCTAAGAGATTCTCGCATCTTATTATAATATGCTAATTTTTGATTGTTATAACCATCAATTTTTTTCATAATCTATTAAATTTTCGCCATATATTCAGCTAATAGTTTTCCTTCTTCTGTATTGCGCAAAACTACCATATACATATTTACAATCCATAAATGGTTCGTCATTTGTGAGAGTCCGTGACCCCGGCTTTCTTCTAATTTTTCAATTTTACTCAATTCATCGCTCCCAAATAGTTTTTCATGGAGCAAATGCGATTCAATTCGCGCCTTAGCGGATTCTAGTATTTTGATTCTGATTTTCGGAATTCCTATGTAAGAATCATTATCACTTAAATCGGGTGGGTCCGTAGCTATTTCTTTGAGCCAATCGAAAAAATCCAGATTATTATTCTCCCATAAGGACTTTATTTGATTCTCTAATTTGTGGTATATATTTGTTAGATTGTCCACTTTGGGCTTGATGTATGTACGGAATTTATCCTGGCGTATCCTGTGAAAATTCACGTATTCGCCCGGTTTATAGCCGTATTCATCCTTTATATAGGCGTATTTAAATCGCCCATTACATTCATCCAGCCAATTATTAATCATTGCTAGATGGATATTATCTACAGTATATGCATTGCGAGTGAAAAAATGAATGGTTGAACATTTTTCACTGAAACAAGTTGGTGTGTGCACTAATTTTTTCCAGAGCACTTTTGTCAGTGTACTCTTGATTATTTCTATTTTCAGAAAAGCCCAGTCTTTTCGACTGAGATTACTTTTTTTCTTAATGGTATATGCTCGAATACCGGAACCAATATACCATAATAACCATTGTAATACTGTAATATTAAAATGACTATGATGTTTACATAGACTATTTCTGTCGCATGTTTGCAAATAATCTATTAGTTTTGTGTCGGAATTAATATAATCCCAAATGGTAGTCATTATTGTTTGGATTTTTCAAAAAGAAAAACGCAAAAATAATAATCACTTTTTTGGGGGGGGGCTCTAAGTCCCCCCCTTATTTTATAGATTTTATGAATAATATATTCATAATATTTTATAGATTTTTTCAATAATAATCTCATAATTCATGTCGTATCCAGTTCTACTGTAAAACATGAGGTGTTATTTTCTTCTCCGGATTTTTTGTAGGGTCCACTGTAAATTCAAACGCCTCATCTATCATCTCGCCCATATCTCCTCCATAATCATGTAATTCATGTTCAACATCCTCCATTATTATACTCATCGGCGCTGTCGGTGTCTTCTGGTTTTGTTCCTTCTCTCTAATCCCATTGAGTTCCGTAATAAATTTACCCTCATCGAACAACAACTCAAATGAATTCGTCCCCACTTTCGGCAACTGCCCAAACATAATGTTCGCACTTACGCCACCCATTTTGTCTTTCTCCCCAAATGTTGATGCTTTCACTAAAATCTCTAAACTCTCCTCAAATGTTGCCTTAGCAATTGGTCCCCTCTCACCTGACCGATTGATACCATGCCTTTCAATCTTCATAATCACTCCCCTATGAGTCATAATATCGCCTAACAAACTAATGTGTCTGTAATTCACTGGATAATCCGGCATCTTCAACAACTCTCTCAAAATAATCATCCTAGTTGCCTCTATGCCAAAAATCTCCGTAATCTCATTGATATCATTACTTAAAGTTCTTGTTGAATCAATATTCTCATTCATCAATACATCTACCAAATTCACTCCTATTGTCATTAAATACCATTCAGTCGTTTGATTATAACTACCATCCGCATTATAGGTCAATTTCTTCATCATTTGAGGAATAACTTTTTCAATATTCGGTATTCCTTGTATTGTAATTCCCATCAATATTTTCTCCAACTCCTGCAAAAATGCTAAATAATCTCCGTCATAACTATCCTCTCGCACCCTAATACGCATCATTAATTCCTTCGCATTATCGTCCGAAAATGTGCACTGTATATCATCTTCCACACTATTTCTTGCGATAACCTCCTGTATATCAGACAAATAAATATTCTTGTTCATCATCTTTTCTTTATCAAAAATTATTCTCAAAACCCAGTGGCTCAATTCATCATCAGGGCACTGAGACACACCCACAATTTCCGAAAATTCCTGGTAAATTTGGATAAATTCCATATCCTCCGTCTTCTCCATTACAATATTCGTATGTTCATAAATAATCATCGTTTTCTCCACAATATCATGTAATTTGGTGAATTCAATTTGGTTTGATATTGATTTTGCTTTATCAATTGTCTCCGTAAATTGAGGCTTCAAGTATACCTCCATAATCGGTGTTTTAATTGTCTTGGAAACATTAATAATTTCTTTGATTCTTGGAACACCTGTGCTAGTTACAACTGAACCTGTACCTGCATTATGGAACGTATCTCTCATGCAAAGTCCATTTGCAATATTAAAATTCCTTGTTTGTTTCACAGTCAAATCATACACCCATGGATGCTCCGAAACCTCTTCTTCTATTGTCACAATTTGGTCATATACCACATCCTCATTCATAACTTTCGCTAAAATATTAATGTCTTCATGACATTCGATTTTCTCAAAAATTTCCACCATATCACTCCTATTCAAAAGAACTTTACCCATCGATAACTCAACATCTGGTATGTCTTTATACTCATCTTTTGCCTCTCCACTGCCAAGAAAAACTGGCAAATAATCTCCCACTTTGATACTATCCCCATCCACACCTACTATCTCATTCTTAACTTTTTTCATAAAACTCTTCGCCTTTGTCGCAACAACAACGCGTCCTCCCAGGGTTTTTATCTTCAGCAATGTTTTTGTCCCATCCTTATTATGCACCGGATGCCTCGTCACCGCCTCAATATCATCCCATATTATTTTACCATCAATTGTGCAAGCTTCAATGCGCACCTTTTTATCTCTCACATACTCTAAAACTGTATCATTTTCATGATTCTCTAAATTCTCTGCCTTAGCAGTTGATATTCTTTCATCAATCCACTCACCAATCTTCTTCTTAACTAATACACCGTCCTCATCAATCACAATTTCAGTGTTCCATTCCACACTATTCAAAGTATTATGCACATAAATACCATCATCTACCATAAAACTCTCAGTCCCCGGAATCGTGAAATCATAAACATATTCATCATCATCTCCGTCGTATATTTCGATTTTTGTAATCTCATCCCATATTACATCAGCATTATAGGCTTGTTCTAATAATACAATCTTCTCCTCAATTTCCTCAGTAATTCTGTTCTTTTCCGCCCGGAAAGTCTCCAAATACTTTCCCAGAGTGCGTCTTCCGATGCTCTCTTTCATCCTCCAGCGACCATAAATACGGCTATGGTCCGGCAATCTCATCAATTTGCCAATATCCGCAACTAAATTACCAACTTCAGGCAATTTATCAACATATTCTGCCAAATCATGGATTTCATCGCGCTGATTGTATCTCTCAATCTCTTCAATTGCCATCTTCTTTACCATTGAAGATAACCGGAGCTTTTCCTGAATTACACTTGCATACTTACGACTAACCGATAATGTCTTAATTTGAGCCTCATTTTCCCCCAAAATACCAAAAATACCTACATAATTCATCAATAGCCCAATCTCGCATAAATATTCGCGATTCTTTGAACAGAACCTTAGAGTCCTCTTATTACTATCAATAATACCATCATTATCCACAAATGAACTCAAAACACCCTTGATAAATTCCAGATTGCTCTGAAAAAATATGTCGGGAATATTGCGCCATTTTCCAAAATATTCCAGAACCTTATTGTCAACTTCTACATCAATTTTTGAAAGATGAGAACCCCACAAATATCCAAAATTAAAATCAAGTGGCACTTTCATATCGCCAATCTTAACTTCCATTAACATCTTATCATCCATCAATGGAATAACTTTTGACACAGGGATACGGTCTCCGATCTTCAAATTACTGCCCTCAATCGGCACAATTCCACGCTCTGTCCTCTTCAAAAATGAATGTGACATAGTTGCCCGTGTCATTCGCCCACTTCGCGTCCATACTTTCATCAATCTTCCATTTACTGGATGACGGCTTACTTTACTAATCGAACTCCAACTTGTCTTTTCATCCGCAGAAACTGACAATATTTTAACATTATCATCAATTTCCATAATCACATGTTTGCCTGTTTGGTCACGCGATATTTTGCCATTGTTGCTCTTAATTTGGTCATCCACGAATTCACCAATGCAAATCTTCTTGATGCGTCCTTGATACTGAATAATAATTTTTGTATCAGAGGGAACCGACATCTGAGTAAGAGGCTCA
>Ga0315284_10012700_pt1 | contig 11996 bp, 13 predicted proteins | sample YL17G09_16_MG_FD_203696 | JGI IMG/M metagenome (GOLD analysis project Ga0315284, IMG submission 203696) | Sediment microbial communities from Yellowstone Lake, YNP, Wyoming, USA - YL17G09_16 | ecosystem: Environmental > Aquatic > Freshwater > Lake > Sediment | place: USA: Wyoming | collected...
GTCGCCGATGCCCACCAGGCCAGCCGCGCCGCCATGTCCCCCGCCGTCGTTGGCGGTCTCGGTGCCCACGTCCTCCAGCAACTTGCCGAGATGCAGGCCCAGGCGGACCACTTCCTGCCTGGCGCGCGCGGACACCCTGAACTGCTCCCCGCGTTGGGAGCCGACGAACGCCACATCACCTCCGATGGCGATCAGCCCCTTGCACACCGAGCTCTCGAAGGCGCTCCCGTAGGAGCACACGATCAGATAATCCCCGATGCGCTCGAACCTCAGCCTTTGTGCGCCCTTCAACTGGGCGATCCTTTCCGAGAGGTCCGGTTCGGCATCGGTGAAGGTGTAGACCTCATCGATGTCGATCGCTTGGGCCTGCAGGATCTCTGCGAAGGTGATCATCAAGGCCGGAGAGGCATATTTGAAGTGCCCGCTGTCGGTCAACATGCCCGCGAGCAGGGCCAGGCTCGTTTCCCGCTCGAAGGGCACGCCGGCCAACTTGAGCATCTGGTATACGATCTCCGCGCAGGAGCGCTTGGTGTCGTCGCAATAATAGAGGTGTCCGCTCCAACGCTCCGACCTGGCGTGATGGTCGATGACGATGCAGCGCTCCGGCAAGGAGCTTATGGGCGCCAGCTGATCAGGAGAAGAGGTGTCGAGGATGACCACTTTGTCAAATGAGCCTACGTCCACTTGGTCAGCTATCTTGAAGCTCAATTTCTCCGCGATGAGCTTGGAGATCCGGTCCATGCCCCCGGGGGTCGCCACCGTCACCTCGGGGAACGAGCGATAGATGGCGTAGGCGCAGCCCATGGCGTCCGGGTCGGCATTGCCGTGGACCAAGACCAGCTTGCGCCCCTGTTTCAGGTTGGCGGCGATGTCCGAAAGCATTCTATCTGGCTAAGGCCGAATCGATATAAGCTATTTTCGAAAGGTTGCCTTCAGGCCGCTAACGATGGAACGGTTGAAAACAGGATGAGATGAAAGGGTTTCAGTTCTCGTCGGACGGGGCCGGGACCCCACCCAGGGCCTTGGAGATCTGCTCCTGCATCGTCTGGTACTTGTCGCGCAGCGCCTTCTCCTGCCGGTCCAGGGTCTTGATGCGGATCTCAAGGGTCTCCTTGTCGTCCTCCACGTCCCTGAGGACCGTGGCCTTGTCGTTGGCCTTTATCAGCAACGAGCCGACGTTCTTGTAGATCGTCGCTTCCTCGGGCGATTTGTTCAGCTCGTCGATCGTCATCTGCACCTCGCGCAGCTGGGCCTCCATGCGGAATTTCTGGCTCAGCACCGACTGCAGCTGTTGCTGCAGCTGCTGGAACTGCGCGATCTGGTTCTGGAGCTTGGGACTGATGTTCTCGTTCATCTTAATCACTGACCACTTGGTTCATATCCTCTGCTATTTTGATCCATCTAAGGTAGGAGTTCAAAGCCGCCCTCAGCGCCGATAGGTCCTTGGCCTCGATCCTCAGCTCCACTTGGTCATCGGCCAGCACGGCCGCGACCTTGGTGCGGGGGATCTCCCTGCCCGCCTCTGGGGATATGGCACCAAAGATGATGCCAGATCTGTCCCCGGAGATGGTCAGGGTGGCGCTGAGCATCAAGCTCACTTCGCTTTGATCGTCTTCTTTACGTTCGGTCGCTCCTTATAGAATATTTTGGAGCCGCAGTTCTCGCACTGCATGCCGACCTGGTTGACGTTGGAGCGAATGGGCTTGTTGCAGCTGCCGCACTTGTACATCTTACTTCTCCTCCGCCTTGGCCTCGCGGATATCTTCCTTGGTCGATATGCGCCTGGTGACCGGGGTATAGGCCATCGCGGCGAACTTGGCGTCGCAGTGCCTGCACTCCCAGATGCCAGAGGCCTTGCGCTTGACGGACACGTGGTGGCAGGTGGGGCATTCGAACCTTGAGCGCTCGATCTTCTCGATGTCCTTGGTGAGCTTCCTGACCACTACCCCGTATCTCGCGCCGTACCTGCCCGCAGTGCCGGCCTTTTCTGTTCCTTTCGACATGATTTTCACCCGATGGTATTCCTTAGGTCGGCCCCGAGCCTCTGCGAGGTCTCGATAACCTTGTATATCTGTTCCATGGTCAGCGCGCCCTGTCCGCCCTTCTGCATGGCGCGTAGGTCACCGTTCTCATCGGTGGTCACCGTCAGGCGGGCTGCCGCGACCTTTTCTTCGTCGAGAGTTGGGTCGACCAATATAGAGTTTTCGATTTGCACCGCGGTCACGGAGATGGGGAAGTGCCGGATCGGCAGGGCATAGTCCTCGCCCTTCTCGTGCAGCTTGGCCGGCACGATGGTGCTCCTCAGGGCCGCCATCGCTCCCAGGAAGGCGGCGTCGAACAGGTTGCCATCGTAATCAAGGACATAGATGTCGGTGAAGATCATCCAGACCTCCTTCTTCGGTTCGATGCACATTGCCTCCAGGTCCACCATCTGCGACTCGCGGATGCCGCGGTCGACCACCCTGGCCAGCTCGACCGAGTTCTCGTCGGGCGGACCGGATTCGAAGGTCGGGGACGCCAGCGGAATGAGCTCGGCGTTGGTGGAGAGCACGCCCTTGTTGGGGGTGTCCTCGAACGGGGTGCCGATGCTCATCTTCACGCCTACCAGCACATCGGTGTTGCCCAGCTTAACGCGGGCCGAACCCTCGGCGGTCTCGCTGAAGTTGGTCTGGATTGAAATGGGACGGAACTCGTCCCAGGCCCTTCCATCCACGCGCTTGCCCTTGGCCAACAGCTTGTGGATGTGGTCCTTCTTGATCTCGGACATGATCGATCTTGCCATGTTCAGCCCTCCTGCGGTTCGGAGGTGGCCTGGTCCTCGGGATCATCGCTCGGTTCCAGTGCGTAGCGGCGGGTCAAAGCGTCCTTCTGAGCCGCATAGATCTGCATCAAAGCGGGTTGCGCCAGCTCCATCGCGCGGCCGAACTCGGCCCTGGTCAAGTGACCGTCCATCTGCAGTAGCAGTACCTCTCCTGTCCGGGGGATCATGGCGATCGGGACATCGGCCTGACCGTAATTGTCCTCCTCCTTCTGCAGGTCGAGGACGACCTGGTCGTTGACCTTGCCGACCGCGACGGACGGAACCAGGTCCTTCATCGGGATGCCCGCGTCCGCCAGAGCGACACTGGCAGCGGTCAGTCCAGCGCACCTCGTACCGGCGTTGGCCTGCAAGACCTCGATGTACACATCGATCGAGGTCCTGGGAAAGTTCTCCGTGAACACCACGTACTCCAAGGCCTCGGAGATGATCTTGGAGATCTCCACCGAGCGCCGGTCCGGTCCGGGTCGCTTCCTGTCCCCTACCGAGAACGCTATCATGTTGTACTTGCACTGCACGATCGCCTTGGCCGGGTTCTGCATGTGACGGGGATGGCACTCCCTCGGGCCATACACCGCCGCCAGGACCTTGTTCTTGCCAAGTTCCACGTACGCGGAACCGTCCGCGCGCTTCAGGACCCCTGCCTCGATCTTGAGGTCGCGGAGCTGGTCCACCTTCCTACCATCGATCCTTATGCCGTTATCATCGATCAGCTTGACGTTGCTGTTTCCACCCATATATCATCACCTTGATCAGCCTGATGTCTCTGCCTGTCCCGGTTTGGAAACCGAGTCCAGGTATTCCTTGATCCTCTCGGTCAGCCGGGAGGTGTGTGCGTTCTCCTCGATCATCTTGATGGCCCGAATGGCGAACACGATGTTCTCGATCTCGCCATCCAGCCAGATGCGCCCATTCTGGCCCACGAATATCCGGGTGTTGGTCATGTTCTTGATCATCTGTATCATAGAACCGCCCTTGCCGATGACCCGGGGGACCTTGGAGTACGAGATCTCCATGACCTGGCCGCCCTGCAACTTGCGCAGCCCCTGTTCCTTCATGGTCACCTGCACCCGCATGGTCTCGTCGACCATGAGCACCTTGGCGAGCAAGGTGTCGCCCACGTTCATGAACCTCGCCGTGTCGCCGAAGTCCACTCTCCATGGCACCTCGTTCACATGCAGCGGCGCGGGGTACGGGGAATTGATGTCGATGAGCCAATTGGACGGCCCGATGTCGATGACCTTCCCGATCACGCTGTCGCCGGGCGCCGGGATATATCGGCCTCCCAGAGGTATGACATTCACAAAGTTCGATTTCACGCTCATAATCCCGAGCTGGGCTGCGTAGACCTTCCCCTCTTGGACATAGGTCCCCGCCCCGGCCTTCAATTTGCCGGAGTCAAGGAGATCGCCTGGAAGCACTATCTCACGCGATGAACTACCTTCCTTATTCATGATGCATCACACAAACCTTACCCATAACATCTCAACCTTCGATCCAGTGAACCAACTCACTTCAACTGCTTCGCCTGAGCATTGCCTTTCGTCTTCTCATTGAGCTTCGCGAAGAAATCGTCCCGCATGCCCGAGGGGATCTCGACCACTCCGATCCAGGAGCCGTCCTTCTGCCACTCCTCCTTCTGGATCTTGCCGAAATGGACGATGTCCTCGTAGCACTTGCCATACTCGTCCCCGGTCAGCTTAACCGCGATGCGCATCTTCTCGAAGCGGATGGGGATGATCGGGCGCAGCTTCTCCATGACATCCTTGACCTGCAGCTCCACCGGCTTGAAGGGGTCGATGTGCACCTTGGCCTCCTCCATCGCCATCTCGATGCGCGCTGGCGTATGTGGTGCCCCGGTCTGCGGGTTGATGGCATTCCTCGCTATCTCCGATATGATCCTAGCCCGCTTGTTCTCCAGCATCTCCTTGCGTTGCTGCGCGGTGAGATGGACCTCTCCCTTCAGAACGATGACCTTGGCGACCTCTATTGTGTCAGTGGTCCCGAAGGCCTCCTTCATCTTGTCCTCTGGAGCTCGGGTCCCCTTGTGGGCGTTCTTGAAGATCTCATCGATCACCATGTAGTCATAGAGGTTGACGTCCTTGCCCTCTTTGAGCGCCTTCACGACCTTCGGGTCGATGAGGACTTCGAAGGTCTCGCCATGAGACTCGAAGCGGGCAACGATCGCGTCTTCTAAGTCAACCATCTAGACCTCGTTAAGCGGCGTCGACCTTCTCGATGTAGGTCTCGACCTCGGACTCCGTAAGCCGCCTGAAGCTCTCGCCACGGACCACCAGACCGATCTCCACGGCCTTGGGGTTGAGCTTTTCCTCTTCGGTGGCCTTCTTGAGCGCCTTCAGGCCGAGCACGATGGCAACCTCCATGCTCATGCCTTCCGCGTACTCCTCCTCGAAGACCTCCATGACCGCGTTCCGGCCGGCTCCGATGCTTCCCGCCTTGTAAGAGACCAGCGCACCGCTGGGGTCGGTCTCGAACAAATGCTCGCCCTGCTCGTCCACGCCCGCCACCAGAAGGGCGGTTCCGAACGGCCTTACGCCGCCGTACTGCGTATAGTTCTGCTTGTAGTCGCAGATGCGCTTGACGAGCTCCTCGACGCTCATCTCCTCATCGTAAGTGATCTTATTGATCTGGGCGATGACCCTGGCCTGATCCACCAGTATCCTGGCGTCGGCCACCAGACCGGAGGTCGCGCACCCTACGTGTCCGTCTATCTTGAAGATCTTCTCAATGGACTTGGGCTCCATCAATCGGCTCGCGATGCGCTTGTCGACGATGAGGACGACCCCGTCCTTGAATTTCAGACCGACCGTGGTCGTACCACGCTTTACCGCTTCCCTGGCATATTCCACTTGGAACAGTCGCCCGTCAGGAGAAAACACTGTTATGGCCCGATCGTATGCCATCTGTCCGGGTTGCAATTCAATCACCTTTTCTCAGCTATAACCGCCACCTAGAGTTACCAACCCATATATATTATTTGGGGGAGGTGGCATGCATTCCGCGGGGGCATCTGGATAGGTTTGGAAAGGTGAAAAAACCGAATGCACCTTCCGCGCCGTCCGACGCTTCTTACTCCTCGACCGACCCCTTGTCATCGCCAGACGAGCGGGGCAGCCTTTCCCTCAGGGCCCGCAAGGTCCCCGAGGTCGAAATGGTTTGGACCACCGACCTGCGATCCTGCAGGCTTACCCTGGAAAGAAGGACCATGGTCGCGGCCCTTTCCGGTTCCAGGCAACGTACGATCCCGGTATGTCCATCGAATTGGATGAGCTTGGGAGGTTTCTGATCAGGGTAGGCGCAGGCGGCCCGCAGCGCTGCCAGCAGCTCATCGGGGCTAGGTGGGCTGACGGAGGTCACCCTGAAAGCGATGTACCTCCGCCTGCCGCGCTTCGCCTTGACTACCATCTACCCCTCGGACCTATCCTAGCATTTCGGGCTGGCATAGCGGCTCAGGAAACTGTCGGACTTGACGCCGGTGACCACCACCATGACCTTCATCCTGCCATTCATGGTCGGGTCGACCGCGCAGCCCCAGATTATCCTCGCCTGGCGATTGATCCTGCCGCCCACCAGTTCCGCCACCCTCTCGGCCTCGGACACGGTCATGTCCGGTCCACCGGTGACCCTTATCAGAGCGCCGCGCGCCTCGGAGGTATCGATGTCGCCCAACAGAGGCGAGTTCATGGCATCCTCCACCGCCGATTCAACCTTCTCCCGCTTGCCATCGTGATCGTCGGCTTCCCCCAGCCCGATCATCGCCACCCCCGCGTTCTTCATGATGGTCAACATGTCGTTGAAATCAACATTCACCAGTCCTGGCTTGGTGATCGCCTCGGTTATCCCCTTGATGCTCTGCATCAGCACTTCGTCGGCCACCTTGAAGGCCGCTTCCAATGGGAGCTTGGGAACCAGCTGCAGCAGGCGGTCGTTGGGGATGACGATCGTGGTATCGCAATGGTCCCTGAGGCGGTTCAGTCCCTTGAGGGCGTTCTCCATGCGTACCCTACCCTCGGCCTTGAAGGGCATGGTGACCACGCCCATCACCAATTGGCTGTACTGTCTGGCCATCTCTGCCACAATGGGTGCGGAACCCGTACCAGTGCCGCCTCCCATGCCTGCGGTGATGAATACTATGTTCCTGCCATCCACGAACTTCTGGAGCTCTGCGCGGGATTCCTCCGCCGCTTGCGCCCCGATCTCAGGTATGGCTCCAGCGCCGAGGCCCTTGGTCTTCGACCTGCCGAGCAGTATCTTGTTGGGTACGTGGATCGAAAGCAGATGCCTGGCATCGCTGTTTGCGGCCACGAGGTCCACGCCGGTGATGCCCGACTCGGTCAAGCGGCGGATGGTGTTCGACCCGCCTCCGCCGCAGCCTATGATCGAGATCTTGACCCGCAACTGCTCGACCAATTTTCGCAGTTCCTCATCATCCTGGCTAATGTTCGGCGCCGGTTCACCGGTGGCCAAGGCGCCGCTCGAACCCTGTGCATTTTTAGCAAGTACGCTATCTATAATGGATTTCATCGTGCACCCATCCTTGCCTCCGTATTATCAATTGAACATATAAATCCATTTTATTGATAGGTCTAGATGAGCTCGAAGACCGTGCCGCAGCCGCCGCACACCACATCGTCCGGTTCAAGATAGGCACCACACTCCGGGCATAGGTCGGCGGTCAGCGCCCCGCAATCGCACACGCCCTTCTGCTCCGATATCACTCGGCCACAGACCTGGCAGATAGCACCCTCCACCACATCGAACCGCTCCTTGCATCCTGGGCAGTGGGTCATCTCGGCTGGCACCTCGGTGCCGCAGGAAGGGCACGCGAAGGTCTCGCCCTCTTCGACGGTGATGGCCCCGCACTGGCATTCGGAGCTTCCTTCCGCCAGTTCGGAGCCGCACACCGCGCAGATGTGCGTCATCCCGGATTGCCATATCATCCTGATCTCAGAAGGCCTCTTTGCCTGGCCCGCCGCAAGGAGCTTGGGCCTGACGATGAAAGCTTCGCTGAGCGTCTCCGCAGAATACGGCCGATTGCAGTAGGGACAGAACCCGGTCCGAACGAGGCAGACAGGATGGAAGGTCTTGCCGCAGGTGCATTTGGCGTACTCCATCCCCTCCTTCACCCTTCCCAGACAGATCTGGCAGACCACTGGCTTGACCTTCGGACCGGTCACCACCACGCGTGGCCGCTCGGCCGTCCTCTTGACGAAGGTCTTGCGCAGTATTCGGTTGATGCCCGTGCTCTTTCCGCTGATGGCCCGTCTCATGCTCTGCCCAGTTGCATTGCTCCTTGCCATCTTCAGATATATGGCGAAGCACAGGGCACCTATAAAGGCGGCAAGGGCCAGTTCAGCTAGCACGCGTTACGAAGAATGATATGTGCATAAAGAAGTTGGTCGCTGATTATTGGGCGTGATAGCCTGCTTACGGTCATCAAGCGTATTCGGCATGCCAATCTGGATTTGGAGAGATGGATGGAAGCGGGCCATCCCCTTAGAAATGCTTAGGAGCGTTCTTCTGCGAGTCCCTATTTGCAGCTCTTCAAGATAAAAAAACTAGATGCGGCTCGAGGAGCTTGCTCAGCCTCGATGCGTTCTTCATAGACGCGGACCTCGCTCAAGACCTCAGATTCTGATTTGAAAGCTCTCCGATTGGCGCACATACCAGGTGTTCATCAGCATCTCTTCCGAGAAGGCGATGCGAAATATCGAAGAGATTATAAGCCTCGGATGCAAGGGGTGAGGTGAGATTAAATGCTTGCATCTGGAGCATGCAAAAGAACTTACACAATGTCAAAATATCGTCGTCCTAATGCGGATGAAGGCCCGACCGATATGCTGGGCTTTCCTACCCCGATAGGTCGGCTTCGCGACGCGGCACAGGGCGCTCCACGGGCCTTGAAGATAGCTCGGAGAGCGCCAGAGGCTCCTGGTGCAGAAGGGTCACCCGAGCCTTGGGGGGAGCTTGGATTTTGGGAGGAGGATTGAGCGGACCATGAGCGAAATCGTTAGGGTGAGCCCGAAGGTCAACCAAGCGTCCAAGCTCAATATGCATACGTCCGGACCGGGGAATCTACGAATGGCTTGTTTCTTGGAGTGACATGAGCGAAGAAGGAGCTGGAATGGAAAAGCAGACTGGTGCGGTGATGGTGGTCGGCGGAGGAATCTCCGGCGTTCAAACCGCCTTGGACCTCGCAGAATCGGGGTTCAAGGTGTATATGGTCGAAAGCAAGCCCAGCATAGGAGGGGTGATGGCTCAGCTGGACAAGACCTTCCCCACCAACGATTGCTCCATGTGCATCTTGTCCCCGAAGCTGGTCGAGGCCGCCAGGAACCCGATGATCACGATGATGACCTTGGCCGAGGTCGTGAGCGTGGAAGGCGAGGCTCCAAACTTCACGGTCACCGTGAAAAAGACGCCCCGCTATGTCCGGGAGGACCGATGCGTGGGTTGTGGCCTGTGCGCTGAGAAGTGCCCTTCCAAGACCGGCAACGAGTTCGACCTCGGGTTGGTGCCGAGGAAGGCCATCTATGTGCCTTACGCGCAGGCCGTGCCGATGAAGTATTCCATCGACGCCAAGAAGTGCCTGTTCCTCACCAAGGGTCGCTGCGGCAACTGCAAGAAGGTGTGCCCGGCGGACGCAGTGGATTATGAGCAGAAGGAGACCATCGAGACGATCAATGTCGGAGCGGTCGTATTGGCCCCCGGTTATGAGATCTTCGATGCCAGGCTGAAGAAGGAGTACGGCTACGGCGAGTTCAAGAACGTGGTCACCTCGCTGGAGTTCGAAAGGATATTGTCCGCGTCCGGTCCCTCCCAGGGGCATGTCGTGAGGCCGTCCGACCATGTGACCCCCAAGAGGGTGGCGTTCCTGCAGTGCGTAGGTTCGAGGGACGAGAAGGTCGGCAACAACTATTGCTCCAGCGTGTGCTGCATGTACGCCCTGAAGCAGGGCATCATCGCCGGTGAGCACACCGCGGGCCTGAAGCCCACCATATTCTTCATGGACCTACGCGCGTTCGGAAAGGAGTTCGAGGACTACCGCGCCCGGGCCGAGAACGAGTACGGCATCCGCATGTGGCGTGGCACCAGGGTAGCATCGGTGGAAGAGGACCCCGAGACCAAGAACCTACTAGTGCGATACTCGAACGGGGCTGACACCAACACAGAGGAGTTCGACCTGGTCGTCCTTTCGGTCGGCTTCGAGCCCCCTGCCTCAGCGCATGACCTGGCCAAAACGTTCAACTTCAAGTTGAACAAGTACGGCTTCGCTGAGACCGGGGTGTTCTCGCCATTGGAGACCAGCAGACCAGGCGTCTATGTCACTGGAGCCTTCAGCGCCCCCAAGGACATCCCTCAGTCGGTCGCGGAAGCGTCCGGGGCGGCGTCCAAGGCCGGTGCGCAGGTCTTCCATAACCGGGTGCATTACGTCGCACCTGAGATCAAGGAGCTCGATGTGACCGGCCAGGAGCCGAGGATCGGCGTCTTCGTCTGTGACTGTGGCATCAACATCCGCGGCACGGTCGACTGCCCCGATGTGGTCGAATATGCCAAGACCCTGCCGCACGTGGTTCATGCCGAGGAAGGGAAGTACACCTGCTCGGCCGACTTCCAGGAGAAGATCAAGCAGAGGATCAAGGAGCTCAACCTGAACCGGGTGGTGGTCGCGTCTTGCACCCCGAGGACCCACGAGTCATTGTTCCAGAGCACCGTTAAGGAAGCGGGCCTGAACCCGTACCTGTTCGAGATGGCCAACATACGTGACCAGTGCTCTTGGGTGCACATGCACGAGCCCGAGAAGGCCACCGAGAAGGCCAAGGACCTGGTGCGCATGGCCGTGGCCAAGAGCCGGTTGCTCGAGCCTCTGGGCAAGTCCAAGATAGGCGTGCTGCACAGCGCCGTCGTGGTCGGCGGTGGTCTGGCCGGCATGACCGTGGCGTTGGACATGGCCGCGCAGGGCTTCCCCGTGCAGCTGCTGGAGAAGTCCGACCGGCTGGGCGGCAACCTGAACAACATGAACCACCAGGAGGCCGGACGCCCCGTCAAGGAGCGGCTGGACGCCTTCGTCTCCCAGATCAGGCAGAACGACAACATCAGCGTGCACCTCAACACCACCGTGAAAGATGTGTCCGGATTCGTCGGCAACTTCAAGGTGAAGACCTCGAAGGGCGACGAGATCGACACTGGAGCGGTCGTGGTGACGGTCGGAGGGCAGCAGTACCAGCCGAAGGACCAGGAGTTCATGTACGGTCATGATCCGAAGGTCGTCACCCAGTGGGAGCTAGAGGAGAATTTGCTCAAGGGCCCATTGAACGCCAAGACCGTGGTCATGATCCAGTGCGTCGGCTCCAGGAACAAGGAGGCCCCGTACTGCAGCAGGGTGTGCTGCACGGAGGCGGTCAAGAACGCCATCCACATCAAGCAGACCTCCCCTTCGACCGAGGTCTACATCCTGCACAAGGACATCAGGACCTATGGCTTCCGCGAGGACTACTACCGTGACGCTGCCGAGCGGGGGGTCAATTTCGTACGCTTCAACGAGAACGATGACCCGAAGGTGGAGAAGCACGGGCAAACGCTGAGCGTCCTGGTGAACGATGTCGTTCTGGGAGGGGCTTTGAAGCTCCACCCGGACCTGGTCGTGCTGTCCACGGGCATCAGGCCCTACCATGACAACGACGACCTGGCCAAGGCGTTGAAGGTCCCGCTCAGCAAGGACGGCTTCTTCCTGGAGGCGCACATGAAGCTGCGCCCGGTGGATTTCGCCACCAACGGAGTGTTCCTGGCAGGACTCGCCCACTGGCCAAAGTTCATGGACGAGACCATCGCCCAGGCCTCCGGAGCGGCGGCCCGGGCCATGACCATCATCTCCAAGGATTACCTGGAGACCGAGGGCATCATCGCGGCGGTCAACGAGGACATCTGCAACGGTTGCGGCCTGTGCGAACCGGTGTGCGAGTACAAGGCCATCACCATCATCCGGGACCCGAACAATCCGGACAGGCTCAAGGCCGTGGTCAACGAGGGTCTGTGCAAGGCCTGCGGTACCTGCGTGGCCGCCTGCCCGTCGGGAGCTATGGAGCAGAAGGGCTTCAAGGACGAACAGATGTACGCCATCATCGACGCCGCCAGCTACGGGGGCCGCTGATGGCCA
>Ga0315284_10012701_pt1 | contig 11995 bp, 10 predicted proteins | sample YL17G09_16_MG_FD_203696 | JGI IMG/M metagenome (GOLD analysis project Ga0315284, IMG submission 203696) | Sediment microbial communities from Yellowstone Lake, YNP, Wyoming, USA - YL17G09_16 | ecosystem: Environmental > Aquatic > Freshwater > Lake > Sediment | place: USA: Wyoming | collected...
TGCATAAACATGTAAGTCATCAGATACAGAAGCATACACAAATAAGTCTACATTTTCAAATGCAAATTTTCCTGATATATCCATATCATTAGTCACTTGCATTGCAGAGGCGCCATTTATAAACTTATGCGTTCCTGAAAATGCACCGAATACCCTAGTGTCTAAAACATAAACAATCGGACCTACATTGTTTCCGCTGTTATTCATCCAGACATTATTCCTTACGGCATTTGCAATACTGAATTTACCATAATTGGTATTATAAGTAGAAATTAAAACATTACCATCCATCCAAGCAAGATCTATAGATGAAGATCCTTGGATATAAGATACTGAGATTGCTGTTCCTCGTCCCCAGATGAAAGCTCCAATAAATACAGAGTTATAGGCTATGAGTTGATAAGGTGGATTAACTGCAAATTCTGTAACCCCCTGTTGTATAAAAATACTACCAGTTGTTTGAATCCCGATTGAATTTAAAACCATTCCGCCCATAGATTCATCCGAAACAAAAAAGCTCTTTGTTCCTAAATTAAAAACTACCTTATGTTCTACTATATCAAAAGCACCAAAATTCTGCGACCCTGCACTTGAATAAGATGTTTCTATCCAATCCACACCACTTCTGACAATCGGAATTACTCTGTAGGTATAATTTACACCATCTCCATTAGACGGCAAAGAGCCAGAGTTCATGGTTGAAACTCTTATAAACTTGCCAACATAAGCTCCGGGTGTCCATGTCTTACCTGTACATGTATGTATATTAGAATCAATATCTATATTATTGTCAAAAGTTCCACTGTCAAGCACTGTAAATCTATCAGCTAAAACAGAGTTGGGTTTTATTCTTAATCTTCCGCCAAAAGTTACTCCTTTAAAAACTTTCTCCTCAATAACTATGTCATCTAAAGCACTCCAATCATATATTCCATCCATCGCAATTATTGTAACTTCAACACCAACAATAAAAACACTTAAATCATGAAGAACTCTTTGAATTGAAAAATATGGAAGTAATAAAGTTCCATCTCCAGTGGTGTCGCTTCCAGTAGGTGAAATATATATTGATTTTGCAACTAATTCTCTTCCGCCCAGATAAGCATCTGTACGGTCTAAGCATTTTTGAGTAGTGTCATCTGTAGGAAGAAAAAATCCGGTAAACCCCGACGGGTCTATATTCCACAACCCTTTTTCGACATCAGTTACCAACCGATGATTTGCATCATCTGAAAGATCAGAAAGAGCGATCGGAATATCAGAAGTTAAAGCTATAGTCCCACTTGAATCAGGCGTGGTTAATGTTCTAGTTTGACCGGAGGTTATGACCGACGCATCAAACTTTATTATCTTAGTCCCATCGGCTGTATTTTGAATACCAAAATTACCATCTTTTAAAATATCTGGATATGCAGACATATAAGACCATGTTACTCCGTCAGAATAATACATCCCTGCGGGGTTGCGATTAAAAGGCCATAAACCTGTCGCTGTCTTAACAACATATATCAACCCTGCGTTTAAAGATGGATCTGGCAAGTCTGCGAAGGTGTCAACCAGAGGATATGAAGAACCTCCACCTCCACCACCCTTTTTCTTCCATGTCATATCATGACCTCTTTAACTCAATATCAAAATCTACACCGCCCGCATGATTTATAATCGTAAAATATGAAAACTCACCATCATATACCTCTTCTGGCAAGATGGGAATTGTTACTGGTGGAACTGTATTTAGTACAACTGTCATTGGGACAGTTGTACTGTTGTTTTTTATTGACAGTCCTTCTAGCGGTATAGATGAAGTATATGGGTAACTATCTGTTTCATCTATAAAGTCATGTGTAAATAAATTATTTATTCTCATAAATACAACCTCTATTTTTCTTTAGTTTTAATAAACCTACTCCATAAAATAAGTTTATTAAAACATCTCTCTCCCTTTCCAGAGAGAGAGATAATCTTAATTTTGTATTACTTACTAGTTATGCACCTTTGTTATAGCTAAAGGATTCCCATAACCAGCGTTCATTCTTGCTGTTGAAAAATACTTTATAAACTTTTTATCTTTATCATCTTTAAAATCAAACTTCGGTACAGCCCTTGTCTGGTAAATAAAAGGCTTCATCGGTGCGTTTGTGTTTACTAAGTACCAATGATTATTTGATGCAGGTAGATAATCATTGACAACAATTTCAAAAGTATCTTTGAAAATGTTTGTTTGAGTCACTCCCGCAATAACTATATCTACTGAATTTCTAACAGCTTTAAATAACCATTCGAGGTGAGGAGGTATGATCACAGACCATTTTGGGTTATAGTTAAAAGGGTCTCCATTCTTAGCCATGTACGCTCGCATTGCTGTAGTAGCACCCGCAAGGTCGGCGGTAAGAAGAGCGATCGTAATACCTGTCCCGGTGTAAAGATTGCTTATGGTAGTTCCCACCATCTGTAGAGCTGGTCTACTTGTTTCAAAGAAATCAAGACCGTCGAATGCGTGTCCGACTTCTCCATTCTCAAGAAGAGCTGTAATAAGCTTGTCGGGAAAGTTAGTCCATGAATTAAGAGAAAAGTTAATCTCTCTTTCTACATCATTACCCAGAGTCTTCTTTGAGTCTTCTAAAGTATTCCGGTCAACCTGAAAGCCGTTCTGCCAGTCTTTGTTTTTAATCTCATAATCAAAGTCCTCTATGAAAGAAAAATCAACTTCATCAAGCCATTCTTTTATTGCCCCGAAGTGATTAAACAAAACATAAGTTTCTTTATTGGAATCACTTGTAGTTGTATCAAAAAATGGGGCCATCATTGAGGCTTGGACAGTGGCAAGGCCTCTTAGAAACTTCGCATTTATTCCCTTGAGTAAAACTGTCGGGGAATTATACATCTTTTTTATTATCATATTGCTGATAATAAAAAAGTATAGTCTGAACATTATAGTGAACATTCTCATTTTTTTATCCTCCTAGTATTTTCTTACGACTGCGCGGTAAGTTCCCGCAAGTCCTGTTGCATCTGCTGATGCAGTTCCAAGAATCAAATCAGCGGCACCCATTGGCCTGAACGCTTTCCCGTTTGTTCCACCGTTTGTTCCGATTGTTTTAAGTCCAGTAACCGCACCGTTAAGCGTAACACCGTCAAGGAGGACGTCGCTACTTGCAACAGTACCGATCCCGAAGTCACCAGTTGCCGCGCCTGTGGAAGCTGTATCTATATCGAACGCGAAGGACTCAACAATCGCATCTGCTAGAAACGGGTTAGCAATCGAACAAATCCCGCCTGCCGCATTTGTAGCCGGAGCGGCAAGAGCTCCAGAAAGCACAACCAGATCAACGTCAGGATAAAGAGGATAAAATTTATTAAGATCTACCCATGCTCTGGACGCAGAATAAAATCCAACTATAGTCCCGACTAATACGGCGTCAGTATCAGCGACATAACAGTCGTTATTGTTTTTAGCGTACGCAAGTTTTCCAACATCCGCTTGGGTAAGAACATCGGAAAAGTTCAAAAGAAATCTTCCCTGCAACCAGACTTGACGCACAGTCTTGTCACCTGCTTCTGCTGATGCGGAATCTCCTGCGATAGACCCGTCCGCTGTTGTTGCCGCCGGGGTTGTGTTGGCCGAGTCATCCGCTACTATACCAGCGACTCGAAGAGTAGTTATATTTCCTATAACCGGGTTTTTCAAAAGACCGTCTGACCCGATCCCGACAATTGAATTCTGGAGAATAATTTCTCCAGAATCAACCGGGAAAGAATAAAGGATGTCGGTATTTTTTTTATTAAGAACATTGTTTGCTGTTAATGCTGACATTTATTTGTCCTCCTTCAATGATTCTAAAAATTTCTGGGCAAGCTTCATGTCTTCAGGTTTTTCAAGATCATAACCCGCGTCAAGAAGGATTGCCTTGTTCTCTTCTGAAATATCAAAAGTCTTTTCAGAATTAGCAATAGTCATTTGCTGAATGTTCGTCTTTACTTTAGGGATAAGAGAAAGTTCTTTTAAAACTTCTTCTTTTTTCTCGATGTACTGAGCTACTTTAAAATCTTTCATCGCCGGGTGATACTGACCATCTTTAATGGCAAGGTCGATTACTCCTGATGCTTCACTCTTGATCGTTTCTTTTTGAATCGCTTCAAGGGCTTCCATCGCCTTCTGCTTCTCATCTTTCATGACAGTAAGCTCATCTGTTGCCGTCTGTAAAGCTCCCTTCATCTTTTCAAGTTCTATCTTTAACTCTTCTATTGTTGCCCCTGAATTTATCAGTTCATCAATTTTCGCCAGTATAGACGAATCGTTTGCGGCAAGATCAAGCTTCATCTTCCCAGCGATTAGTTCTCTAAGATCCATGTTGAATCCTCCTTGTTTTATTTTAGGCTCTTTCTCCCCTTTAGCAGATAGAGCAATTTGATTTTGAATTTTGTCAAGCACCAATAAAGCTGGGCTATTGACAAGCGACACCGTATACACAACATTCTGAAAGGATTTACCATTCGAATCTGCCGCGTCTGTAAATGTCGGGGATAAGTAAGTATAAGTACCGTCTTTGAGCAATTTTTTCCCTTCGTCATTTAGAACGAGGAACATTTCAAGCCCTTTGTCCGTTACTCTCATATCTGTGAACTCTCCGTATCTCTCATTGAATTCATGTCCTTTGTCAAGATACGGTTTTTTAAATGTGCTGTTTTCCCACCATTCTTTAACTGTCCCGAAAAACTTATCGTTGCAATCAAGAATCAATTCATACTTATTTATATAATGTTTCCCGCGAGGGAAGACCATTACCCAGCCCGAACCATTGCCAGTTATTAAATCTAATATTTTCATATTATAAAGTCCCCCTTTAATTTATATGGAACAAGATTACATCTGCAGAGCATCAAGCCCCCCGCGCAATCTGGATTAACTCTACAGCCTTTTATCAATAACCCTTGCTCTTTCGCTTCGTCCAATGTCATAACAGACCCGGTCAATGCCGCGCAATTATTGCATAAGTTCATATCCATTATTGAATTATAAAAATACAATTCAATTTTCTCGCTGTTCTGAGATATCGCCTCACCTCTTCCGTCAAGATACCCATCAACAGTCTTACTAATCAACGTCCTTCTGTCTGTTTTAAATCCTTCCTCAAAATTTTTAGATATAATGTATTCTGTCGCAGATCCTTTTGTTTTTTCCCACTCGGAGTCAATCACATCTTCAACGACTGTTTTAATGTTAAAGATAAGCCGACCCGCGAATCTCTCAATTGATTGCGACGAAGTTTTAACAACGTCTCCGACTTTAGGAGCTGATAAAGCAAGAGATTTATTATTAGATATTTTCTGCATCTCTTTTAAAATTGCGCCTTCCCCGACTCCGTAACTATCTCTATACAGCTTGTTTAATCTGTTGCTCAACTCAACATCGTACTTAATCGCCACCTCTGCCCCGGAATCTATCTGTTTGGCAATATACATTATATATTTATTTACAACATCACTTATTATGGCCTCAGCTTCACCCTGAATGTTTTTATAAATATCCTCGGTTTCTTTAACATCAAATATCTTCCTTACGTTTCCAAGATAATCGCTTGATGATAATTTTATTGCTCCGAATTTCATCCCGCTAAAATTCTTTATTGTCTTGTCTTCAATGCTTAACCCGGTTTTATTAACAGTTGTTACATTGTTGACATTCTTTGGGGGGGTGATCGAGTTAACAACTTCCACTCCATTTATAAGTTCTTTTTCTGGCAGGTTAAACAGGCCTCTTATAAACTGTTCATCCCCAGCCTGTTTGACAATTATGTTGCTGGTGAAGAAACTATTAAGCGCTTGCGCCGCTCCTACTATATCAGTCTGGTTCATTGAGTTAAATTTAAATTTAGGATACTCCTTCAACCCGCTTAAATAAGATATATCAATAATCTCCTCTAGCAACAAATTTATTTTAGACTCCATAGCCTGAGTAACTGTCCCGACTTTTAATTCATAAGATCCTTTGTGCTCGCTTGTTGCTGACCTTGACCCGTTCTGACCAATCCCGGATGCCATGAATTCAGTCAAAGTATTAAAGAACATCTCTCTATTTATAAATTCGAGAATAGCTTCTGGGGTTCCTTGAATATTCAGAGAATGCAATTTGACTTCCAGATTCTCGTCAGTTATGAAGTAAGATCCTTTCATATTCCCGATCGACTTCCCAACTTTGTGCGCGTTCGCTCTTTCCGAATCATTTATAGATTTCTTAAGTATTTTTATTTCCGGTATTCCCGCTCCTCTTTGTTGCGCTCTCGCTGTTGCTAAAAGTATGTCTTGCTTTATCCTGAACAAGTTTCTTATTGGTCTAAGCTCCGACCTCCCGCGCGGGTCTCCATACTCTGCATTATGAGAATAGAAAAATAACTTTTCTACTGGTATATCTACAAAAGAATTTATCCGGTCTTCCATTCTTTTTTCATGCGTGATTCCCGAGAACTGCATTAGATCGTTATAATGAAACTTCCATATAGTCTCGGGCTTAAAAGGAGATAGCCTTGATATTATGTTTGTTATTTTATTGTCTGGAGTATACACCCCGGATGAATAAACTTTCTCGAAGAAAGAACATCCATATTCAAGACCGAGGAAAAGATGATTAAGGAATTCCTGAAAGCCGTCATTCCCCCCGAACGAATCTGTCATAGTATCTAAAATCCAGTTTATGTAATCTACTACTTCCGGGACGACATGCGTTATTGTGTAACCAGCGCGGATGATAGGATATTTTAAAATAGAAACGGTTGTTGATTCTATGGCCCCGCCGTTTCTCATCTTTGTGTAATCTTCTAAAAGTTCTTTCCATGTGACTTTATCAAAGTCCTCGTATATTTCGCCAGCGGAAACAAACAGTCCGGGGGTGGTTTCTTTTTCATCAGGCTTGACAATATAATCTATTTTCCCATCCGAAAATTTAGTCTTCTGCTTTTTAGCTGTATTCGGTTTTTTGCCCACGTTCGGCCTCTCTATTTTCATCTATATAATAGCGCGCTTAAATAATCAAGTCTTTTTTAATACTTGTATTCATCTTCATAATCTCCCGAATCTGCATAAGACCCGGATGCTTCAAAAATCCCTGACTCCCTGATACAAGAAGCCGCTGAATCTGCCGCATCGTCCGGTTCTAATCCTTCTGCATAATCTAAAATCTGCGAAATATATTCCGGGTCAGTGTTCTCATCCCATTCTATATTCGACCAATTAACTTTTAAGTTTTGTAAAATCTTAACATGTTTATTTTCTTTTTCTGCATAAGTCCGAGTCAGCATTCCTAAATTCTCAAGGTCTCTTGCCGCATAACCTTTATCAGCATTACTTTCAAGATGTACAGTCCCGCACCTATACTTTGACCATGACTCTACCAAGTCTTTATATTTATCCATTATATGCTCGGTGAATAAAAAGCCTACTGCTTGCACTTTCCCGTCAGGCCTTTTCGCCATCATAGTGAACGCACCTGTATGACTGCCAGAATACTTAGCGTCAATATGCCCAACAGGTTGCACCCCGATATCCCACTTACAATAAACAGGTTCCTTGAATGTCTGGTCTTCTGAAGCAATGTGCCGCAACTCATAGTTAGCAGCAAACAGGGAATGAGAGGTTATTGATTTTAAATATTCAACATATTGTTTTGTAAATCTTGCAATCTTTGAATTATAAATATCGTACTTTTTAGGAGATGGAAGGATAGACCATGCATCTAAAGGATGCCAAGGCGTACCGCTGAATATGATAGGCTTTCCGGGATCTATGATGTTCGCTCTTATCTCCTGAATGAATAACTTTGTAGACTCTCTGGCAGTCTTGGAAACTCGGTCTCTGATAGTAACAAAGTCGTCAATCAATATTCTGTCAAAGTGCGTCCCGGTCATGTCCTCTCCCATAGAATAACAAGAGATAGAACCTTGAGGAGTAGAGACTTTTTTAAGACTCCATGTGATCGTATTGTTTTTATTGACTGTAAGATAATAATCAAAGCCGTATATCATTCTGAATAAAGTTTTAGCTTTATTGCTTTCTAATATTTTACCAATTACAGAGAGCACCTCAGCGGACGCGGTAAAGTCTTTTCTGATTATTGCGACCCTATCTTCAAAGTTAAACCACAACCACCATATACACCCGACAATTATAACGGATGTCGTTTTATATGATCCTCTATGAGCTTGTATACAGTTATCTTCAGGATTGAAAAAGCAGTCTTTGATCCATTCGGAATGAAGAGGAGTGAGTAGTTCATACCCGAAATAAGTACCGAGTAAATGCGGCTGGTCTATAACCTTTTCAGCAAGCTCCTTATTCGGGCTTGGCATCAGCTAGCTTGACCTTAAATAGATTTTGTATTTCGTTCTTGGCTTCCTCTGTGCTGCTGATGTCAATAGACTGCTTGCTCCCCTCAGTGGCTTCTCTGATCTCCTTTACCATCGCAACAGAAGTTCCGTCACTCCGAGATACAACTTTTTTCATCATCATATTAATCATTTTCTTTGTTGACATCTTCTTTGTCCCGCCACCTTCAGCCGGGATGTCAAATTCTTCTTCAAGGAAGTCTGCATATATTTGAGACATTAAAACTTTTTCTTTCTTCGCTTTGCCACTTGCAATCCCGCCAAGGGATGCTATCTTTCTCCTCTCTTCGATAGGCCTATCTTTTAAACTCTTTAATTTCGCCGGGTTTCCACGTTGCTTTTTCGTTGTCTGTTTATCTTCGATTGTCATGGTTATACATCCTTTATATTATACACGCCGCTAGCGATGTCGAACAGCACTGTAGATTTTAAATGGGTTTCTTTTTGTGGCTTCTTGCATCTCTTCATAAACTTCGCCTTCTCTCTGTTATTCGGGAACACGAAGGTCACTGCATAATCATTATCGTTTAAATGGTAAGATCCGTTCTCTTCATTCTGTTCTTTAGCTTTTTCTCTTTGTTCTTTTTTCATTTCCCTGAAATCTTCTTTTGTATACTCTGCCGCTTTTGTTTCTATCTCTGCTTTTGATTTTATTTTAGGTTCTCTTACTCCGAACATAATATCAAGATCAGAAGAGTCAAATCCGAAGTCAGCTTCATAATCAATAGCCGGGAACAATTCTTTTAAAGAACCGAGCATTGTCATGTCCCACTCTCCCATGACTGCCTGATTATTCAAGAGGACATTCGCTTTTACCTCATTCTCTTCAGACAGATTGACCATAGAGCAAGTAAGTTCATAATCTTTTTCGGGATATTTATTCTCTTCATCCATGATGGACAATCTCTGATGCCCCGCTACTACATTCATCGTCAATTCATTGACGATTATAGGTGTGAGAAGTCCGAGTGTTTTCATCCCTCTTTTGAGTTTCTTCCTAGCCTCAGCACCTATAGTCCGGGGGTTGTAGTCCGCCTCGTGTATAGACGATCTGCTTAGAGTCGTCATTTTAAATTTCTGCATTTTATCAATTGCCATAAAACTCCATCCTTCGCGCCATAGATTCAAGCTGTGGAAAACATTCTATAACTTTTTTATAATCTTCTGGAAAGTTATTTTTCAGCATTTCCATCCCGGTTGCATTCGGGATATAGAAATCTCTTCCGAGTCCCATCGAGTATTCTAAAGGCAGCATTAACTTATTTATTTTTATGTACGAGAATACTTGCCGAGTTGACCAGTCACCGATCGGATAAAGTTTTCCATTCCGATCATCAATTCCATGATTAAGATTAGCAAGCATCCCTCGTCTGGCCATTGAATCCTGTTTCCGTACACCTTGCATTAAATATTTAACATTAAACTTTTGTCTAATTATAGATTCTTGTTTTGATTGTGTATATGATTTTTTACCAGTTTGTAAAGCGATAGTTTTTGAATCCGGCTCTCTGATAATTTCTATTTTGTATTTGTCCTCATACCATTTTAAAATTCGTTCTTTGATTGATAATCCCGGAACAAAATAATAATGAAGTATTTTGATTTTGTCCCGCTTAAAATATGTCATAGCAAGATCGAGAGTGACGATTGAATCCTTCCCACCAGAGAACATGATGAGCAGAGGCTCATTTTTCAGAGCCTCCGCCATCAACTTTATGTTTGACATCATGTCAACCACTTACTCCTCCCCCTCTTGGGCTAGAAGGATTACTTTTTGAGTTTGGTAAATACTTAGAACCCTTGTATGCGTATTTCATTTAGAATCACCTCCTCCTCTTTCATAAAATATTATCAGAGCTTAAATAACTATCGGGTATATTGAAGTCGAATAAACGGAGTTTACCATTTACTTGTTTGATCGGATTTTTGAACATTTGAGCATCTTTCAATATCCAGTGAAATTGATCCGGTAATGCAAACGGGGATTTTGAATTCATAACAACATCAACTAACTTGACTCGTCCGATAATGCGATTAGACTGAAGATAAAAATCATTATTCTTTTTTGCGATCTTATACGCGGCCGCTTCCTGTTCTGAATTAGTTAAGCTGAATGCATGATACTCGGCTATATGATTAATTAAAGTTTCGTATTTTTCCACATACCAAGGAGTTTGTTTTGTTTTCTTTTTTTCATACTTGTTTATGTTCTCTATTACATCCGGGTAAGCTTCGAGCTCAGGCAACCAATATTGGTTATTACCAGAGGAATGAATATAAATCCACCCTCTATAATTTGTAGACCATGTACGATTTTCAACATCTTTAATTCCAGAGACGACTAGATAAGATATAGGGTTTTTAATTGAGAGTACTTTTTCTAACATCCTTTAAACCTTCCTTTTTATATATTTTTCAAATATTAAGCTTTTAGAGTATTTTGTCAATTCTTTTACATTTTACTGCTATTTTACTGCTGCTATTACTGCTGCTATTCCCCTTACTACGTAAGGGGGGAAATAGCATAGCAGTATAGCAGTAAACGCCACTGTTATAAATAGCAGTAAATAGCAGTAAAATAGCAGTATAGCAGTAAAATTTAATCAATTTCGGCCTCGTTATCGTCTAAGAATCCTTTTTCCATTATGATCTTAATATCAAAATGTTTATCCGGGTGTATCGAAAACAGATTTTTTATACCAGATTTTTCTTTTATCAGCAATCCTTTTGAGGTTAATATGTCTAAATGAGACCGGATAGTCGCAAACAATCCTTTAACTGAATCCGTTACCGCCTGACTTCCTGACTTCGGGTTATTAGTTAAGAACTTAAAAATATCAATATCCACTTTTGAAAATTGTTTAGTGATTTTCTTTTCAACCGCACTTTCAGAGTGGACGAGTTTAAAATCGCATTCAGTGAAAATCATTTCAGCATTAAACGATGTCGGCTCGCCGTCTCTGACTTTTGTAGTCTCAAACTTTATGATGTCGCTTTCTGGTTTACGGTGTATTTCTACCATCAAGTCGCAAGCTCCTTTGATAGCACTTGATCCGCGATAAGTTCCTTGAGCCTTATCTTTCCCCGGCTTAGTTTTATGGTGTATGATTAAAAAACTGCATCCTGTACGCTCTATTATTTTCTTGATAGCATTAAGCGGGTGCACCATATCTTTAGAATCATTTTCATTCGCTCCGGGTATAACATCCATCAGAGCATCAATGACCACAAAGTTAATATTTTTTTCAATAATGATTTGTTCTATCTCATGCAAATCAAGGGCAGACTGAATATCAGTAGACTGCATTGTGAAATAAAATACAGGGATAGAACTATCTCCACCATGTCCAAGGGCTACTTTCTTTAACCGGGTAGCCAGACGATGATCTCCAGATTCTTCATCAATTATCAATACCGGACTTTGTTCAACTTCCATACCAATCCAAGGAAGACCAAGAGCAATAGAAACAGCCAAGTCAAGAGAGGCCCATGTCTTACCGCCACCCGCATCACCAGCAATGATTGATAAACCACCTTTGACGAATAAATCTTTAACGATCCATTCAATCGGCGGACGATCCATAAAGATATGAGAACCATCTTTTAATTCAAATCTT
>Ga0315284_10012702_pt1 | contig 11994 bp, 8 predicted proteins | sample YL17G09_16_MG_FD_203696 | JGI IMG/M metagenome (GOLD analysis project Ga0315284, IMG submission 203696) | Sediment microbial communities from Yellowstone Lake, YNP, Wyoming, USA - YL17G09_16 | ecosystem: Environmental > Aquatic > Freshwater > Lake > Sediment | place: USA: Wyoming | collected...
GGGATTGGTGGAAATATCAGGCAGAAGCCAGCCAACGCGGTGGTCATATCCCGGGCGCGGTCAATATTCCTTGGGACATGACGCTCAAGGAAGATGGAACATTCAAGTCGGTTGAAGAACTGCAAACCTTATATACCAACAACGGTGTTACTTCAGATAAGGAAGTAATCTCGTACTGTATCGTTGGCGGGCGTTCCAACCATACCTGGTTTGTTTTGACCTATCTGCTCGGCTACACCAAAGTCCGGTTGTATGATGGTTCATGGGCAGAATGGAGCACACTTATTGGAGTTCCTATTGAGAACTAAATTGAGGGGCGCGAGCTAACCCCGCGTGCAGGCGACGGGGCTACCGCCGCACCCCAGCAAAGATTCTGATTATTCGGGCGGGTCTTGCCCGCGAAGGTTCGGGTAACATCCGCGCCGCGCCTGATGCACACCGTTGGGCGGCTTTGCCGTATGATTATTTGTGATAAGTTTGCGACAACAGCAATTTCCAAGGAGGTTGTCATGGGAGTATCTATTCTCACAGTTGTAGCCATTGTGGTATTGGCGGTTATCGTTTTCCGCCGGGGTGCTGATAAAGTTGTGGTTTCTAATAAGCATGCAAAATGGGTGCTGCGTAGCGCTCTAATCCTGATGGGGATCTATGCCATCTTCTGGCTGATCTTCGGTATCGGCGAAATGATCTCGGGAGATCTCAGTGGGGTGATTCACCTCATACCTGCGATCATGATTGTGGCCCTAATGCTTCTCGCGCTGAGGCGTCCCATGGAAGGAGGCGTAGTTCTCGCTGTCCTCGGTGTCCTCGCTTCCGTCTACTATTTTGCGGCTATAGCCAGGGGCTGGGCCTTCAAAGTTCAAGCTGCCTTGGTTGGCGGTGTACCATACTTTGTGTTTGGACTGCTCTTCCTCGCTGCCGTAGCATTGGCACGGAGGAAACAAAAACTGCCGGTTCAAGGAACAGTTATGTAAGCAGGCGTTTTGCTCAGGTTCCAAGGCGAGTAGTCCGCCGCCCAACATCGCCTCCAGGCGGACCCCAAATCCCCCTTCGGGGACAGGTGGACTGAGGCAGGCAGCGGCTGCCCCCTACGCTGCGCTCCCCCCTTCGGGGACCTGCGGCGGGGGTGCTTCGCGACGCCGCTCGCGATTGCGGCGGTTTGCCAGAATTGGCGGATATTGGGAAGGAGTCTCGCCGGTCCCACCGCTGCCCCCTTCGCACCCTGCGGGTGTACCCTTCGGGTATGATATGCTGCGCGAGGGATGCTTCCCCTTCGCCCCCTTCGGGGATGCTACGCGAGGGACGATGTCGCGAAGCCACACCGTTAGCCTCCTTCCTGTAAACTTTTCATTTTTACTTCAAAATTGGGGGTTGATATTACAGAAGATATTGCCTATAATACTGTCGTGAGTATTCCACAAATAATCATTGACACCAACGTCGTGATTGCCGCCCTTCGCTCAAAGCGAGGCGCCTCTTCAAAATTGTTATCGTTGGTTGGGACGCAGAGGTTTGAAATTCATGACTCCGTTCCGCTGATTCTTGAATATGAGGATGTCATCCAACGTCAACGAGAAGAAGTCGGTTTATCTCATCATGATGTTTCGGCTTTGATTGATTCCTTGTGCGCTTTAGCTCATCACCACGAGATCTATTTTCTTTGGAGGCCATCTCTTCCGGATGCCAACGATGAACTGATTCTAGAATTGGCTGTATCTGCTCAATGTGATTACATTGTCACGCACAATTTAGCGGATTTCAAGGGTGTGCAGAAGTTTGGTATCAAGGCAGTAACACCAGGAGAGTTCTTAAAAATCATCGGCGAGGTGTAGTATGAGTGCTTTAAGTTTACGTTTGCCAAAATCTTTACACGAACAACTTAGAGAGTTAGCACAAGAGGATGGTATTTCCGTCAATCAATTTGTCATGTTGGCTGTGGCTGAGAAAGTTGCTTCTATATCAACTATTGAATATCTGGAAAAGCGCGCCAAGCGTGGTAGTCGGGAAAAACTGCTAGCTATTCTAAACAGGGCTCCCGCGATTGAACCCGAAGAGTCTGATAAGTTGTGACGGGGGCTAACGCCGGCTCCAGCGGACCCCGCAAAATACGCGGGACAGGCAGCGGCTGCCCCCTACGCTGCGCTCCCCCCTTCGGGGACCTACGGCGGGGGTGCTTCGCGACGCCGCTCGCGATTGCGGCGGTTTGCCAGAAGTGGCGCGATATTGGGAAGGAGTCTCGCCAGTCCCGCCGCTGCCCCCTTCGCACTCTGCGGGTGTACCCTTCGGGTATGATATGCTGCGCGAGGGATGCTTCCCCTTCGCCCCCTTCGGGGATGCTACGCGAGGGACGATGTCGCGAAGCCACACCGTTGGGCGGCCCGGGGGGGAAGAAACCGCCCCGAATTACCAGGACAAAGAATTATCCATTGGAACCGTCTTCTAGGGGCAAAGTTGATGCTTGATTGAAAGGATGGATAATGGAAATTGCCCTAATTAAATCGTATACCGAGAAGCCCTGGCGTAGTCCGGAAACATATCAATTGATAGAAGATAGCTTGAGGGAGAAGTGGCGTGTTAAATCCATTAACACCGAAAATCCCGAGACTTTATATGGCTTCTTGGCCAAGCTGAGGCGGGAGTATGGCGAAAGCATTTTTGTCTTTAATATCGCTGAATATCTTGATGAAAAAAATAAAGAGGGTTTTCTCCCTGCCTTGCTAGATGAGTGGAACATACCCCATCTTGGTTCCAGTGCTGAGGCTGTAGCTATTGGACTAGATAAGGAAAAAACAAAAAAGTTGTTAAACGAAAACCAAATTCCTACTCCCCGGTACTTCGTTGCCGATAGAGGAGATTTTGACATTAAATACCTTGCGGAAAGAATAGGTTACCCTTTAATTGTCAAACCAATCAGGGAAGGAGGGCATATTGGAATTAGTGATGATTCCATCGTTTACGACGATGCCAGTCTAGATAAAGCCGTCAATCGCATCTTTGATAATCATAATCAACCTGCTCTTGTCGAAGAATATATCACCGGGAAAGGGATGCGAGAGTTCAGTGTGGGTATCATTGACGGCGAGACCAGGCTTATTACACCGGTAGAAATTGACTATGAATCCATGGATGTTAAAATCGCAATTCTCAGTTATGAAGCGGCAGAAAAAGATCTGGAAAGAATAAAACTTGTACAAGACGAAATAATCCGTGACGAGATTATCGACTTAGCAGAAAGAACCTTTGTTGCTGTTGGCGCCCGCGATTACAGTAGAGTGGATATAAGAATGAACCATACTGGCTGTTACGTGTTAGAAATCAACATTATGCCCGGGCTGGGACCACATAGTTTCTTACCGGAAGCAGCAAAAGCTATTCATGCTCTTGAATATAACCAACTAATTCAAAAACTGGCTGAAGATTCTATGAAGAGGAAGAAAAACGGAAGGGGAGGAAGCGTAGTGGTGTGATGTCACACGGAGGCTGGGTTGTTGGGAAAAAGCGAAAAGGCCGCACAGATTAACTTCAGTGTTAATGGTAGGCAAAGGCCGCCCACCGATTACCCTCAGTGTCAACCCCCAAGGGGGTGCTTCCCCTCCGGGGACGATGTCGCGAGGGAGGAAGGGGAAATTGATTGAAAATTGACGATCAGCAGGAAAACAGCTGTGAGCGTATCCCCTTTCGCGGCTGTTTTTTCTTTTTCTGGCAACGCTTCGCCACCCTCGCTCCTCTTCCCCTTTCATGGAGATTCCCAGAGAAAAAGCGTCTTGATTTTCGTCTGGAATCATGTATAATATTGCCGGGTAGGGAATCCTACACAATTGCATCTCTGGTTCAGAGATGCTTGTATTTTCTCGGGATTAAACCATGACGACAACATTCCTGACCAAGGAAGGCTACCAGAAACTCGCCGACGAACTCGAATTCCTGCGCACCACCAAGCGCAAGGAAGTAGCCGAGCGTTTGCACGAGGCCATGGAAGGCGGCGAGCTCATCGAGAATGCCGAATACGAAGCCGCCAAGAACGAACAGGCCTTCGTCGAGGGCCGTATCCAGGAATTGGAAATGATCCTGGCTTCGGCGCGCATCATCGAGGAGCAGAGCAGCGACCCGACCACCGTTCAGGTCGGCGACACCGTGGTTGTCAAAGAAGGCAAAAACAGCCCCGAAGAATACACCATTGTCGGTGCCGCAGAAGCGAACCCGCGTAAAGGAAAGATCTCGAATGAATCTCCGTTGGGCAAAGCCTTGCTCAACCACCGCGCCGGTGACGAAGTGACCGTCGAAGCTCCTGGCGGGATGTTTAAAGTCCAGGTAGTCAAGATCAAGTGAGCCTGGGGCACGCCCCTTAGACCCCGTGCATCGTGCCAGGTGCGCGGGGCTTTTTGTACCCCCACCCCGTCCCTCCCCCTTTATCCCAAAAGAGATAAAGGGGGAGGGTGGCCGGAGGCCGGGAGGGGGTGTAAAATTAGAACCAGAAAGGTTTCCCATGACCGAGTACACCTCTCTCGAAAAAATCCGCCTTGAGAAAATCGAAGAACTCAGCAAAAAAGGAATCGAGCCGTTCCCCATGCGCTCCGAGCGGACGCACACCAGCGTCCGGGCCATTGCCGCCTTCGAGGCCGCCGAGGCTTCGGCGAGGTCAGCTTCCGCCCTCGCAGGGCAGCTGCCTACAGAGGTGAAAGTCACGCTGGCAGGGCGCATCCGCGCCACACGCCCGATGGGCAAGATTACCTTTTCCCACATCGAAGATGGCGACGGGCGCGTCCAGTTGTTCTTCCGCATGAACGAACTCGGCCAGGAACGCGTGGACTTCTTCAACAAGATGTTCGACCTGGGCGATTTCATCCAGGCCTCGGGCATCATGTTCCGCACGCGCACAGGCGAGGTGACGCTCCATGTCCACGATTTCAAACTGCTGGCGAAGGCGGTCAGTCCCCTCCCGGCGGCCAAGGACGAGGTCACGGAAACCGGCGAAACGGTCCGGCACGCTGCGCTGGAGAACCCGGAACTGCGCGCCCGTCAGCGCTACGCGGACCTGGCTGTCAATCCCGATGTCCGGGAGACGTTCCGCAAACGAGCCGTCATCATCCGTGCTTTGCGCGAGTTCCTCGATAGTCACGGTTTCCTGGAAGTCGAGACGCCTATCCTGCAACCACTCTACGGCGGCGCGGCGGCCAGGCCGTTCGTCACGCACCATAACCAGCTCAAGCAAGACCTTTACCTGCGCATTTCTTTCGAACTTTACCTGAAACGCCTGTTGGTCGGCAACCTGGAGCGCGTCTACGAAATCGGGCGCGATTTCCGTAACGAAGGCGTATCTTACAAACACAACCCGGAGTTCACCCAGTTGGAGTTCTACTGGGCTTACGCCGACTATCTGCAGGTGATGGAGCTGACCGAGCAAATGGTGTCAACCACCTGCCAGAAAGTGAATGACAGGATGAAGGTCACCTACCAGGGTCATGAGCTTGACTTCACGCCCCCCTGGCGACGGCTGGAGATGCGCGCCGGACTGCGCGAGGTCACCGGCATTGACATCGCCGAGCACGCGGATGCCGAAAGTCTGTATAAGGCCCTGATCAAAGCCGGGAAACAGCCGGACCCAAAAGCGACGCGCGGCAAGTTGATAGACTTCATTTTGAGCGAATTCCTGGAACCGACGCTTATCCAACCGACGATCCTGTACGATTACCCGCGTGACATTTCGCCGCTGGCGAAGTCCAAGCCAGGCGATCCCCTGACCGTGGAACGGTTCGAGGCCTACGTGGCCGGGTTCGAACTCTGCAACGCTTTTACCGAGCTCAACGACCCACTTGACCAGGAACAGCGCTTCCTCGAAATGGGCCGTGATTACGCTGCCGACGACGAGGAAAAGCACCCGATGGATGAAGACTACTTGCGCGCCATGCGTTATGGAATGCCCCCCTGTGGCGGCTTTGGCATGGGCGTGGACCGGCTGACCATGCTCCTGACCGACAAGCACTCGATCCGCGAAGTGCTCTTATTCCCGCACTTGAGGGAAACAGAAGAATAAAAGCCACGTTGAATTGCAAATGCCCTGGCACCGAACAGCCAGGGCATTTTTCAAAATTGCTGGGGATTTGGTCTACTCTTTATCCTGCCACGCCCGGACACAATTCCGCCCGGCAGCTTTGGCGGCATAGAGTGCCTGGTCGGCACGCTTGATTAACATGTCTAATGTCTGTGATTGATCAAAGCCTCTCTCGAGACTTGCCAGGCCTATACTCACTGTTACTGATAATTTTCCTTCGTTGGTATCTATTACCATTATTTTAATTTTCGCTCGTAACCGTTCCGCTGCCTGTAAAGCTCCATCTGCAGTCGTTTCAGGCATCACGACGACAAATTCTTCTCCTCCGTAGCGCCCTAGGATATCAACACTGCGCAACTGTTTCTGGCACAAATTCACAAGATAACATAGCAGTTGATCACCAATCTGGTGTCCATAGCGGTCATTGAATCCCTTAAAATGGTCAATATCCAGCATAAGGAGGGATAATGGCCGTTTATAACGCATTGCCCGGTGAATTTCCTGAGTGGCCAGTACCATAAAATGGCGACGGTTGAAACAGCTTGTCAACACATCCTCGTTTGCCAATCGTTGGACTTCTTGGTAAAGTTGGATACGTTCCGAAATTTCAGTGGCGACAAAGACAACTTTACTGTGCCCGGCCTCATCTTTCTCCATCAAAGTGACTCGCCCCTCGAACCAACGCCTGCCGCCAGTGATGACCGGGATCTCGTATTCGATAATTTGGATCTTGCCCGTCAAAATGGCCTGCCGAATGGCATCCATCATCATGGCCGCCACCTGAGGCGGGATCACTTTTTCAACCAGAGACCCAACCAATTTATCCGGCTTGGCTGGCAGGAGATCGGTTTCATTCGCAAGGACTTCAAGGTAGCGACCCTCTTCGTTGAGGATAAAGGAGAGATTAGGCAGTGCGGTCACGAATGCGCTTAATTTCCTCTCCCGTTCAGCCAGGAGTTCCTGGGAACGCGTTAGTTCTACAACACGTTCAGATAATTCTTGGTTGGCCGACTCGAGCTGAACACGCAGGCGGTGGATCACCAAATGCGTCTCCACGCGCGCCTGGACTTCTTCATACTCGAACGGCTTCAGGATGTAGTCCACGCCTCCGGCACGAAATGCTCTGGATTTGTCTGCAATATTATCCAAAGCGCTGATAAAAATCACGGGAATTTCACGCGTGCGTTCGTCCTCTTTGAGCCGTGCACATGCCTCGAAACCATCCATCACCGGCATGTTAATGTCAAGCAGGATGATGTCGGGCAGCAAGGTTTTAGCGTCATCGACCGCTTGGGCACCATTATTAGCCACCTGTACACTGTAGCCACTCATTTCCAAAATCCGCGAGAGCAGAGTGACATTATCTGAAGTGTCGTCAACGACCAGGACGGTCATTTTTGTTTTATCCGTCATAGCACAGCAAACCCATTTCATTCCTCGTTAATATTTTCATCCTCACAACTTTACAACAGAATTGGATTTTGCACAATTACATTATCATGATGTAAAAGTTAACTCAAACGGATCAATTGCCTCTCATCCACTTTGCCCGAAGGCGTACCACGAAAGAGCCGCCCAGGGGTTTGCTCCGGCTCAGGATTTTTACTGCTTCTTGCATAAATATCTGAATTTGTTTCTATCGGTTTGCTCTCAGATTACGGGATTTCGGTTCAAATATTTACGTAGTACCCTGTAAGCCAAACAGGCGTGCTATAATGGATTGAGCCTCTTCACTCAATTTGTCGGTTTCCATGTCTTTCGCCCACCTGCACGTCCACACCGAATACTCCCTGCTCGACGGCTTCAGCAACATCCAGAAGCTGGTCAATCGCGCCAAGGAGCTGGAGATGCCTGCCCTGGCGATCACCGATCACGGGACGATGTCCGGCGTGATCGAGTTTTACGAAGGCGCCAAAGAAGCCGGGATCAAACCCGTCATCGGGATCGAAACCTACCTGGCGGCGCGCACGATGCGGGAGCGCGACCCGCACGAGGACAAGAAATCCACTCACCTGCTGCTCCTGGCCGAGAACGACACCGGGTACAAGAACCTGCTCCAGATCGCCTCCACCGCTCAATTGGAAGGCTTTTATTACTATCCCCGCATTGACAAGGAGTTCCTGGCGCAACATGCCGAAGGCCTGATCTGCACTTCCGGCTGCATGTCCGCCGAGGTGCCGCGCCTGATCAGTCAAGGTCAAATAGACGCAGCGCGCCGGACTCTCGACTGGTATCACGAGGTCTTCGGCAAGGACAATTTCTTCTTCGAACTCCAGCAGCACGACATCCCTGAATTGGAAACAATCAACCGCAACTTGCTGGACCTCGGCCATCACTACGATGCCCGCTTTATCGCTACCAACGACGTTCATTACATCAACCCCGAAGATGCCCGTTTGCAAGATATCTTGCTCGCCATCCAGACCGGCACCGTGCTCACCGACCCAGACCGGATGCGCATGACGGGACCCACATACTACCTCCGCTCCCCGCAGGAGATGACGCGCCTGTTCGCCGAAGTGCCCGAGGCCTTGAACAATACCCTGCTTGTTGCTGAACGCTGCAACGTGGATTTGAGCGTCAAGGGTTACCGCCTGCCCCTGTTCGAGGTCCCGGAAGGACAGACGGCGGAGACGTACCTCCGCTCACTGTGCGAGGATGGGGCAAAGCGGCGCTACAGGGAACGCGCCGAGGGCGAACAGGTCCAGACCCGCCTCGAATATGAATTGGGCGTCATCCACAAAATGGGCTTCGACGCTTACTTCCTGATCGTCTGGGATCTGTGCCGCTATGCCCGCGAGCGCGGCATCTGGTACAACGCCCGCGGCTCGGCAGCCGGTTCGATTGTGGCTTATGTCCTCGACATTACCCTGGTGGATCCCATCCAACAAGATTTGCTTTTCGAGCGTTTCCTGAATCCGGGCCGTATTTCCATGCCCGATATTGACCTGGACTTCCGTGACGACCGCCGGGCCGAGGTGCTGGAGTATACCGTCAAGAAGTACGGCCAGGATAAGGTGGCGCAGATCATCACCTTTGGCACGTTGGGCGCCCGAGCGGCGTTACGCGACGTGGCACGCGTCATGGACATCCCGCTGCCCGAGGTAGACCGGATCGCCAAGATGGTTCCGAATATTCCCGGCAAGCCGGTCACGCTCAAGGAGGCCCTCGAGCAGGTCCCGAACCTGAAAGCGGCTTACGATTCTGCCGACCACCTGCGCGAGCTGGTAGATACCGCCTCTGGTATGGAAGGCGTTGTCCGCAACGCCGGGACGCACGCCGCCGGGGTGGTCATCTCGGATAGGCCGCTCATCGAATACCTGCCGCTGCACCGCCCTACCAGCAATTCTGAGGAGACGCCGGTCAAGACGGTGACGCAGTTCGAGATGGGCATCCTCGAAAAACTCAAGATGCTCAAGGTGGACTTCCTCGGCTTGGCCACATTGACCATCATGGCGCGCGCCTGCGACCTAATCCGTGAGCGCCACGGCATAACCTACACGCTGGACGACATCCCCACCAACGATCCGGAGACCTACAAATTCCTCGGCGAGGGCAACACCCTGGGCGTCTTCCAGTTGGAAGGTTCGGGCATGACCAAGTGGTTGGTGCAGATGAAACCCACCGCCTTGGAAAATATCATTGCCATGGTAGCGCTCTTCCGCCCCGGCCCGATGGAATTTATCCCAGACTATATCAGTCGGATGCATGGCGAAACCGAGGTGGAGTACCGTCATCCTTTACTCGAACCGATCCTCAAAAGCACTTATGGCATAACCGTTTATCAAGAGCAGATCATGTTTACCGCGATGAATTTGGCGGGTTACACAGCTTCTGAAGCAGATAACCTGCGCAAAGCCGTCGCCAAGAAAAAAGCGGAAGACTTACATAAACACCGCCAAACTTTTGTGGCGGGCGCCGTCAAGCACGATGTTTCGAAAGATGTAGCCAACCTGATCTTCGATGATTGGGAGGCTTTCGCACGTTATGGCTTTCCGAAAGGACACGCCGCCGATTACGGCTTGCTGGCTGTGGAGACAGCGTTCCTGAAACGCCACTACCCGATCGAGTATATGACTGCCCTGCTTTCGGTCACCAAGCACGAGACTGAGAAAATGGCCCTCTACGTCAACGACACCCGCAACATGGGCGTGGAAGTCCTGCTGCCGGATGTCAACGCCAGTCTCTGGGACTTCGCCATCGAGGACCTCCAGGATCAGAAACCTGCCATACGTTTTGGCCTGGGCGGCATCAAGAACGTCGGTCAAGGCCCCGTGGAACTCATCTGTCAAGCCCGCGCGAAGGGTGGTCCCTTCAAGGATCTCAATGACTTCGCGGCTCGTGTGGATCTGCGCGCTGCCGGGAAACGCGCCCTGGAAAGCCTCATCAAGGTCGGCGCGATGGACAAGTTCGGCTCACGCGCCGCACTGCTCGAAGTACTCGACCGCATCGTGGCAGTCAGTTCCTCCCACTTCCGGGCTGCCGAGGCCGGACAGTTGTCGCTCTTCGGAGCGCATACCGGCGTGACCGAGAGCGTCACCCTGCCGCTCGTCCCGAACGCTGACCGACGCGAAGCCCTCACCTGGGAACGCGAACTGATTGGCATGTACATGTCTGAGCACCCGCTCACGCCCTACCTGAACGAAATCCGCCGCGTAGTCAGTTACTTTTCCAGCAATTTGGGTGAGGCCGCCCACGAGGAGAAAGTCCGCGTGGCCGGCATGGTGACCGGCATCCGCCCGCACCAGACCAAAACCGGCAAGATGATGGCCTGGGTCACGCTCGAAGACCTGGCGGGGACGATTGAACTCGTGGTCTTCCCGCGCGCCTGGGAGAAGTACCAGTTTGCCCTGGAAATCGGCGGCGTGATCCTGGCCGAAGGCAAAGTGGACGCCCAATCCAACCCATCCAAGGTGTTGGTGGATAATATTCGCACGGAAATCAAGTTGACCGAACCCGCCCTGAGCCATGACGCATCGTCCCCGGAGGGGGAAGGACCGGCGCAGACTCCGCTGCAGCCCCAGCGCGGCGCTCTGGACCCAAAGCCTGCCTCCGTTAAATGCATCGCCGAACGCCATCCCGAGCCTGTCGAGGGACCCGCCCCGGCCTACCGGAAACCGCCCACACCGCAACCCGTTTCCGGGTCGGGTAACGCGCCACTTCCCCCCGAAAACCCACCCGACTGGGAAAATTACACCCCTGTCGCCGCACCCTTCGCAGTCCAGGATTTTGTCGTGCACCAGGCGGACCTGCCGGAAGAACAGCTGCCCGTTGACAGTGGGGCAGTATCAGTGGAAGCTGCTCCGGTCTCGGGCCAGCCGCCAACCGCCAGCGAGCGACTACCGACCGGACCCCTCGCTCCTAAACTCGCTCCGCTCTCCGCCTCTCCAGGGATGTCAGAAGGTCATACCCCCCAGATGCTGACGGTTATCCTGCGTCCCAGTGGTGACGCCGGGCGTGACATCCGCCGCATCAGCCGCTTACACGGGACGTTCATCTCCTATCCAGGCAGGGACCACTTTGCGTTCCAGATCTTCGAGGAAGGGCGTGGGCATCTGATCGAGTTTCCCAACGACACCACGCGTGTCTGTGCGGAATTGATCGAAAAAATTCGCCCGACGGTTGGGGAAGAAGACATCCGCGTCGAACCGATTTTGTATCAATAAAGCGCAGTAGCGGCTTCAACCGTTTTTCATAAGCGATTGAAGTCGCTACTACAGAAGAACTTTGCCCGGTGAAGATCTACTAACCTCGCCGACTTTTTGATTGCAAGTCTGCACTCCCCACCCGATCGGTCTTCGGCCTGCTAGAACCCTTCCCCTGAGTTTATCATCCACCCCATTTTTTAGTGTTTTATCGAGTAAAACTTGAAATTTCGGGACACTAGCCGGAGTTTGTGGATGGGCTACAATTGAATACATGGCATTCATCCGGAGGGTAAA
>Ga0315284_10012703_pt1 | contig 11994 bp, 9 predicted proteins | sample YL17G09_16_MG_FD_203696 | JGI IMG/M metagenome (GOLD analysis project Ga0315284, IMG submission 203696) | Sediment microbial communities from Yellowstone Lake, YNP, Wyoming, USA - YL17G09_16 | ecosystem: Environmental > Aquatic > Freshwater > Lake > Sediment | place: USA: Wyoming | collected...
AAAAAATCGACAACATTAAGAACATGCAGAACGGCGGGAATTTGGTAAATTCTCTCATCATAATAATCCTTTATTAATTGGGTATTGAATAGCTTTGCATTTATTATGCCGGATAAATTTCATTTTGGACAGAATAAAGAAAGAACGCCGGAAAATTCCCTCAGCAGTTCACCGATCAATCAGCCTTATTGAACCGGGTAATATGGAAGAATACAAATTCCGAGGCTTATACAGCAGCACGTCGGCGGCGGCTTCAGGCGACAACGAGTTGATATTTTGGCACCCCCCCGGGCGCGCTCAAAAAGGCCGTCAACTGCAAATTCTTGACAGCTCAAGAGTTATCAAATATCCCCGGTGCGACTCGAACGCACAACCTTTGGCTCCGGAGGCCATACCCCCATTTGTAAGTGCTTATCATTCCCCCCGTTATATGCGTTTTTTGGGGCATAAAACCAGTTGTTGACTCACAACAGACTCGGCGTAGACTGATAGTAGACTCGAAACCGGGTAGAAACTGACGCCGGAATGACGCTGGCGAATCCCTTCAATTCCTTCCCGATAGGCCTGCCGACTAATGGAAATCTGATAATAATCACGAATTTATCACGTCGAGAAAATTGTCCGATAATACGGTAATTTTACGGGATTTATTACATACACTAATGCTACAATAAGCATAACTTATTGTTAAAACAACGAATTAACCACGATTTATCATATAAAATAACATAAAAACGACACGAAATATCATCCTAAATAGAACAAAAATAATGTGAGGTATCATACTAAACAGTATGAAAACAGTATGAAAATAGTATGAAATGTCATTATTTCTCTGCCCTATCTATCCGGAGCCTAACAACTCACCACTTTCACAACCAACCACAGCCCACTACTTCGCACCTGTTGGTGAGGTTGTTGCGGTTATAATTGGGAATTAATCGATGTTTTGCCAACCAGCGGAGAGAAAAATTTGGCTGTCGCTGGGGGAAATCACTCAGGCTTTACACATATTCATCTACCCCTTTTGGGGTAGTCATAAATAATACCGTCTCATACTAAAGGGGTAGATGCTGTCGGGCAGGTTAGCAAAAAAGTTGGTTGCGTTTTTTTGAGAATAGGTCGGTGTCCATATGTAAAGGCTTTTGTCCATATGTTGTCCATATGAATGTCACCCCACATATGGCCACTTAACTCTTTATATATACTATACTTATATTTACTGTCCACCTTGTCCATATGTAAAAGAGATAAAAAGTATATTCCGAGAGGGAATTTGATAAAAAGGTGTATATTAGACTCTATATAGAATAATATATATATCCTCTCCGGGAAAAAGTTTTGAAAAAGTACATATGGACATGGACAGCACAAATAATAACCCCAATATTAAGCTCAGAACGCAATTTTCTACCCCTAAAGTGGTAGAATTTACATATGGACACACATATGGACACCTCTGTTTCTACATCAATAATCGGCCCTATCAAAAATTTACATATGGCCGCCCCGTTTCCACGTCAATAATGCGGTATTTTTTAGAGGTTTTGAAAAGCGGACGTAAACCTTGACAAGACCCGCTCTAATAAAATTTTATATTTTTTTTCAACGCGCCCCAAAAAATTTTTATATTTTTTTCTGGCAGCCCATAAGTTTTTCTCCCGAACTGGGGCCGGGCAAAAGGCCCGGACAGCCAAAAGCATTCCGCATACGGAGCGGTGTACAGTGTGTTTTAACCCAGTGCGATCCGGCCCGCCCAGGCGGCTAATGTGCTGGTAAACCGGCAGGCAATTCGACCGCTTTCGAGAAGCCCCCCAGGATGCCCCAGGATCGACGCGCCCCGATCCCTGCTCTGTGGGGGCATAGATAACCCACTTCACCCGAAAGAGGCGGCAAAATGCAACAGGAGCGGGGGTCTCAGTACATACACTGAGGAGTCTCACCCTCAGAAAGCGAAGGTACTACCCAGGGGGGTCAAAACAAATAGAGTCCCGTGTCATTAGTGCTTTATCGGACTGAAACGTATTCGGACGTCGAGTGTAACATAAGGTGTGGTTATGAGACCATGATTTTATTATGTATTCCGATAATATCAAAGTATTGACAGAAGCCGACGCCCGATAATCCCACTGTTTTGTGGTGGATAATAGCGGGGTAGTAAGACATAACGGGTGGATGGATGGATGCGCGGGCGACAAGCCAACAAAATGGAGGGACGGTGGGGCAGACAGGCAGACAGTAAAAAGTTTGCCGCTTTAAGTAATAAGCTAAAGTTGCCGATTAAAGACTATGCGGGCACTCAAATTACAAATTGCGCTGAGGCTTATAATTTTGGGATGTGATTCACGTCTATCAAAACTGTTCCCGAAATTCTCATTAAGCTTATGTAGGGCCGGAATTTCAATTGTGCAAAATTGTAACAAAAAGCAAAAAAGACTTGACGACTCAAACCAAATGTGTTAGAATAATAAATTAACTGGGTTTTTCATCAGCTTAAGCAAGTCTGCTGCTGATTAGTACCGGGTTGCTCCACAGAGGCCCGCATATTACGTCGGGGTACGATCATATCCTGTTGCCCGCCGATAATCACAAGATTTATACAAAAATTATGCCATCTTGAACTTGAATATGAAGACAGAGTGACATTAGACCCCCTGTTTTGGGTTATAAATGCAGTATTTATCATTTATTGTTTACTATTTACTTAACCGAGTGACATACTGAAGGCGTGGATTCAAGCAAATATGCCGATAATATCGAAAACCGACATGGGGACATACTTTCTGGGGGTAAAATAATTTCTCACCCTTGTTTCCAGGCTGAATATAAGGGGGGTAGTGACATCGAAAAGGCCAAAAAACAGCCAAACAGTCCTATAACCATCTTTTAATAGAAAAGCCCGTTTTTACTATGTCACCACCCGGTTTATTGTGGCAAGAGTGTAAAAAAACTGTATTTGTGTCCTATAATAAAGAATTATGAAGGGTTTAATTTATTGTTATAGCCGTTACAATCGTTACAACCAGAACGAGTTATCGGACAAAGTGAAAATAATATTCAATATTTTTGTGTTCTTTTGCACATGTCACTCAAATTGAATGTAAACCTTTGGCATATAATGTACTTAACGCAATCATTGAATCTGAGTCAGAAATGCAGAAATGGGGCTTTTTATATATAGTGGAACGCGGTTTGCGGATAAATGGTGGCCTACTTATATAAAGGACTATGTTTTTATTTTTTACTGAGCGGAAAAAGTTTTTATCCGATTTAATGGGATAAGGTCTGTCCGCACTAAGTTACTTGGAGGGAAGATGAAAACCCTGATTTAGAAAATAAGTCTTGACGCGCTGAAGCAATTATGGTATAATAATATAATAGGTAGATTTTTTTCATCGAAGTCGGTTATCTACCATTTGCCGACAGCAGATCATCCCGCAGGAACATCATTCCCATTTCTCTGAGAGTCCTGGGCGGCATATCTCTCACTATCGGGCATGATAAGGTCTTCAAAACGATTCTGCGGGCTGCTGGGAAGCCTGTTGGGGGTTCCCGTATTATAGTAAACAGCAAAAACAAATAGCAAAAACAATAGTAAGAACAAACAGCAAAATTGAACGGGAGGTATGGGTTGCGGTATTATGTACACGAATCATTCAGAATTACCAATACAGATTTTTACACAGAGAAAGAAAGAGCGGAAATAAGTAAAGAGTGGCCGGACTTAGGCAGAGAAAAGCGCACTAAGGGCGTTGATGCTAAATTCAAAAGAAGAAGCCCACGAATCCCTTTATTTGATAACAAGCCGCCGACTGAAAAACAAACACGTCTTCTATTGTTGCTTGATCCGTATAGGCGCGATAGATGCTATACTTATGCTGAGGTCGCTGGCGTGTTGGGTATTAGTGTAGATGCAGTAAGGCAGCGGATGGCAAACTTAAAGAAACGTTGCCCGCACACCCACGCCGACTTCAAAGAATCAAAAGCGATTATGGCAGGTGGAAAAAGGGCGGTTAATTGCCCTATGACCTTAGCCAATTTTGACAAAGAGATATGTGGAGAGGCAACAAAAAAGACGTTCAAGGAAAGACTTCAAGACATATTTGATAGCGTGGTGGATGAGCCAGAACCTAAATGTCAACAGAACGGGCTAAGAATCAAAACCCGATGGTAAAAAATAAACAGAAATTTTTAATTGGAGCGTCCGATAAAACCCCACAATTATTATAATTAAGGCACTTATTTGAAAATAGTGTAGAAATTCTTAAAAAAAATTTTCAAAAAATCGTAAAAAAGGGCTAAAAACATCACTTTCCAGCATAGTAGTGGGGAGACATTACATATCCAGAATCCCGTTCTGGACGTTTTTGCTATGTCGATGTTGGGGCGACCGACCATCGCTCCAACTTTCGACTTTTGCTAACGACGGCTCAAGGGAAAAGCAGGGAATCGAGGAAACATTTTTTATTTTTCGTTTTTCAAGTTGAAGTTGCGGGGTGTTGTGAGACATTAAATCAACTATTCGGGGAAACAAGCAATTATTCGTTTTAATTGAGCTTACACTTCGGGCCTCCCACCCGATACAGTGGTTTTGCTATTGGACAATCAAGGTGGGGACGACATGACGTCGTCCCGACTTTTGATTATAGCAGAGACATTGAAAAACTGGGAGTCCAATAGCGTTGGAACGGGGAACAACCAACGCGCTAACCACTAATGTTGTTTTGAGGAGTATTTATGATCGCCAAAGTGCCGGGGCCACTAAAGCCCCAGAAGCCTCAACAAACTGAGGCTCATGTCAAGACTCAAGTTGTAAAACAGGTCGTAGATTTTAATTTGTTGTTTCAAATCTTTCAAACAAATCTTTACCCCGAAATGGTGGAATGTCTATCTACCAAACTCGGCGTGAGCATTGCATCAATCAACCGTCTGGGCATCGGGTGGCATCCAGGACACCAAGCGTGGGTGACACGCGAATATGACGACCGGGGCAATGTCATCGGGCTTTTAGAAAGATACCAAGATGTATTGCCAGACATAGACCTGCGTAAAGGTCGCGGGCATAGCGACACAAAACGAGCTATACTCGGCGGTGCGCGCGGGTTAGCCTATGAATGTCTCGGCTCGATTTCAGAAAAAGCCGTATATGAAAAACACTACAAATGGGTTCCCTGCCGCACAGCCAAAGTTGATTGCCCTGTATGCCACAAACATGGGTGGTGCATGGTTGCGGGGCCAGACTCTAACAACCCCGATGCGTGTCTTTGTGGGCATGTAAAAGAGGGCTCTGCCTACTCCTACGAATCTGGGTGTGGCCACGTTCATATATTGAAAGCGCGCTCAAATGAATCTACACAAATTTTACCGGCTTCACCATTTCCGATTCTTGTTGTTGAGGGCGCATCCGACACACTTGCGGCAATGGATTTAGGCCGGATAGCAGTTGGCAAGCCTGGGGCTGAACTTGGTGACAATCATCTTGCTTCACTTCTTAGGGGCAAGGATGTAATAATTGTCGGCGACAACGATAAAGACGGAATCGGCAAACGGGGTATGGATAAAACTTTCAACATTTTACGCCCTATTTGCAAATCAGTTTCAAAAGTTCTACCCCCGCCAGAGTTCAAGGATTTAAGGTCGTGGATGGTGACTGCTAAACTAACCCCTGCCGAGTTCCGCAAGTGGATAGTTGAAAACGCAGAAATGGCAGACAATAGCAAAGTTCTTGAAAGAATTTATCCGCAAGAATTAGCGGAAAAGTTTTTGGACAACAAGCATAATGGCCGCAAACGACCTACGCTTCGATACTTCTTAAAAAGTTGGTATGCTTTTGACAAATCGCACTATGCAAAACTTGACGATGTGGAACTTGACGGACAACTTTATGATTTTTTCAGGCCGTTTGAACTTGCTCGATCTGTTGGCAAAACGAAAATTTGCGAACCGATTAAAGTAGATAAGCGGCTTATTGATGATGTTATTCACGTTCTTAGACCGCCGTGCTTAACAGCAATGCCGGGTCACGCGTTTGATGGTTTTTCACTCGGCGGTAACTTGGGCTTTGATCCTAACTGGGTTGTCCCCTTTGCAAACGGGTTATATGACGTAGAGCATGACAAATTTTTGCCGCCCGACCCCAACTTTTTTATCACAACGACGCTGCCGCATAACTACGATGTAAACGCTAAATGCCCCAAATGGTTGTGGTTTTGTGAAGACGTGTTCAATGGTGACACAGAGTCCATTGATTTGCTTCAATGCTGGTTCGGTTATAACCAAGTCTATAGCAATTCAATTGAACAACTTATGGTCTTATCGGGCCAGCCGTGTTCAGGAAAAGGCACAGTGACACACACGCTGGAAGAAATGTTGGGTCGAAATAAAGTTGACTCTTTGAGCCTTTCACAATTGATAAGCAATTTTGGAAAACAATCTCTGCTCGGCAAAAATACTTTATTGATTTCTGAAGAAAAACTTGACCGGACGTCTGAAAGCAGCAAGGCAGTGGCAGTAATAAATAGAATAACCGGGCGGGGTGACATTTCGGTAGATCGAAAATACTTATCCGCTGTTACCGGGCCATTGACCTGTAAAATTACGTACGATTCTAACCATGACCTAACCTTCAACGATCCCGCGCTTTCGCTGATAAGGCGACTAAATGTACTCTGTTTTCCCAACAATTACGAAGCTACAAGGGACAGCAGTTTGAAAGAAAAATTAGCAAGAGAGGCCCAGGGAGTTTCAATGTGGGCGTTGACTGGTTTACGACGATTGTATGCAAATAAAAAATTCACTGAACCCAAGGCAACTATTGAGTTTGTTGCAACGCTAAAAGAAATTCTTTCACCGATTGTTGGCATGATAACGGAGTGTTGTGACGTTGAAAAAGGGGCTATGCCCGGCAGTTGCCAAGTACAGGTGGACACGTTGTACAAGGTTTATACAAATTATTGCAGAGAATATAACCACACGCGCCAACACATAAAAACTTTTGGAAAACAACTACTGCGTGAATACCCGCACATTGAGAAAACACGTCCCCGCAAAGATGGGGACAGAGTGTCGCATTATGTGGGCATAAAATTAAAGCCCGGAATTGAAGAAAATCAATGGTTGTAAAACAGCATTTCTATTTGAATTTTGAAAAAGGAAAAAAAAATAGGAGTATTAAAAACAATGGCAACAACAGATAGCTCCAAATGCGCGTGTTCACGCCCGGAAGAATGTGGACACTTCAAAGCGTTAGTGACGCTTCAAGCCGAGCACAGCCACATTGGGGAAACAATCAGAAGGTCGGGACTGTCGCTTTATATGCAGGAACTCAATAAGTAAAGCCCCGCCCTTCAATCATTAGTCGCTCTGGGTGAATCCCAGAACCGTTTTAGAGCGGGCGTGTCCCGCTCTTGTTATTATCAAAAACATAAAAGAAAGGGAGAAGCGATGATGTTGGAAGTATTAGAAAACGGGTTTTCAAAGTATGGCCCGTACATAATTTCTGCAAGGGGCTTAGAACTGAGGCCGGACAAATCGGCACTATTACCTAACATTGATGAAGTTGAAATCTGTGAAATTGTTATTGCTCGATGGATAGACAAGCGAAAAACTATTAACCGCTGCGGGCACAACTTTAACAGCTATGGGTTAAAACACGCCGTTGAACAGATTTGCAACAATGACATAATAAATCCAGACAGGCCCAACGGGGAAAATGTTTATATCTCCAATGGGGCAATTATCCAAGCGGCAGCCGACCTTGGCTTTGCTGTTGAGGCTTGCAGCCCGAACAGTCACTTTGCTGCTTTCAATATGGGCTTTATGCGACTACTAAAATTTGTTAAGAACCTTGAGTTAGGAAGGATCACGATTGACGATTTGAAAACCAAAAAATAATAGGGGGTGACAATGAGTGAGACGTGTTGTGTCGAATTATCAGAACAGCGGCCCATCGGGGAAATGGGAAGGCAAACGTGGAACGCTTCAAGATTTTCAGTTTTACAAAGACCTGCTATCGGACAAGAGTGCTATTTCTCTTTACTGCCCGAAGATAACAACAGACCGATGTGTCAAACGTATTTGAAAAGCAATGCAGTGTGTGTTGTAGTTGCCAACAGTAAACGTCTTGTTGAAGTGAGATTTACCGGCCGGAGAAATACAGACATAATTTCACCCGACTACCTTCTACAAAAGACCGTAAAATCGGAAGAAAGCGGAGGGGGAAAGAATTAGTGGAAACAGTATCACATTTTTATTCGGCTTTACCAGACGGCGCAGGCGGATTTACACCTTGCCCTGAATTGCTTACTGAAGATGAGGCAATTCGATTTTTAAGATTAGACATGAGTGGTTCTAAAAATCCTGCAAACACGCTCAAATACTACCGGGACAAAAAAGTTTTACAAGCTGTACAGGTCGGAAGAAAACTTCTCTACCCGCTTAAACAATTGGGCTTGATGGTGGACAGGCTGTTGGAGGGGGCTGACAAAAACTCTTGACTCTTGCAACGCTAAATGTTAAACTACTTGTGAAAAGCTGAAAAACTGAAAAGCTGAAAAGTCCTATCGGGGGGTAACATGAAATTGAGAGGCGGGATAATGATAACTAAAGTAGGTCTTTACCGTTGCCCAAACAAGAGACTTTCGTGGGCCGTTAGATGGTTTGGTGAATACGATCCGGCCGCTGACAAGCAAAAACGCTACAGCAAAAGTTTCCGCACCAAACACCAGGCGGAAGAATTTCGTTTAGAAAAAATGCAGGAGTTCAAGAGCGGCCAAACCCGCGACAAAGCGGAAGAAATCACGCTGAAAGCCTTCTGCACCGACTGGCTGAAGGTCAAAAAAGCAGAGCTTGGACAGGAAAGCGTATTGCTATACGACAACACTGTGCGCCGCTTGATAGATTATTTCGGGGCAAACTGTCTGTTGTCCAAGATCACCCCACGAACCGCCGCCAAGTTTGTTGCAGAACTTGAGCGGCTTGACAATAAGCCCGGTGAATTATCAAACTGGTCAAGGCACAGAACACTCCGCAACTGCAAGACGATGTTTCAGGACGCCGTAACATGGGAACTGGTCGGGAGAAATCCATTTAAGCGCGTCAAGGCCCCCAAGTGCATCGTCCGGCCCTGGCATTATCTCAAGCCCGTAGAGTTTGCAAGGCTGTTGAACGCCACAAATGGCAAGAGCAAAGTTAGACTCCGCCACAAGGCCCTTTATGCCCTGGCCTACTGTTGCGGCCTCAGATACGGGGAGGCAATTAGTCTGACGTGGGGCGCTGTTGACTTCAAAAATGCCACAGTCAAGATCGATAACTGCCCGGCCACTGCAACACTGCCACCGTTTCAAGTCAAAGACGCCGAGAGCCGGACTGTGCCTATCCCGCGATACTGCCTTGACATCCTAATTGACCTGAAAAGTTACAACGACGCCACCGATCAGACGCCATACGTGGCCCTTAACGACGCCCAGTATCGGACGATTGAAAACAAATGGAAGCGGTTCAAACAGCAAAAGCGGGTGTGGCGAAACAAAGACGTGCAGAACAACGCCTTGACCACATTCAAACGGCACGTTAAGTGGACGGGCATACAACCAAACGGAACACTTTCAATCCACACGCTGCGGAAGTGTGCAATCCAGAACTGGGCCAACAACATCACCAATCCGGAAGTGGTGCGGGTGCTTGCCGGTCACGCTGACTTGCAGACAACGATGAGATATTATGCCCAGGCCGACGCTGAACAGAAGGCAAAAGCGGCAGCGGCAATAGATCATTTGCTAAATGAAACTGACGCCAGACTGACGCCGGGAGTCGATTTTGGCGGTGAGTGATAAAGACCCAATTTTGCAAGTCATTGAAAACGCAGCACTTATCAAATATCCCCGGTGCGACTCGAACGCACAACCTTTGGCTCCGGAGGCCAACGCTCTATCCAATTGAGCTACGGGGACGAGAATAGAGACATCTCTATAATATGCTATACAAATATACAAAAATAGCCGTCATGTCAAGCACATAGCTGTTTTATGCATTATTTCCATTATTTACCGTTTTTCACGTCACATACGCATAGTCGAAAGGAACTACTGTATAGATATAATATGCGTCGGATAGCGTCGAAAAAGAGACCTTCGGATTATACAAAGAAGATGATCGAATGTGCCTTTTTCCGCGTGTAAATATGCCAGGAATATGTTATAATGATATAAATTATGAATGGAATGGAAGGTCGATAAATGAAGTTATACAACTTGAAGCACATTTGGTCAGCTCTACTTCTAATCTCTTCTGTGTTCTGGACTTGTGTTCAAGCAGAACAGTCCGGCCGGCAGATAGAAAAGGTGGATTGGCTCGCTGGCCCGGCTGGGCGTATCAAAGCCATAAGATATTTGAAAGGGAAAGAGCCAACATCTGAATCCGCAGCAAATTTCAAGCTATTTTCCGTGGAATCCGCGATTATTCAGACATTAAATACTATCGATTCTCCTCCCACAGCCGGATTTGTTCCCCGAATTGCTGTAGCTGTAACAGACAAGCGGTCAGATGATACTGACTTTGTAGCAGAGCCGCATATGTCCGTCGTAGGAAGATATTTAACAGATAATCCGTCAACGGACTTTACCATCGGCCTATTCGATACCGGTGCTTCTACCAATATCATAAGCAACGCCGGAGCTATCCGTACAGGTATCTATTCTTCTGATTTATTAACACCGAACACTGTTGAATTTGCGGGAGCGATTTACTCTGTTTTTGCCAGCGTGAGCCAGCCTTTAGGCGTCTTTATGGATGGACTTGCGGCAATTGACCAAAACACGATGACGTTGGACGACTCGAATATGGTTGGACAAAGCAACATATCTGTTGGTGTGGGAGATATTCCCGCACCCAACGAGCCGGATCTGCCTACCGTTGTAGGGTCGCCTATGAGCGTATACTTTGTTACAGCCATCTCAAACGACCGTCAGATTTCAGTGACATATGACGGCAATAACTATACGTCACCTGATATACGATTTTACGATCATTATGATTCCCGGATACCAAATTATGCGAACACCATGCCTTTAAATCTTATACCTGCGGGAGCTGCCGACGTGCAGTACTTTCCGGATTTTGAGGGAATCTTCGACTTTATTTTCCAACCCGGCATCCCCTCGAACATAGGAAGCCTGCTGCAAAGCCTCTTTTTCGTTAACAGCGTTGATCTCCGCGATGGAACGCATAGCGCGATTGACAGGGACCGTTTCATGCTGGACACAGGCGCCCAAATCACCGTGGTAGGATCAAACGTCGGGGCACGCCTCGCACTGAATCCGGATGATCCTGATTTTGAAGTGGAAGTTCAGGATGTCACTGGCTACGTATCAATAGAGCCTGGCTTCTATATCGATTCTCTTGAGATTGCGGCTCTTGGTGACTGGCTTCGATTTACGAACGTTCCGGTTGTTATGCTCGATGTCAGTTCGCCCGAAGGCGGATTCCTTGACGGCATAATAGGCATGAACCTATTTACGGAATTCAACCTTGTTCTGCGTGGCGGAGGATTGATCGGACAGGATCCTCCTTCTCTTGAATTCGAGCGGATTCCAGCGCGTTTGATTGCAGATATTTCACCGCAGGAAGGGGACGGAATCGTCGACTTTTTAGATTTTGCAGCCTTGGTTGAAGCATGGCTTGCCACACCAGCTTCACCTAACTGGAATCCTAAAGCCAATCTGGCGCCTCGTTTTGCCCCGGACAGCATTATCGATTTTCTTGATTTTGCCGTGATGGCAGAAAATTGGCTCGCGACAATAACGCCTTAAGCGCACCAGATAAATCATTCAACCGGTTTTTTTGCCCTCGATATGTCTGCATATCGATTTCTTCTAATGCGGGAAGACTACTGTTTGACATCGTCCTGCTTTGCGCATATCATCCACAGACTGCTAAGACATCTTTTGCTTTATAGGACGACATAATGAGATTCATACTGGATTTGCTGTACTTGTT
>Ga0315284_10012704_pt1 | contig 11994 bp, 3 predicted proteins | sample YL17G09_16_MG_FD_203696 | JGI IMG/M metagenome (GOLD analysis project Ga0315284, IMG submission 203696) | Sediment microbial communities from Yellowstone Lake, YNP, Wyoming, USA - YL17G09_16 | ecosystem: Environmental > Aquatic > Freshwater > Lake > Sediment | place: USA: Wyoming | collected...
GAAGCACTAACAACAGTAATATCGCAATCGGACAACAAGCACTTTATTTTAACCTTATTGGTAATTCAAACGTTGCAATTGGTAAATGTGCAGGATATAGTGAGACCGGGTCAAGTAGATTACATATTGCCAACTCAGCGAGTTGTTCGTTAATTTATGGTGAGTTTGATAATAAGTGTCTTAAGTTGTGTGCCAATAGAGTTGATTTACCGATTCAAGGCAGTGGTATCGTTTTAACGTCATCGGGTGGTACGAGATATTGCATAGTTGTAGAGGCGGGTGTGTTGTGTGTTCTTGCGGTATAGATAAATTAAAACAATATTTTTTGAAACGGGAAAAATAATTTCCCGTTTTTTTTGTTTTAACAAGGATTTTCAGATTTTTCTCAGTATTTATAAAAAAATATAAAAATTTATAATAATACACAAATTTATGGTAATAGATAATAAAATCAGAGACAATGATAGGTATATCGTGATGGACGTAACTGGTGGTCAAGGCAAAAATGTGCAAGCCACAGCAGTGATTAGAGCAATAAAAAAGCAATACCCTGATTATAAAATAGTTGTGGTTGGAAGTTGGGACGGACCATATTTTAATAACCCCAATGTTTTCAGGTTTTTTGTTCAAGGTCAATTCTCATATTTTAGAGACTATTTGAAAGAGGATACAATCATAATGAAGCATGACCCGTATAATGAAACCAATCATATACTGAGGAAAGAACACCTCACGGAGACTTGGTGTAAGATGTTTGATGTGCCATATGATGGCTACAAACCCGAAATCTATCTTAATCCCCGTGAAATAGAAATAGCAAAAGATAAGGTGAAGCCTGACAACCGTCCCATCATGTTACTTCAAACGCATGGCGGTGGTGGTGCTAATAGTCAATATAGTAAAAAGTCTTGGTATAGGGATATGCCAATCGAGACGGCTCAAAAGTTAGTAAATTACTTTAGTAAGTCCTATAGAATACTTCACATCAGATATCCAGACCAACTCGCACTTCAAGGCGTAGAAGTCCTGAATTTGCCTCTGAGAGAGTTATATGCGGTCTTTCCACTCTCGACAAAGAGATTATTCATCGACAGTTTTGCCGCTCACGTAGCAGCGGGGTTGGGATTACAAAGCACTGTGTGCTGGGTGGGAAATTCCGATAAGGTTTTTGGTTATCCAGAGAACATCAATATTTACCCCAATGCAAATATTGTCAATAACTTCGATAAGTTTTCATACTTAACTGATGACATTTCGGGCATGGTGCAACAGTTCCCTTACGACACCGTTAATTTGTTTGATATAAATAAAATTATTGAGGCTGTCAATAAACAAAAATAATGTTGCTTTTAGTTGTTTTAAACCCCATAGTAATTGATGGGGTTTTTTTGTTTTAAATCAAAGTGATAAAGTCTGATACTTTAAACAATGTTTTAGTATTTATATTAAACTATATCAATATGGCAACATTTACAACAGACTTATTAAAGGGACAACAATACTTATTCGACGGCGATTTTGCTGGCAGCGGTGCAAGTGCTAATAATTTTTATGGCAGTGGTGCAACTGTCGTGGTTACAAGCGGTGCAGATATAACCATATATTCTCCAACCGGAAGTAGTGGTGGTTTAGGTACAGCAAGCAATGGTTTAACAGCACTTGGTGGTGATGTCAAGTTGGGTGGAATGTTAACCAATCCAACAAACATTGAACTTAGTGGCAATACTTTTATAATTACAGAAACTAATTCTGGTGGTACTAATCAAATCTTAGAATTAAGTCCTAGTTCTAACACTGTTAGACTAACAAATACATGTGGTGCTGGATTGGCTGTTATTGGTACTCTGGGTAGTACTGATGATGTTTTGTTAAATACATCATTAGGTGCGGGATTTTGTGCAAGCAATTCAATTGGTCTTTTTAATGCCGATACTGTGTGTATGTATACTCTAAGCGGTGCTAGTATTAGCGCAGACGGTAGGTTTGATTGTGTTGATTTGGTTACTAATAACGGTGCATGTATAAACATTGGCGGTGTAGATGATTGTATTAGTTTATATACTCAAAACGGTGCGTATATGAGCATTGGTAGTGGTATTAATGACTGTTTTTCGGTGACGAGTGGTGGTGCTATGTTAGATGTTAATGGTGCTACTGATTGTATTGGAATATTTACTGCATTGGGTGGTGGCGTTGAATTCAATAATAACTGTGCATATATTTCCAATAATAGTGCTATTGTTCGTTTAACTGGCTCAACAATTGGTTTAACCGGAGGTGTAGATATTCTCACAGTTCCAAATAGTGGCACTACAAGTGATTTACTTCTTGTGAGAGATAGTCTTGGTAGAGTTAAAACACTTAGCACTTCTCAAGTGGGCGGTGGCTCAATTACTGGTGGTACTAATGGTTTAAGCGTTAGTGGTGCTGATATTGCTTTGGGTGGAACTTTAACTAGTGATACTACAATAACACTTGCAGATAATGCAATTAATTTTACCAATAGTCGCCAAATACCCGATGTTGGGTTTAATGGTACTACGAATATTTCGGTAGTACAACCCGATGGTAAAATACTTGTTGGTGGTAGTTTTACCACATACGACGGAGTTTCAAAACTAAGAATAGTAAGATTAAATACTGATGGTACTATTGACAATACTTTTATTGTTGGTACTGGAGTTGGTGGTGCAGTATATGACATTGCTTTGTATACTGGCGGTACAATACTTATTGCAGGTAGTTTTCAAACATATAATGGAAATTCAGCAAAGGGATTAGTAAAAATAAGTTCCACAGGCACATATGACTCAACATTTAACACTTCGATTGGTTTTGGTTTTAATCAAGTGCAAACAATCGCAATACAATCGGACAATAAAATATTGGTGGGTGGTAGTTTTACATCATATAACGGTACTCCTTCTAATCGTATTGTTAGAATAAATTCAAATGCTAGTTATGATGGTACTTTTGCCATTGGTAGTGGATTTGGTAGTACTGTAAGGGATATTGTAATACAAGGAGACGGTAAAATAATGGTTGGTGGTCAGTTTAATTTTTTTAATGGAAATTTTGCACCATACGCAATAAGATTAAATGATGATGGTAGTGTTGATAGTACTTTCGTGAATGGTGTGTTTTCTCAATCAGTATTTAAAATAGCAATACAAGCCGACAATAAAATATTGTTTGGGGGTGGATTTACTAATTATAGCGGTGTAACTGCTGGTGGCATTATCAGATTAGATAGTAGTGGCAATACTGACTTTGGCTTTCAAAGCGCAAATGGTGGATTTAGTAGTCCGGGTGCATATGTGTCGTCGATAATAATTCAACCAGATAATAAACTATTAGTCGGTGGTGGTTTTACTAGTTATATTGATGGTAGTGGTAGTACGGCAGTAAGATATATTACAAGATTAAATGCTGACGGTAGTATTAATAATTCTCTTACTTCCGGATTTCTCGTCAGTCCCAATCCAAATATAAATAATTTATCATTACAAGCCGATGGAAAGATATTAATCAATGGTAATTATACTTCATATAACAGTACTACTGTTGGTAGATTTACTAGAATAAATTCAAATGGTACAATTGATAATACATTTAACTTAAAAACAGTATACGACATAATAAATTTTGATGCTGGAATAGTTACAACACCAAATTTAGTTGCGAGTGGCTTTACACTTAATGTAGCAAGTAAGGGATTAAATAAAGTTTTAACATCAAATTCTAGCGGTGTTGCTACATGGCAAATACCTGCAGTTAGTGGTGCTACGAATGGTTTGACTGTTTCTTCAAATAAGGTTAATCTAGGTGGAACTCTTATTCAAAACACTAATCTTGAATTAAGTTCGAAATCATTGAATCTTAGTAATACATTTTATCCATTTGTTTCTACAACGGGAATTAATGGCAGCGTGAGTAGCATTAAATTACAGCCAGACAATAAAATACTTGTTGGTGGTCAATTTAATTCTTATAATGGTGTTAGTAAAAACAATATTGTCAGACTAAATTCTGATAGTAATATTGATACAACGTTCGTGACGGGTGTTGGATTTAGTCAACGAGTACTCACATTTGCATTATTTACAGGTGGTACGATATTAGTAGGTGGTGATTGGTTTACTACATATGATGGTGTTCCGTGCCCAGCATCATTTGCAAAATTAGATGTCAACGGTACTATTGATGCTAGTTTCGGCGGTAGTGGTGCTGATATATATAGAAGAATAAATACGATTGCGGTACAATCGGACAATAAAATACTAATTGGGGGTGATTTAAATGTTTTTAACGGTAGTGGTGCACAAAAAATTGCAAGACTGAATAGTGATGGTACGTTTGATTTTAGTTTTACTGGTTCCTATAATGGATTTAATGACCAAGTGTCTGCGATTGCAATACAAGGCGATGGTAGAATAATTGTAGGTGGTAATTTTACTTCATATAGTGGAATTTCTGTGAATAGAATTGTTAGATTAAATTCAGATAGTACATTAGATACTTCGTTTAGCGGTGCGACTGGTGTTGGTGCAGATGCAAACATATGGGCAATATCAATACAAGGAGACGGAAAAATAGTAATTGTTGGTAATTTTGGTACATACGATGGTAATGCTTCTGCTGGAATTGCTAGGATTAATCCGGCAGATGGTACAATTGACCCATCGTTTTTAGTTAGTCCTGGATTTGGTTTCACATATGGTGGAGCACAGATATATTCAATATCAATAAGTGCTTCTGGAAATATATGGGTGGGTGGTTATTTTGATAGTTATAATGGTGCTACAATTAGTAATGACTTTGCCGCATTAGACTCAAATGGTAATTATCTTAATTATGGTAATGCGGGATTGGATTTGTTTCAGGGAGTAAATACTATTGCAATACAAGCGGATGGTAAAATATTAATTGGTGGTCAATTTAATACTTATAATAGTACTAGTCTAAATAATATCGCAAGATTAACATCAACAGGTGCTATCGATACTAGTTCACCGATAATTAATAATTTTAATTTTGATACAGACATATTAACTATTCCTAATTTAGTCACATCAGGATTTACATTCCAAGACGGTAGTCAACAAAATGGTTATGTTTTAACTTCAGATGCTAACGGTGTTGGAACATGGCAAATAGGTGGGGGCGGTGCTGGAAGTGCTAGTAATGGTTTAAGTGTTAGCGGTGATAATATTGTTCTCGGTGGAACTCTAACCGGAACTACATCGATAATATTAAATAATAATTCTGTAAATTTTAGAAATCCATATACAGTTGTGGGTGCTGGATTTAACACCACAGTAAATCAATTTATTCTACAACCAGACGGTAAGTTGTTAGGAATTGGTCAGTTTAGTACATATAATGATACATCGAGAATTAGGATTGCAAGAGTAAATACTAATGGAAGTGTTGATACTGGGTTTGTAGTTGGTTCGGGATTCAATGGCAATCCAACGGCAATGGCATTATATTCGGGTGGCACTATTATAGTTGGTGGTGTGTTTTCAACATATGATAGTAATTCTAGTCGTAGAATGGTTAGGATTGATTCGGGTGGTACTTATGACAGTACTTTTGTTGTTACGGGTACGGGATTGGATGGTCAGTGGACTGCTCCGTTCAGTGGAATAAAAGCAATTGCTGTTCAGTCAGATGGTAAAATATTAGTTGGTGGCGGTTTTGATGATTATAATGGTACTCAAATTCCACAAAATTTAGTTAGATTTAATTCTGACGGTAGCATTGACCCGACATTTACTGGCTTAATCACAGGCTTCAACTACGATGTTTATGCAATAGAAATACAACTAGACGGCAAAATATTGGTGGGTGGGTGGTTTGACGCATATAATGGTGTTTATGCAGGTGGATTAATTAGGCTAAACTCCGATGGTAGTGTCGACCCAACATTTAGTGGAATTACAACAGGATTTGGTGGTTTTGTTGTTGAATCATTAAAATTACAACCCAATGGCAAGATATTAGTTGGTGGTAATTTTAATACATACAACGGCAATCCTTGTGGTCAATACATTATCAGACTAGAACCAGATGGTAGTGTTGATGCTGGATTTATAACTGGCACTGGATTTGACAGTCAAGTAAAAGGCTTTGAATTACAGTCAGACAACAAGATACTTGTTTTCGGTGCAATGCAACAATATGATGTTACATCATTTGGTAAAGGATTGGTGAGACTAAATACTGACGGAAGTTTCGACAGTACGTTAAATAATGGTACTGGTGCTGTTGGTATAGTAAATTCTAGTGTAGTGCAACCCGATGGTAAAATATTTGCTGGGGGTAGTTTTGCAACATATAATGGTAATACTGTTGGTAAAATAATTAGAATCGATTCTGGCGGTACATATGATAGTACATTTAATTCCCAAACACTATATACGAATATTAAATTAAATAACGATGTTATTACATCAGCAAATTTCAATCTAACTGGTACGACTAGGAATAGATGTAATACTGCTCTAGGTTATAACGCTTTATGTTCAAACACTACTGGTTGTAGAAACGTTGCAATTGGTTGTGGTGCGGGACAAAATGAAACGGGTTCACAAAAATTATATATTCACAATAGTAATAGTGTGTGCCCATTGATTGGGGGTGATTTTAGTGCTAGATGCGTTGTTACTTGTGGCGCACTTAAAGTAGGGGGAACAGTGTCAATATGTCTTACTCCGGCAGCAGGTAGTTGTGCAACAGATGCACTATTGGTTTGGAATTCGAGCGATAAGTGTGTTAAACAACTCCCCTATCCAACAATTCCCACTCCAACTCCTCCTGGTCTTTATTATTCATGTAATGGCTTGGTTAGTGATGGTACTACTGTTTGTTTAGGTTCAAATCCATTAGTCGCCGATACTGAAATACCTTTAGAAAATTCTGAATTTAAACTAAGTAATGTCTATAACGGATGGAATACTGGTAATGGGTTTCATTGGTCAATAGATGATAATCAGACACAATTGATGGGATTGGCAGTACAGAATGATGGAAAAATAATTGCTAGTGGTGATTTTAATTGTTTTGATAATAACTATGTTGGCTGTATTACTAGAATAAATACTGACGGTACTATTGATAATACATTTTATACTGGTATTGGGTTTAATCAGAAAGTACGTTCTGTTGGAGTACAATCCGACGGTAAAATAATTGCTGCTGGTAATTTTACTTGTTTTGATGGTACATATTATGCCCCACGTATTGCGAGATTAAACACTGATGGCTCATTTGATAGTACATTTAGTGTCGGTAGTGGATTAGATGCCACAGTATGGACTATGGCAATACACACTGGGGATACAATTATTCTTGGTGGTCAGTTTACTACATATAGTGGAGTTAGTGCTAATGGTATTGTTAGATTAAATTCAGGTGGTACTATTGATAACACATTTAATTATGGCACTGGATTTAATAGTAATCTACTCGGAATCAGCATTGACCCAAATACTAACGACATTTTTGTTACGGGTGATTTTAGTGCATATAAAGGAGTTGGTACTGGTTTTGGTTTAACAAAATTGAATTGGTACGGTACAAAAGATGCTGGGTTCAATATTGGTACTGGATTTGGTGGTGTATTCGGACTTAAGCAAGTAAGATATGCGGGAATACAAGATGACGGTAAAATAGTTGCTGTTGGTTGGTATGATTCGTTTAGCGGTGCTACTGCCAATAATATAATAAGATTAAATACCAATGGTAGTATTGATAATACATTTAATACTGGTACGGGAATTCCTAGTACTATCGGAATGCGTACATACATACAAGATAGTGGCAAAATAATTGTTGTGGGTGCTTTTAATGATTATAATGGTAATTACGTTGGTAATATTGTAAGAATTAATACAGATGGTACAATAGACACTGGATTTACCACTGGTAGTGGTGCTGCGGCACAAATAAATACAATAGTTCCCCAATCCGACGGAAAACTTATTCTAGGCGGGTGGTTTACATCTTTTAATGGAATACAAGGTTATAGAATATTTAGAATAACAGCGAATGGTGCATATGACGAGTTATTGAACTCGAATTTTAACTACAAGAAAAATATTTTAACTGCATCGAATGGTGGATTTGTTTCAAGTGGTGCAAGTGGATTTGGGTTTGATAGTTATAGCGGTTATAAAATTAGTGGTCAGACATTTTTGACTTCTAACACGGGAACAGATTCATTAATATATGGGGATTTTGACACCAAAATGGTTAAAATCGATGGTTGTTTATGTGTAACCAAACTTCCGGCTAAATCAACCGAGACAAATATTGTTTATATCAATGTAAACGGTAAATTAAGTAGTGGTGCAACATCAACAGGCGGCGGTGGTATTGGTTGGTCAAATTTAGTTAATGGCTCAACAGTCGTTGGTTGTGGTACACCTGCAAGTGCAAGTACAATATGTCAGAACACATATTATGGCGTTAGTGCTGGTACTAAAACAACAACTGGTGAATGTAACGTTGCTATTGGTTCGTGTGCTTTTAATAAGAATCTTACTGGTGCTGGTAACGTTGCTGTCGGATATAATGCGATGTCCAATAATACTGGTGGTACTGGAAACGTGGGTATTGGTAATTGTGCGGGGTTCTATGAATTGGGTTCAGACAAACTTTATATCAGTAATACAAATACGTCAAGACCGTTAATATGTGGTGACTTTCTTAATAAGACTTTAACGGTTAATGGTTGTAAACTAAATATCAATAATGAAATTTATAATTTTATTTCGGGTACTGGGTTTGACGCTACTGTTCAGACCATTGCATATGATTATAATAATGATTTTATATATGTTGGAGGCACATTTTTTAACTATAATAGTCAATCTGCTCCCTTTATTGCTAAATTAAGTCAAACTGGCGTTCTCGACACTGCGTTCACTCTTAGTGGTGGTAGTGGATTTGATTCAGGGGTATCATCAATGGAAGTAAGTCTAGTTGATGGTACTATTATTGTTGGTGGATTTTTTACTTCATACAATGGTTTTCCAACACAATATATTGCTAAATTGAATCCAGATGGCACTCTTGATACTGGATTTACAACCAATCTTGGTGGTGGATTTGATAATAGTGTTGATGCTGTTGCAATAAGTTATAGTGACAATACTGTTGTCGTTGGTGGTCAATTTACTTCATATAGCGGTGGCAGTCTTGGCTATATTGCTAAAATAGGATTAGATGGCATACTTCAAACCGGATTTACGTTTAATTCTGGAAGCGGATTCGATTTTTCTGTGACATCAATTGTTGTTAATTGGGTAGATGATTCAATTTTAGTTGGTGGTCAATTTACTACATATAGTGGAGTGACATACAACCAGATAATCAGATTGAATTCAGACGGTACTATTGACCCGACGTTTAGTGGTATTACAACTGGGTTTAATGGTATGGTTACAGCAGTGGCAATAGATACAAACGACAATTCTATTGTAGTTGGTGGATATTTTAGTGGTTATAATGGCAGTCAAGCACCGTCAATTGTGAGATTAACTCCTGACGGTAGTTATGATAGTACTTTTAGTGGAATTACATTGGGTGGATTTGATAGTGGTATTGATGCGTTGGTTATTGACCCGCTTGATGCTAGTGTTATCGTAGGTGGTCAATTTACACAATACAATGGATTTCCTTCACCATATATTGCTAAATTATTAAGTGATGGAAATAGAGATACGGGATTTACCACAAATATTGGTTATGGATTTGATAATGTAGTAACATCAATTATTTGGGATAGTAGTAGTGCTAACGTTATTGTCGGTGGTCAATTCACATCATTCAACACATATGTTTCTAACAGAATAGTAAAAGTAAAAAACACTGGTCTTTTTGATAGTACGTTAATTGATACAACATTTACTGCAGACAATAAACAAAACTTTTTATTTGGTATCTGTAATGGACAAAATAGAACTGGTAGTGCAAATATGGCGATTGGGTTTAATACTCTTTGCTGCTTAACAAGTGGTAGTTTAAACACAGCGATTGGTTATAATTCACTTAGATTTAATACTTCAGGCTCTTTCAACACCGCTTTAAGTAGTGGTGCACTTCAAAGCAATATCAGTGGTTGTAATAATACTGCAATAGGAAATAATGCGTTATTATCAAACACAATTGGTAAGAATAACACTGCTGTTGGATATTGGGCACTCACTGGTAATATTACTGGTTGTACTAACACAGCAATAGGATACGGTGCATTAGAGTGTACGTGTGGTTCTGGTAATATTGCTGTTGGTTATAATGCTGGAAAAGAAGTAACTGGGTCAAATAAATTATATATCGCTAACGCAGCATGCACTGGTTCAACATCATTTATTTACGGTGAATTTGACAACAAGAGATTAAAAACAAACGCAAGTCTTGAGGTTAGTAGTTGTTGTGCAAGTGGATGTTGTAATTTTATGTATCTTGGTGATAAAAACACCAATGATAGTTGGAGGATGTATGTAAGTGGTGGAACTAATTTAGTGTTTGAAAGAAGAATTGGTGGAAACTGGACATGTAAAGGTTCGTTTGTGGGATAAAACAAAAATAAATAGTATTTATAATAAATTAAAGTTATGACAGATTTTGCAACAGATTTCAACATTCAATCGTTAAACATTGAACCATATGTTTTCACCGATGTAGTATCATCGACAAATATTTATATTGGCACATCGAGAAGTTTTAATAATGGCAGTGCACCTAATTGGCGAATTAAAAGGGTTTGGCAAGTTGGTACGGTCTGGTATATGGGATATCCCGGCGGTGACCAAGGATTTACTTTCATATGGAATAATAGGGCGACTTATACTTATTCCTAAGAAATTATTAGAGATTTATTAGAAAGGGGAGATTTATTTTCCCCTTTTTCTTTTGTAAACAACCTCAATTGTTTATTCATAGTATTTATATTAAAAACAGTATAATGGATAGGTCATATATTAGTCTTGTTGGTAATACTACAACTGGTAAAAATTTAGGTAACGGTGCAAAAGTTTTTAAGGGTAAAAGCAACGGTAATAATTTACAATTCAGAACAATTACCGCAACAGGTAGTTCGATACAAATTGTAGAAACAGCAACCGAAGTTTTTGTAAATTATATCGGTGGAACTGGTGGAACGACGTATACGTTTACTCCTTCGGGTGGAACACAAATATATCAACTCGGAAATAATGTAACCATATATAGTCCAACTGGTTCAACTGGTGGCTTTACTGGCTATACCTTTGTCGAGAGCGGTGCAACACAAATATCATTAGTTGGTGATGTTCTTACAATATTTAGTCCTACGGGTACAACGGGTGGTACTAGTTATAATTTTATACCTAGCGGTGGAACTCTTATTGGTTTAAGTGGAAATAATGTTACAATCTACTCATCTCCCCCAACCTCATTAGCGGGTTATTGGACTTCAGCACAAACTGTTAATTATGTTACGGGATATACAAGTGGGTTTACTACAGGCAATACTTTCGTTCAGAGTGGTGGAACTATTATATCTCATGTTGGAGATATTGTGACTATTTACACACCAACAGGCACAAGTCTTAGTGGATATTGGACAAGTGCTCAGACTGTTAACTATGTTACGGGATACACAAGTGGATTCACAACTGGAAACACTTTTATTCAAAGCGGTGGAACTATTATTAGTCAAAACGGTGATGTTGTAACTATTTACACTCAACCCGCAAGTGCTATAACTAGCAACTACGTAACAATACCAGTCTTTAGTGCATATACTGGAACTACTTTAATTGATATACAAGATAGATTACTTATAAGCACATTCAGTGGTTATACTGGTGCGACTTTAATTACAATAAATGATATTACCGGACAAACAGCATCGTTAGAAATAAATAAAGTTAATGTCAGTGGTGATACCATGACAGGTGTTTTAAAGTTTGGAATTGCACCAACAGGCGTTACTTATGGTCAAAT
>Ga0315284_10012705_pt1 | contig 11994 bp, 10 predicted proteins | sample YL17G09_16_MG_FD_203696 | JGI IMG/M metagenome (GOLD analysis project Ga0315284, IMG submission 203696) | Sediment microbial communities from Yellowstone Lake, YNP, Wyoming, USA - YL17G09_16 | ecosystem: Environmental > Aquatic > Freshwater > Lake > Sediment | place: USA: Wyoming | collected...
CAAGCCTACTGCCTCAGGCTTTAAAATATAATCAGTTTTAATTTAAATAGCTGTTCTACATTTCCTTCAATAAGGGGAGTGTTTTTTTAAGGAAAAAATTATGAGTACTGAAAGAAGAAATCATAAATTGGATGAAATACCAGGTCGGGATTTTCATTATCTAGATCTAGATGAAGATAGTCGAATAGGTTTTAGAGTTGGGGAATTGATTATTACCGCTGCAGTATCTGAAGGTATTCCAATGCCGACTCCAAACGATGGTAAAGGTGACGTATGGATAAACTGTACGCAGGCACGGGCTTTAGATTGTCTGAGGCATTTTGATCAGCATACTATTACAGGTGTTCTCAAAGCCGCAAGAAGGATTGTTAACAGAAGTGAACATAATAATGATAGTGATAAGGATAAAGTTAAGCAAAGAATATCTGAACTCATTAAGAATGTCGGGAAGCCACCAAAAGGAGTTAATCCTCCGCAAATTCCCGGGTTTGAAATTTATACTTCAGAGTAGTAGAATTCTTTTTGCTGGTGTCTGTAGCGAGTTGGAAACACTCTTTCCCATTCCGAACAGGATAGTGAAACGATTCAGCGGCGACAATAGTATATGGGCAACTGTATGCGAAGATAGTTCGATGCCAGCATTATCAAATAGGCGTTTCGTAAATTCGAAGCGCCATTTGTTTATCCGGACCTTATTCCTGCAATGCAGGAAGCGAAGATGTCTCCCTCGCTTCGCTCGCGACATTTTTGAACTTTGTTCAAAAAAAGTTCGATGCCAGCATTTATCAAAAAACGCTTCGGAGATCCGAGGCGTTTTTTGTTGGCAGAATTATGGATGATTGTCAGTTGATTGTTACTGCTATAATAAGTTTATGAAAGCAAGAAGAATAAAAGATATTGAAAAATATTCAGACCAATGGGTGGCCTTAGATAAAAGTCGGACTAGAGTTATAATTGCTGGAAAAAATTTCCAAAAAGTATATGAAGAAGCTAATAAAAAAGCGAAAAAATCTTCATTTATGAAAGTGCCTCGCCTCGATGCTGCTTTCGTAGGTAAATAGGCAAATGTCTTTAAAGAAATTCTACTATACTAGGTTCCCAATAGTTAACAGTAAAGGTCACAAGATAGCGGAAATTGCAAGGCCACTGGTTGAAATAATCCTCAATTACAAGCATGGTTCGATGGTTGGACCAATTAATGCTTTACCTGATTCAGGTGCCGATTACAACCTTTTCTCATCCAGTATTTGTCCCACGCTGGGAATTAGCCTTAGGAAAGGCAAAAAGTTTTCAGTTGTTGGAATTAGTGGTGAAGAAATTATTACTTATAGACATTATGGAATCAGTATTTTTATAGAAGGTTATAAATTCGAAACCTTCATAGATTTTAGTGACCACTATCAAGATACGCCTATTTTAGGTCAACAGGGATTTTTCGATAAATTCAAATCAATTAAATTTAGCAGGGTTAAAGAAGAGATAATTCTAGAGCATTAGCAAAGATTCACTTTGCGTAGATCCGAGGCGTTTTTTGTTGGTTGGATTTGACTTGGTTTTTGGAAAGCTATTTAATAAAAATAGAGGTAAATTATGGGAGTTGCAGGAGTTGGAGGAGAACCAATACCGGGAGCAGGAGGGGGTCAAGGTGTTGTTGAAGACGGGGCGGCAGCGGAGAACATTGAAGCAACACCTGAGCAGTCTCGAGAACGACTAGGAACAGCTTTACGGGAACAAAACAAACAATTAGGAGGTCATCTTTTAACGGAAATTCCAATTTCGCCTTCAGACAGCAGGGGTGTTTTGATATTTAAAAGGCCAGAAATTCTTCCTGGCAGTAAAATGGCGTTTTTTGGGGTGCATCCTGAGTTGGGACCTATTAGTTTAAAAGGAAATATAGCTGTATATATTGATACATATGGAAGAACCGTTTTAAACAGAGAGAAAGAACCCCTTGAGACTCCTCAGACGTTTGAGGAAATTTTGCAACTTGCTAATGAAGATGACAGGCTCGAGCCAGTAGTGAATGAGGAAGATCTTGAGCTATGGGGACAAGCCTACGGGCGTTCGAGAAGATATGCTGAAGCAGAACTTATAGTGTCAGAACATGAACGAAGCATTTTACCAAGGGCGCTAGATATCGTTTCAAGAAGTGAGAAGAGTGTGGATTCAGCTGGGACTGATATTCGGCCAGAGGGGTAAAAATTCCGATAGATGATAAGTGTTAGCTCACCTAGACGATGGGCTTTTTGTTTATGCAGGGCTTCTTGCTTTTCTCCTTTTTTTCCTTTTAAAAACCTGATACAATGCCATCAGCAAATTTGTCCGCCAGTTGGCGGATAAATTTGAAATTCAACAAAGGGAAGTGAGTATGATTGCTAAAATCAACTTCAAAAGGATTTTCAAAAGCATCTAAATCCAAAAAACCGACCTCAATGGAGGAATTATTGGCCTCTACTGGGTACAATATTCCCTCTTTGCGACGCGGGCAGGAAGTAACAGGAAAAGTTGTTGCGGTTAGCCCATCAGAAATCTTGGTTGATATCGGGGGTAAGTCGGAAGGGATTCTGACCGGTCAAGAGCTTTCGGCCGTCCGCGATATCGCTTCAAAACTTTCAGTGGGAGACACCCTTGACGTCACGATTCTATACCCGGAAAATGATGCCGGTCAAATTGTTCTTTCTCTAAGGAAACTTTCAGGAGAAAGGCGTTGGACCGAACTTGAAGAAAAGCGCCTCTCCCAAGAAGATCTGGAAGTGAGTGCAGTTGAGGCCAATCGAGGAGGCATCATCTGTGATTTTTTTGGAATAAGAGGTTTTCTGCCCGCATCCCAACTTCTGCAGCCGGTAAAAGCAAACGAACTCATCGGCAGAGCTTTAACAGCCAGGGTAATTGAGGTTGATAAACAAACAAACAGGCTAATTTTTTCCCAAAAACAGTCAAGCCAAAAAGATTTCAAAGAAATTGCCAAACTGCTAGCTGAAGTTGAAATTGGTCAGAAATTAAAAGGGGTTGTTACAGCGGCTTTACCGTTTGGGATTTTTGTGGAAGTGGAGGTAGAAGAGTCGAAGAGTCCCGCCGACGCCCCTTCGACTTCGCTCAGGGCTTTGGCGGGCAGGCAGAGAGTCAAAGAGTCAGAGGATAAATTGGAAGGCTTGGTTCATATTTCGGAAATTTCCTGGGAGAAAGTTGATGATCCGAAGAGGCTTTTTAAAGTAGGAGATAAAGTAGAAGTTATGGTTATCGCCAAAGATGAGACTACCGGCCGATTGAATTTGAGCGTTAAGCAGTTGGCAAAAGATCCTTTTTTGGAGTCTTCCGGTAAGTATTCGAAAGATGAAACCGTCGAGGGAACGGTCGCCAGGGTTAGTCCTTACGGAGTTTTTGTTTTATTAGATGAAGGAATTGAAGGTTTAATGCACATCTCAAAAATTCCGCCAAATCAGGCTTTTGATATCGGTCAGAAAGTTACCTGCACGATTGAATCGGTGGATACAGAAGCCCGGCGGATTTCTCTAGCACCGGTGGTGAAGGAAAAACCGATTTTATATAGATAAATTCTAAGCACGAAATTCGAAATTCTAAACAAATTAGAATGACCAAAATCCAAATCTCAAAAAAGTTTTGAGTATTAAGATTTTGAATTTTGAGATTGTTTAGGATTTAGTTATTCGAATTTAGGAATTTTAAATATATGCAATGAAATCGCGAAGTGAATTTGTCTGCCAGCAGTGCGAATATAAGAACCTTCAAAGCTCGCAGTATTCTGATTATTTTACTGCTCGCTTTAAAGAACCTTGCCTTTTGCCTTCGATAAAACGTAAAAGTCTTTTAGTATACTTTCATGACGAAGGCTAAAACTGTTTTTATTTGTCAACAATGTGGGTATCAGTCTTCCCAATTTCTTGGTAAGTGTCCGGAGTGCCAAGAGTGGAACTCTCTTGTCGAAACAATTGTCAGTGGCCAATTGTCAGTAGCCAGTCGCCAGGTAAATTTTGATTTGATAAAACTTTCCGAAGTCAAACATGAACTACTTACAAGAACCCCAACCGGATTTGAAGAATTCGACCGTGTACTTGGTGGTGGAATTGTTCCAGGATCGATTATTCTAGTAGCCGGAGATCCGGGAATCGGCAAAAGTACGCTTTTGTTACAATCTGCCATGCGGATTGCAAGTTCACAGTTCACAGTTCATAGTTCACAGAAAAAGAAAAAAACCGTTAACCGTGAACCGACAACCGACAACCAGCACTGCGTGCTTTACGTTACCGGTGAAGAATCTGCCTTGCAGGTCAAAATTAGAGCAGACAGGATGGTTCACAGCCTGTCTCGCCGACAGGCAGGTTCACAGTTCACAGTTCACAGTTCACAGAAAAAGGAAAAATCCGTGAACCATGAACCATTAACTGACAACTTATATATTTTGCCTCAGACCGAAGTTGAAGCGATTGTGACAGCTTCAGAACAATTAATCCCAAATCTTCTGATTGTTGATTCGATTCAGACTTTAACTACCTCTTCGCTTTCAGGATCTGCCGGCAGCGTTGGTCAGGTTCGTGAGTGCGCCCAGATTTTACAAAGGCATGCTAAAGCAACCGGAGTACCAATCTTTCTAGTGGGACATGTTACTAAAGAAGGCAGCATTGCCGGACCAAAGGTTCTGGAACACTTAGTAGATGCTGTTTTAAACCTTGAGGGAGATGGCATGCATACTTTCAGACTTCTGCGGTCGGTCAAAAACCGCTTCGGCTCAACTTTTGAGGTTGGGGTTTTCGAGATGAGAGATAGCGGGATGACGGAAGTTGCCAATCCGTCGCAGATATTTCTTTCTCAACGAATCGCCTCACGTCCAGGGAGCGTTGTTACTTCAACAATTGCCGGAGGCCGGCCGATCCTGGCTGAAGTTCAGGCTCTTTCTACATCGACAATTTTTGGCGTGCCAACTCGTCGGGTGACTGGCCTTGACTTTAACAGAATGCAAATTGTCATTGCAGCCCTATCACGAACAGCCAAATTAGCTCTTGGTAATCTGGATATTTATCTTAATGTGGCCGGAGGCTTGAAAATAACCGAACCGGCTTGCGATTTGCCGGCGGCTTTAGCTGTTGTTTCGGCCACCATTGATAAACCAATTCGGGACGGAATCTGTGCCTTCGGAGAGGTGGGACTTCTAGGTGAACTCAGGCCGGTCAGCGGCTTGGAAAATCGGGTAAAAGAAGCTAAGAGATTGGGATTTAATGATTTCGTAACGCCTGACAAATTCAAAACATTAGAAGAAGCCGTAGGCTATGCGATACATGGAGAATAGAATTGAAATCCGAAATTCGAAATCTAAAACTGTTTTGAACATTTGAAAATTGGAAATTTGAGATTGTTTAGGATTTAGATATTCGAGATTAGAATTTAACCAAGATGAAGCTAAAATTTTTTCTGCGACCATCGCTAGCCATAATCCTTGGTTTTATCGGAGTATTTATTGCCAGAAGTGGCACACCTCCAGAGATTTTTTTAGTCACCGGCCGTTATTTTCTGGTGATTGCATTTTTGGCTTTCGCAACCTTGGGTTTTATTTTGCCAGATATTTTGGAGCTTGCCGGTAAGGCAGGTATCACAGCTTTGGCTCACCAGATCGTCAAGTCTTTACCCAAACCACGAAGAAGAAAAAAGATAAATTCTAAAAATTTAAAGTATTCAAACCCGCTGATTATAGATACTTCAGCCTTAATTGACGGGAGATTTATGGATGTGGTCAGGACGGGATTTATGTATGGAACTTTTTTGATTATCCCTTCGGTCATCAAAGAGCTTCATCGGCTTGCCGACAGTGCTGATGATCTGACGCGTGCCCGCGGTCGGCGCGGTCTGGATAACCTGGAAAGCCTCAAGTCAAATAAAGGCATCAAAGTCGAGGTTTTGGAAGCTGAACCTGAGGAGAAAACAGTTGATGAGAGCATTATAAAACTGGCCAAGAAATTACGGGCAAAAGTGGTTACAGTTGACTTTAATTTGGGAAAAGTTGCCAAAGTCAGGGATCTTATCATTCTTAATGTCAATGAGCTCGCCAACGCTGTTAAAACGGCCGTTTTACCTGGAGAACGACTAAAGATCCAAATTACGGCGATTGGTCGCGAAAAAAGCCAAGGAGTTGGCTATTTAGAAGACGGAACAATGGTGGTAGTGGAGGAGGGAGCGAACTTGAAAGGAAAGAATGTGGAGATGCTTGTTCAGCGGGTGTTACAGACTGCAGCGGGGAAAATGATATTTGGGAAGCTCTCATAAATCCGAATTTCGAGTTTTGTTAACTTTACTTACCTTATTATATACCTCTGTATCATTTAGCCTTGATTTTGGGTTGACAAAAGTCTAATGGCCAATATTTAAGGTCTTAGTTTTTGGTCGTCTGGCCTTAGTCGGAAAATTTCAATTTTTCTTATTATAATAAGCCAAACTCCCCAAAGATGTAATTTCTTGAAACTCTAGGCTATGGTTTTTAAGTTCGCTATTTTACTATCGGACAGTATTGGGACTTGACAATAATTATTAAGGGTGTTAATGTTTTGAATGCAGGCTGAAAACTCTCTGTAATGTTTGCATTATAGAGAGAAAGAAATACTTTCTTTTTTCCAAAATAGGGAAGAGAGAAGTAAGAAGAATACTAAAAAAAGAGCATCACTACCGCAGACTGAAACTCGAATAGCAATGCTCTTTTGAGGTGTAAGGGAAGCGACTTAGGGCAGCTAAGTTGCTTTCCTTTTTTAGATTAGAACAATTGAGTAAAATTTGTCAAGAGGTAAATTAAACCGCCTTTTTAAATAGCAAAATCTTCTTTGACCCAATAATTTTCTTTTAGAATTTGAGTAATTAAAGTATACAGGGATTTCTAATTAACCTAATTGACCTAATCTCCAAATAAAATCCTAAACACTAATATCTAAACTCTAAACAATTTCAAAATTCAAATTTCAAAATAATAAATAAGCTAAATGTTTTGAATTTCGGATTTTGGTCATTGGGATTTGTTTAGCCCGCCTGCAACGCTTGATGCGTAGCATCTGCGGGCAGGGATTTAGGATTTAGAAATTAGAAATTTTCTAACGGGGTTTGACATCCTATATTTTTTGGTGTATATTGCCGCTTACTAAAAGAACTGCCTTTAAAATCGCTTTCCTGCCCTCGTTATATTTGCAATAGGTCACTGTCCAATTAATAGTGGTTAGAGTTAAGAGAATAGAGTTGAGTTAAGACGAAATGCACTTATATAACTTAACTCTTAGCTCTGGATCCTAATAACCTAACTCATAGTACTTGACATAGGATTTTATTTGTGTTAGTATTCCTGCCACTTTAGAAAAGTTCGTTGACCTATAGTCAATCGGTCAATAGAACTTGCCCAAAATGAAAGAAAATAATTTAACTTCTAAAGATAGAAAAGCAATAGAGTCTTTAATAGACCCCACTGTCGCGGAAAGATTTAATCCCAGAGACCTACCAAGCGCGAGAGACGTTGAAGAGGTGAATGGAGATTTTCCCAAATCCAGTCTTTTAAGATTTGTATCAAATCGAAGAATTTACGCTGCCGGAGCTGCTACTGCCGGTATTGGAGCAGTGGCTGCTTTTGGGGCTGGTCATTTAAGCGATGTTTTGGAAAAAGTTCCTGGAGTTCATCAGTCAGTTGAAAGGGCATTAGATGGATTTAAGATCCAAACGGCCGATGCCGCTCCTAATCCCAGCTACATTCCAGCCGAGAATTCTCCGATTGTACCTCAGGGTGGAGATTCGGATCCATTGCCTGGTTTGCCTAATCCGACAAACGTACCAGAATGTACTCCGACGGCAACACCTCATCCAACTGAAACACCGATACCACCGACCGCAACGCCAACAGCCAGGCCAACTGAAACACCGGTACCGCCAACTGTAACACCAACAGCATCACCGACGCCTGAAAATACGCCAACCCAAGTTCCACCAACTCCAAAACCGACTGAAACTCAGGTTCCACCAACACCAACCGCAACGGCAACGGAAACATGTCCATGCCCGTCGCCGTCTCCAACACCTGAAAATACACCAATTCCACCACAGCCAACTCCTGAAGTTGAATTTATAGCGCCACCGCCACCGCCAGAAGTAGTAATTGTATCTCCTGCTGCACCAAAACTTCCTGAGTGTGCGAATGGCATGCCATTACCGCTGGAGTTTTTGGCAACGTCGCCATCACCTACAGATATTGATATGAAGTGCGAAGATCTGCAATTTAACGCTGAGAGTAATTTCGGACACCTCGTAATCAATGAAGGAGTTAAAAGAACCGAGGAAGGGCTTGGTATAGACGAGAATAATAATGGAGAAACTTGTATAGATGTCAATATGGATGGGAATTGTGATGAGAAGGACTGGGAAGCAGTCGGTCCGGCATTAGGGGTTAAACCTGGAGAGCCAAGTATTACTGATCAGATTGGCGTCGGGAACGGGCCAAGTTTAGCTGAAAGAATTGATGATGTTTCGGGGAAAGTTAAAGGTATCGGTCACGACATTTGGGATCGAATTGGTACAATAGGTGCTGTTATCGGTGCGGGGGGAGTTATTGCTTTGTTACTTCGCGGACGACGCGGACCGGATGACCGACCGCAGCAGGTTATAGCTAGCGCAACATCGCCACCAGCTCCGGAAGGCCCTCCTCAACCGCCGGCATCAACATCTGAAAGTCCAGCTCCAGCCGAAGCTAAGGTAGAATCAGCGCAAAGGACGTCTGAAGTCTTACCGCTTATAGCAATGGCTGCAGTAGGTCAAGAAAGTCAAAAACCTGAAGCCGCTGAACAACCAGCACTAACTGATGAAGCGATTGAGACACTTGCCAGGTTAATACTCTCAATAGGAGCAACAATTAACAAAATTGAGACAATGTCAGAATCACAATTGGATGCAGTTATTCGAGAGATGAAACCAGCAGATGTTAACACGATTAAGTTTGCCCTAAGCCAGTTAGGAGCAGATGAAGATGAACTGAAGTTATGGCCAGGTGGACAATTAAAACTTTTGGCACGTAAATATAAACAATTATCTTATAACGATAGAAAGAGAATTTTAGAAAAGCAGTTAGAATTAGAGAGGCAAAGAGAACAAGTACCAGCGTAGGCTTAAGGACCTATATCAACAGGCCGCCGAATAATAAATTTAGGTGGAAGTTTAAAACTTATGTCAGCCTTGCCTTCGGCAATCTGACGTAAGATTTAAACAAAATTTTTTTTAAAATTTAGGGGAAGTTTAAATCTTATAGTATTGACATTTAAAGAAAATAATATTATAATTTGCGACTTATAAGATTGACAATTGACAACTGACAATTGACAAAGAACAAATAAAAACTAATATGAATCAAATAAAGTTACTTGAAAAAATTTGGAAAAGCGGATTGGCAATTTTAGTTGTCGGTACCTTAACCTTGGGTGGTTTCTTTCTTGCCCTTCCAAAAGCTTCAGCTCACGGCAATCCGGTAATGACAACCAGAATGCTGGTTTCCGAAGTAGAAGACCCGTCTCAAGGCTGGCAGCATAGCTTGAATACTCAAGGCGGCCGGACAGTTAAATTCTATATTGAAATCCACAATACTGTTGTAGGTACCAATGCCCACAACGTCAGAGCAAGAGTGAATTTACCAGGTGGTGTTTCACAAACCCTAAATATTCCTTTGACAGTCTCAGCAGATAATGCCAGCAGCGTAAGCGATACTGATACTATTCATGTTGTTTCACCGGCATCAGGTGGACAAATTGAATACATACCTGGGACAAGCAGATTGACCTGGGATGAAAATGGGGATGGAACCTTAGATTATAATCAGACGCCAATTCCAGACGGTATTACCAGCGGTGGAATCAGGATTGGCGATCAGTCCGGTTGTAATGAGTTTATTATCAATGTTAACTTCTTGGCTAGAATTGTCAGCGGACCGACACCAAGTCCATCACCATCGCCAAGTCCTTCACCAAGTCCAAGTCCTTCACCAACAGTGAGCCCAAGTCCATCACCAACTCCAACTCCGACACCGAGCCCAACACCTTGCACGACTTGTGGTGGAGATAATAACAACGACAATGATAACCATCAGGAGCAGACCCAAAACAACAACCAAACGGTTAATATTACCCAAACGGCTGCTTCAGTGCCTGTAAAACAGCCTGAAACCGGTGTTGGCGTTTTAGGAATGGCTTCGATGTTTGGTGCAGGACCTTTAGGTTTACTATTGTCAAGATTTGGTCGAGGCAGAGTAATTACTGCTCGCAAAGAAGAACTTACAGAAATTGCTTCCGGGTTACTTCGAAAGAGATTGAACGGAAAATCAAGCTAAAAAATTTAAATTTTTTGGACCGTATGTAGGGCAGGCATACGGTCCTTTATTAACTTGAGGTTTGATAACGAATTTGACAACAGCCCGGTAACCTTATACAATTTGCTTGTTACTTTAAACAGGTTCTCTGTTTGAAGTTGAGACTCCCAAAATAATGTTCCCAAATAAAGTAATAAGTGTGAACTGCGAATTATGAATTATGAATTGCGAATTATGAACTAATCTATGACTACTGCTAAAGTTTCAGTAAGAGTAAAAAATAATAATGATGATCCGGTTGGTTCTGTCGTTGACTTAAGGACAGCTCCTTCTTCTGAGAACTTACCTGTTCCTGCTCCCAGAAGCCGTTATAACGGCAATGGCGAAGAGGAAGAAGTTTTCGAGCGCGACGTACCGACACAGAAGGTTGCCGGAATATTGGACATTACAAACGAAGGCCATGGATTTTTAAGGCCAAAATTCAGACCTTCTGATGAAGATATTTACATTTCTGCCTCACAAATTCGCAGATTCATGCTTCGCCCGGGCGATGAGGTTGAAGGTCTTGGTCGACCCCCAAAAGAAAGTGAGCGCTACTTTGGTCTTCTAAAGGTAGTTAAAGTTAATAATGTTGATGCCGAAAAACAGAATTCAAGGCCAAAATTTGAGGAATTAACCCCAATTTATCCCAATAAAAAACTAAAACTTGAGACGACAAAACCTTTGCTTTCAACACGAGTTATTGACATTATTGCACCGATTGGTATGGGTCAGCGTGGAATGATTGTATCGCCACCAAAAGCCGGTAAAACTACTGTTCTTAAGGATATCGCCAGAGGTATTTCTGAGAACTTTCCGAAAGTCCACCTGATGGCAGCCTTAATTGGAGAACGACCGGAGGAAGTAACCGACATTTCCAGAAGCGTTAAAGGTGAAGTGATTGCCTCCAATTTTGACGAGCCAGCCGAAGAGCAGACGAGGGTAGCGGAAATTGCCCTGGAACGGGCTAAGAGATTGGTAGAAAGAGGCGAGGACGTGGTAATTCTTTTAGATTCGATTACCAGACTTGCGCGCGCTTATAATCTTTCGGTTCCACCCAGTGGTAGGACACTAACCGGAGGTTTTGATCCGGCCGCCCTTTATCCACCCAAGCGGTTTTTTGGTGCTGCCAGAAACTGTGAAGAAGGCGGGTCACTGACGATTATTGGGACAGCTCTTATTGAAACCGGTTCAAGAATGGATGATCTTATTTACGAAGAATTCAAAGGTACCGGTAATATGGAATTGCATTTAGAAAGGAAATTAGCGGAGAGAAGAATTTATCCCTCTATTGATGTTGAACGTTCTTCAACAAGGCAGGAAGAACTTTTATTTACGCCGGATGAGTATAAGAAGATTGTAACTATGAGGAGAATGCTCTCGGTTCTTGGTCCAGATGAGCGGACGGAAATATTGATTGATAGACTGTCAAAAACCGGCTCCGACAAAGAATTTCTAGACAATTTGGCAAGGGATATACAATAAAATTAACCTAACCTAATTAAATCCTAAGCACTAATATCTAAATTCTAAACAATTTCAAAATTCAAAAGTCGAATGATCAAAAAATTTGTTTAGCCCGCCTGCAACGCTTGATGCGTAGCATCTGCGGGCAGGGATTTAGGATT
>Ga0315284_10012706_pt1 | contig 11993 bp, 10 predicted proteins | sample YL17G09_16_MG_FD_203696 | JGI IMG/M metagenome (GOLD analysis project Ga0315284, IMG submission 203696) | Sediment microbial communities from Yellowstone Lake, YNP, Wyoming, USA - YL17G09_16 | ecosystem: Environmental > Aquatic > Freshwater > Lake > Sediment | place: USA: Wyoming | collected...
AATTTTTGATTCCGCAATCTACAATTTGCATTCCGCAATTAAGAGAGGGTCCCCATCGTCTAGTCAGGCCAAGGACACCGGCCTTTCACGTCGGCAACACCGGTTCAAATCCGGTTGGGGACGCCAGTTCAAAACAAAGGGTTAGTGTTTTAGCTAACCCTTTTTTTATTCAGTACCTACAGAATCTATCGATCCTCTCATCAGGCCAAGGGCATCCCGCCTTTGGCGGGACAACAGGGGGGAACTTGTCCTGAGCGCATTCGAAGGAAATCCCCTTGGGGACGCCAGTTTAAAACAAAGGGTTTAGTTAACCCTTTTTTTTATTCAGTTCGCACAGAATTTGTCGATCCTCTGATCAGGCCAAGGACATCCCGACTTTGGCGGGACAACAGGGGGTACCCTATCCTCAGGCTCTTCAATAAAATCTGTTCCTCCCTCCACATTCGGCTTCCTATTAAAATCCCTGTCCTTGTTCCGGAGGACCTCCATCCTATTGTTTTTACCCAACCAGAGACAATTCTTTCCGATAGGATAAAAACCCGTCGTCATGATGCAGATCATGGAATGGGCCTCCGAGAAAATAAACGCATGAAACAACTCATGGAGCAGAACGTATGGATCAAGGAGTTTGACGATAATGAACCTTCTGTATGTGTCATCAATAACTCCCAACCATGTTCCTCCAAATACTCCCAGGACACTGTCACCAAAGAGAGTTAAGCCTGTAAAAGCAATGGCGATGTCAAATTGGTCTTTGCCACTCGACGTCTCATTTGCAATTGTTTTCAACATTTTGATGGGAGGTAGTTTGGTTTTCCAATCTATGCTCTTCCAATCTATGATCTCAAGTCTTATTCCAACTTGTTCCTCGACAAGCTGAGAGGATTGGTCTATGAACCTGGCTATCTTAGATTGATCATGAGTTCCATCTGTCAAGACCAGGGTGCGAAGGGTCCTGACAGGTAGATTCTCCGCTTGGAATTCACGGTCCTTCAGGAATGGCTTGACCGTCCCTACGGAACAGGATGACAAGAGAAGCGCTACGTAAACTGATAAGATGATTCGGGTTGATCTCAATGCCATTTTGATCACAACAACTCATCGTCAGAATTCCGCGCATTCTTTAATTTTTGTTGCGACGATTCCGATAAATCAGCTTTTGAAAATCAAAAAAGAAGGGAGCCCTGGGGCCCTATGGGGACTATGGAGGAGAGGAGAATAAAAGAAAAAACCCCAGGCGGCTTTTGGATCGAGATAATCCAAGAGGGCGCGAAAACAGTAGGGGAACACTCTCGAGCAATCCGCGTTGGTCTTGTGTGGCCTACGGCCATTGGCCGTGGATTCCATTGCCTTGTGGGGCTACTTTCGGAAAGCCTTCCCATACGAACACCGTTTTCCGATAAGGAACTAATTTCTATGGATGAGGATGGTAAAACGAAAATAGTAATAACACCATTCTCTCCAGAAGAGGAATATGAAACCCTCAAGCAATGGTATTTAGCAATTAAAGATAGAATAGTAGAAGCCATTAGGACAGGAATCCTTATCTATGAGAGAATAGATGTCCCACCTAAAAACACATTGCACCTTAATTGAAGAGAAAGGATTAACTGATCCCCCTGTTTTCCCCACCGGATTAAGGGCTTTGACCGATAGAATCCATCCTTTAGGCTTAGGTAACGTTCATCGACAATATCTCCTGATCCGCACGTTATCGAAGAGACTTCTTGAACTTCACATGAAGAGGGAAGAAGAGAAAGAAAAAATTGAAAAGATTGTTGAGGTTTTAAGTGAGAAATTATATTATCACCAATATCAGATTTCCAGGCATGAGGCAAAGGAAATAATTGGCTTAAATATTCTATATCCATCTGAAAAAATAGAGCAACTAATGTGGAAGTTATATGGAGATTATAAAGAGGCATTGCTGTTAGGTGAAGAGTTTGATTTCAATCTCTTCTTAGGAAACCGCGAAAGTAGTGATTTTCCTTTAGATATTGGTATAACTGAGAGTAGTAATTTAACACACTCCTTTATATATTATGTAAATGCCAAAAGAAAAAAACGTGGAACAAACGAATCTGATGTGAATGTTAAAAAAGCGGGGAGGGAAAAGTTAGAACCTCGTTGATCGCACGAGCTAAGTGCCGATCCGGTAGAAATTCATGAAGAGACGGAGGCAAAAAGAAACAGCTGGTCTTGATTGTATTCTTTAAATGATATGGACTTGCCCCCTTGGGTGTAATATAAAAAACTACGCAGATTCCATGCCATCATTTTGGGACAGCCTCTCTTACTTCGTTTTTATGAACAATTATAATTCTCCTCTGTTATTTTTTTAATGCTTGACTTTTTTATCAAAAAATATGAAATAATAATTTAATCCTTTTGGTCGATTAGGCCCAAATGGTGGAATCGTTAAAAAAATTTTTAAAATAGATAATATGGAAATAGATAAAATATCTATTGCTAAAAGAATAAAAGAGAGGAGAATAGAATTACAAGGGAAAGATAGGGGAAGGGCAGAATTTGCCCAATCCCTAGGATTTCTCCCTCAAACTTATGCTGCTTATGAAAGAGACCGTTTTAACTTTAATTCCATAAATCATTTCGCTAAGAAAACAAATACTAATTTATTATGGATTCTTACAGGGGCAGGAGGTCCCAACGAAAAATATTGGGTTGAAAGTGCTGAAAAGAAAGAAGGTCATATTAACGCAACTTTTTATTTTAGCTCAGATTTACTTGAGAAGGAATTGAATAGAATAGTTGAGAATAATTTATTAATTGATAAAGAATTGTATGAAAGAAATCAATTCAAGGTGGTTTATCCAAAAGTACCACCATATAGTTACTTTGAAGATAAAAAAATAATAATTTTTCATAATAATACGGACACGGGTATGGAACCGATCATAATGCAAAATGATATTGTTTTGGTAGACTTGGATGATAAGGTTCCCAAAGAACAAAATATATATCTCCTTTATTTTGATAGCAAATTGAAACTGAGGTATGCAAAAGAACAGATGTGGAGAAACTGTAAAAAATTGGTAATATGGGCTGAGCAACGTAGATTCGATCATGATTACATAGACTTAAATGATATTACCCCTTTCCCCATTATTGGAAGAGCCATCAGGATTGGCCGTCAATTATAGCCCACAATAGTATAAAAATTCACAATATATATTTTTTCCTTGACAAAAAATAAACATTTTGTATATATATATATAATTTAAAACTTTTTTAGAGGAGGGGTTTATTATGATGAAAAAATTTAAATCCAAAAAACTTATTTATTTCCTCTGTATTTCTTTCTTATTAGTGATGAATGGTTTTCATCAAATAGTAGCGGAGGCAAAGGAGAAAGGTATTCCAATTGGGGAGATGGTTTCCAAAGGAGACGTGAAGTTTGAAGCAAGGGAGAATGTGTGGAAAGAGGTTGAATCCTCCTATTTCCCAATCTTTCAGGGGTCAAGGATTAAGACCGAAAAGGGCGCTGCAATCATCACTCTTACAAATAACAGCCAGATACAGGTAAGTTCAAACAGCCTTTTCTTTTTCGATCAAAATGATCAATTTATTCTCACTCAGGGAAATATCGAATTCCGCATTCCTCCCTCTTCGGAAATAAATTTCAAGGCCGGGAATCTATCTATTATGAAGTCTCGATCTCTCCAGGCTACAAAAAACCCTTCTGTTTCTCCCACAAAGGACGAAGACACGATGGGTTCGATCTCCATCCATTCGAATGGTTCTGTAACGGTCAAGAATATTCAAGGCAGGCTGTACATTCTAAATCAGGACCGTGTCGTCTTGGCCGCACTTTCCTCAAAGGATTCGATAACAATTCCATCGATCACGGCGGTAGCACCATCCAAAGTGATGGTAGCTCAGGCTCCTCCACAGAATCTCCCCCCGGCAGGAACTAGCGAAGGATTCTTAGGAGTTTCTACAGGGGCTTGGGCGGGAATTGGTGGTGGATTCCTTGGGATGATCGGGGGGGTAGTGGCTATTTCTGCAACCTCCGGCAAGGGTGGGCCCACTTGCCCCTAATCAATCAATAAATCTGTTATTTAATTGGGGTCATAGAGAAAACCCAGCAGTCCTACGGCCTACGTTCTGTCTGGGTTTTTTTTTGAAAGGAGGGAAGGTTGTGCGGAGAATATTCACTTTTTCCATAACCTGTTTTTTCCTTGGTCTCCTCATCATTTCCTGTGCCACCACCCCTCCTCCTTCTCCTAAAAAGGTGGTGATCTCTCCGGAAACTCAAATCAAAGAGATCGAATCTTCCAAACAGGTAAAGGAGATGAACGAGAGGATCCTGATGAGATCCCTCTCGTCAAGGAGGGATCTTTATCGTGATTACAAAATCGGGCCTGAGGATCTCGTTGAAATCTCTGTTTTCGAAGAGGAGAAGTTGAATAAGGCGGTTCGCGTCAGTTCCCAGGGGAATATCAGTCTTCCTCTACTCGGAATCTTGAGGGTGAAGGGCCTGACGGCTAATGAGTTGGAGAAAGAGATCAGAGATCTGTTATCAGAAAAATACCTTCAAGATCCCCATGTCAGTGTTTTCATCAAAGAATATCGGAGTCAACGAATCTCAGTGATCGGTGCCGTTGAGAAACCGGGCATATTTGAAGTCACGGGTCAAAAGACGATCCTCGATATGTTGGCCATGGCAGGAGGGCTTAAGGCAGGCACTGATAATGATGCAGGGCAGTTGCTCTTTCTGATTCGGCCGCCCAGATTGGAAGATGAGGTTGCTAAAGAAAGCAAAGATACTGATGAACCAATCCCCAGAACTTATGTGATCGATCTCGAAGAATTATTGGTCAAAGGTGATTTGTCTCTCAATCTGCCGTTGACCCATGGCGATGTCATCAACATCCCAATCTCAGGCAAGATCTTCGTGGGTGGTGAGGTGAAGAGTCCGGGTGGATTTCCTTTAAAAGGAAAAAAGTTAACGGTCAGTCAGGCCATCGTTATGGCTGGAGGATTAAAAACAGAAGCAAGTGGTTCCGAGGCTAAGATCTTTCGATATACAGGAAAGGGTACCGAGAAGGAGACCATCTCTGTCGATGTCTATGCCATTGAAAAAGGGGAGGCTGAAGACTTGTTTCTCAAAGAGAATGACATCATCATTGTTCCTCCAAGTGGTGTGAAAGCCTTTTTGATCGGGCTCCGGGATACCATTAAAGGGTTACTCGGTTTTGGATTCTCCCTTGGAACCCTGTAACGTAAGGAGAACGATATGGATTATCTGAAGCAGATTCCTCCGGAAGGATATTACCAACTTCCCCCGCCTCCCGGATATTCTTACCCGCCTCCTCGAGAAGAAAAAGAGATCAATCTTCGGGACTACTGGAAAGTCATCCGGAAGAGAAAATGGACGATCATCGCCTTTTTTTTGATCGTCGTGATCACCACTGCGGTGGGGACTTTTACAATGAGGCCCATCTACCGTGGGACAACCTCTATCCAGATCAATAAGGAGAACCCTCAGATTGTCGATTTCAAAGAGATCTTTGCTGTCAATACGATGGACCTGGATTATTACCAGACCCAGTACAAGATCCTCGAAAGTCGCTCTCTTGTAAAGCGGGTTATCCAAAACCTCAAACTCGCTGAACACCCCGAGTTTCTACCGAAGCCTGAGACCCCTTTCCAAAAGTGGAAATCGAATATCCTGAACCCTATCTTTGCTCTCTTTACTGCTTCGAATAAGAGCTATACTTCCGAAAAGGATCCACCCGGGAGCGCAAAAGAGACCGCCTTCATCAACCAGTTTCTCGGCAAATTGAAGATCGAGCCCATTCGAAACTCCCGTTTGGTCAAAATTCACTTCGATTCGAACTACCCCGAACTTTCCAGCCAGGTCTCAAATGCCTTAGCCTCAAGCTATATGCAGCAAAACCTGGAGAACCGTTTTATAGCGACCCAACAGGCAAAAGAATGGTTGACAGGGCAGTTGGAAGATCTGAAGGCTAAAGTAGAAAGGGCTGACGAAGCCCTCCAGGCCTTCGGTTCCAAGCATGATATCATTTCACTCGATGAGAAAGAGAATGTCACCATGCAGCGTCTGACCGATCTGAATGACGTTCTCACCAAGGCCGAATCAGAAAGGATGGCCAAGGAGGCCCTTTACAAGCAGACGAGGGATCGAAACTCCGATTCCCTTCCCTCTATCCTCGAGAACAGGTTGATCATGGACTTGAAACAGGTTTACATCCAGCTCGAAGCTCAGTACATGAAGCTCTCGGAGACCTTCAAGCCCGAATATCCAGAAATGGTCCGATTAAAGAATCAGATGCAGACCATTCAGAAGCGTATCGATGGCGAACTCACCAAAATCATCACGGCCATCAAGAATGATTATGAGGCGAGCCTTCGAAGGGAAGCCCTCCTTCGGCAGGCCTTTGAAGAGCAGAAGGCCAGGGTGATCGTGATGAAGGATAAGGCCATTCAGTATAACATCCTCAAGCGCGAGGCCGATACGAATAAGGAACTCTATAAGGGCCTTCTCCAGAGAATGAAAGAGGCAGGAGTCTCCGCCGGCATTATGGCGAGTAATATCCAGGTGGTCGATCAGGCGGAGCTACCGATTAAACCGTTCAGGCCCGATAAGAGATTGAACCTCCTCCTGGCCGTCGTGGTCGGACTCTTCCTTGGGGTGGGGCTGGCCTTCTTCTTCGAATACCTTGATAACACAGTAAAGACCCCCGAAGATGTGGAACAAATGATTCGACTGCCCTCCTTTGGAATGGTACCGGATATTTCGAGCGAAAGGCGAAAGAGGCTGGAAAAGGGCGCATCCTATCCGGTCGAACTGATCACTTTCGGTCATCCTAAATCGATGCTTTCCGAGGCCTACCGTAACATCCGAACATCCATCCTTCTCTCCTTCTCCGAAAAGCCTCCGAAGAAAATTGTCATCACAAGTCCCAACCCGTCCGAGGGGAAGACCACGACCGTGATCAATACGGCCATCGCCCTCTCCCAAACTGGAGCCCAAGTCTTGATCATCGATACAGATATGAGGAAACCGAGGGTTCATAAGATCTTTGATGAAGAGAATGGGGTGGGGCTCTCAAACTTCCTTTCCGGCCATGCGGAATTGGAATCGATTATTAAGAAGACAGAAATTCCAAATCTCTATTATATCCCCTCCGGCCCCATTCCTCCCAATCCTTCGGAACTGGTCAGCTCGAACCGGTTCAAAAATATGTTGGCATCTCTTGGAGAACGGTTTGATCATCTCGTTCTCGATTCACCGCCCGTGCTTGGCTTTGCTGACTCAATCATCCTCTCCACCTCAGTGGATGGAATCATCCTTGTGGTATTGGGCGGGAAAACACCGCGAGAAACCCTCCAACGGGCAAAAGACGTCCTTCATCAGGTGAATGCCAAAATTCTGGGTGTCGTGATCAATCGGATCGACATTCAACGAAGTGACTATGGATATTACTATTATCGGTACCATTACTATTACGGAAAGGAAGGAAAGAAAAAGAAGGAACTTCCCTTTACTTCCCCCCCCTCCGACTCCTCTCCCCTGAAGGGAGAGGGCAAGGGTGAGGGGGCAGAATCCATTTCAACCTAAGAGTTTGTTTCAATGAAAAAATTTTTCTTTCCTCTCTTAATGATTTTGGTATCTTTCCTGGTCGGCTATCAAATCCTTTCCATATGGAGAAGCCTCAGTTTCTATGGAGAAAATCCTTCGAAAGAAAACCTCCTTAATGCCCTTCGGCTCACCCCATCCAATCCCGATCCTTTTTATAGATTGGGGCTTTTCTACCAATGGGATATTCACAATATTGATCTGAAGGAGTCGCTCAATAATCTCTCGAGGGCGATTGAACGAAACCCACTCGAACAGGAATACTGGCTTAATCTGGCTAAGGTCCTTCAGCGAAAGGGAGAGCAGGAAGCCTCTGAAAAGGCCTTGGAGAAAGCCATCCTGACTTTCCCTACGAGTTATCGAGGAAGATGGATGGCTGGGAATCTTCTCCTTCAACAGGGATTCATCGAGAAGGCACTCCCCCATTTCACCTATATCCTTGCAAACTATCCTAACCAAAGCAGCTTGGTTTACGAAGTCTGGAATAAGGTAGTCAATGATACGGATTTCATATTAAAAAGGCTCGTTCCCAAAGACCCTTTTGCCCTTAAGCAGTACCTTTCCTACCTCTACGAAATCGGAGATAAAGAATCGGTTAAAAAAGCCTGGGAAAGAAGAGTCTCTTATGGTTTTAAGGGTGATCGATCAGAAGCAATTCGCCATATTGATTTTCTCATTTCCCATGGCGATCTCAACGGAGCATTACAGGTCTGGAAGGCAAGGCTTCGGGAGGAGGGCCTATCCATTCCCTCAGATGGAAACCTGATCACGAATGGCGGATTCGAAAAGGAGAAGATCTTGGGGGGTGGTTTCGATTGGAAAATCGTGAATCTCCCTGGAGTCGATATCTCCTTCGATCATTCAGTTGTCTTTGAGGGAAAGAGTTCACTGAAGATCACCTTCAACGGGAAGGAGAATGTCGATTTTCAACATATCTACCAATACGTGACACTGAAACCTAATACGGATTATATGCTCAGGTCCCATATGAAGACAAAGGGCATCACAACCAAAAGTGGTCTTAAGATAGAGATATCAGGGGTGGGTACAGGTTTTCATGGGGCATCAGAGTCCTTAATCGGAGACAATGGATGGAAGGAGTTGACGGTCGCTTTTCGGACCCCGGCCCAATCACAGGGCGGTTTGGTCAGAGTGAGAAGGGAGAGGACCGATAAGTTTGATCGATTTATCTCCGGAACGGTTTGGATCGACAATGTCTCCCTCAGAGAAAAGAGTCATTAGGTAATGTAGTCATTAGGTCATTAATGACTCAATGACCTAATGACTGAGTGACTGAGTGACTGAGTGACTGAGTGACTGAGTGACTGAGTGATTAAATAACCATTATTATGAAAGATTACTACAAAATTCTTGGTGTTAAAAAGAAGGCTTCCGAGGAGGAGATCCGGGCTCGTTGGGCCGAGTTGGTGCGAAAATACCATCCCGATCATGTGGGGATCGAAAATTCCAATGATCAACGGATAAAAGAGATTAATGAGGCCTATGATATCTTGAAACACCCCTCTACTCGGGTGGTATACGATTTAAAAATGGCCTATGAATGGAGAAAGAAAAGAAAAATTTATATAAAACGATTAGTTCCACTGGGCCTTTTCATTATTCCTCTAATCTTTAGTATCGTCTATTTTAAGAGACCTCAAATGACCTCTTTTTCTAAGGCAATTATTCCCAATCAAACAAACCAAATCAACCAGATAGACAAGATGGACGGAATAGACCAAACAAACCAGAGAAACGAGGTAAACCAAATAGACCAGATAAACCAGATAGCTTCCAAGAAGGTTGACATAGTGATTCCCCAAGAGAAGGTTGAGATCGTTGTGACCCCTGTAGCACCTGCTTCGGCTTTACCCTCTGCGGCGGAAAGGAAATTGAGGTCCAAGGAAAAACAGCCCGCACAAGCTGTTTCAAAGTCAGAGACGCCGGTTGAAATCGCAAAGGTGGTTCCTGAGGAATTGAAACAGAAAAGTTCCAAGAAGGTTAAGAAAGTAGTTCTTCAAGAGGAAGCTGAGGTTGCTTCGCCCATCATAGAACCTTCACTGGCCTCCCCCGTAAGGGCTGAAGGGGAATTGGGGTCCAAGGAGAAACAGTCCGCACAAGCTGTTTCAAAGTCAGAGACGCCGGTTGAAATCGCAAAGGTACCTCGCAAGGAGGTGAATCAGCAAGCTTCCATCCCATCCCTCTCTGCGCCTGGAGAGGAGTTGAGGTCTAAAGAGAAGCCATCCACACAAACAATTCTGAAATCAGAAATACCTGTTACGACCGAGAAGGTGGTTCCGAAGGAAACGAGTAAAGTAGTTCCGCAAGAGATGGCCCAGGCCATTCCCCAAACAAATCAGATTAGACCAGAAGGCTCTCCAACATCGCGACCCCGTGACTCAATAGATGCTACAACCCCAATACGCATGGACTCGGTGGACACAAAGAGCCCAATAAACTCAAAGGCCCAATTAACGCAACAACGTATTGACCCAATAGATGCAAAGGCGCAATCGACGCAGTTGGCTCACCGATCCGATGGACCCGGTGAGCGCATCAGTGCGAAATCCCTCATTGCCAAAGAAGAAGAGGTCAAGCAGTTCTTTGCCACTTACATCGAGCGATACATTCAGAAGGATTTGGATGGTTTTCTTTCCACCTTCTCTTCTAAAGCCGTCCAGAATCAGAAAGAGGGATTTGATGAGATCAGAAAGATCTATGCGAACTTTTTCAATCAGAGCCAACAGATCCAGTACAAACTGGAGAATATGAAGATTGAAATCTATCAAAATATTGTAGAAGTAAAAGGCAATTACGAAGTGGATCAGAAATTAAAAAAGAAGGGAGAGAAGAAGATTTGGAAAGGACCCATCCGATGGACATTGGTCAAAGAGCAAGGGGTCCTGAAGATCATCTCTATCGATTATCTCCTTCAAAAGGATTCTTGAGAGGGGTGGAAGAAGTTCGATGAAAACGATCACTTTGATTTTCTCTATATTTATCATTTCTATGGTTCCTCTATCTTTAATGGCACAAATCCAATCTCAATCGGTTTCTCGTCACCTTTCTGCCTCTCACCCTTTATTACCTCCCCTCATTGCAACAGAGGAAGAGATCAGGCAGTTCTTTGCCACCTATATCGACCGATATACCCAGAAGGATTTAGATGGTTTTCTCTCACTATTCTCTTCTAAAGCCGTCCAGAATCAGAAGGACGGCATTGAAAGGATTAAAAAGATCTACGGAGACTTTTTCAACAAAAGTAAAGAACTCAGGTACCAAATCGAAGAGATGAGGATCGAAATCTACCAGAATGGTGTGGAAGTAGAGGCCCGATATGAATTGGGTCAAATGCCCATGAAGGGAGGCGAACAGAGGGCTTGGCGAGGTCAGATAAGATGGAGATTGGTTAGAGAGAGTGAAGCCTTAAAAATTCTTTCCATCGATTATCAGCAATAGGAATCCCCTTAATAAAAGGGGAAATACCTTAACTTCTACAGCCCCTCTCCCTCGACGGGAGAGGAACCCCTTTCTCTCCCTCTCCCTCGACGGGAGAGGGTGGGGGTGAGGGTGAATATTGGGTTTTATTTTCTAAACAATCCCTATGTGCATCGCGAGGAGGGATGATTGAAATGATCGATCTTCATACCCATATCCTCCCCGGATTGGATGATGGGGCAAGAACCCTTGACGAATCCATCCAGATGTGCTGGATCAGTTATGGGGACGGGGTAAGGACAATCGTGGCCACCCCTCACACCCTGAACGGCCTCTACATCAATGACCGGGCAACGATCCTCACCAAAGTCCAAGAATTAAACTCCGCAATCCGCAATACGCAATCCGCAATACCCTTAAGGATTCTTCCCGGCGCTGACGTTCGTTTTTGTGAAGGGATTCTCCTCCAATTGGATCAGGGAAAGGTGACGACGGTTGGTGATAGGGGACAATTTCTTTCAATCGAATTTCCTTTTCAATGGATCCCTTATCGGGCAGAAGATATTCTTTTTCAATTAATGGCGAGGGGGATTATTCCCATTATCAGTCATCCGGAGAGAAATCTGGAGATTTTGGATAGACCCAAGCGATATTATGAAATGATCAGGATGGGCTGTCTCGGTCAGGTAACAGCAATGAGTTTAACCGGTAAGTTTGGGCATGGGATAAGGAAGATTGTTGAAAGGTTCATTAAGAAACGACTTGTTCATATCATTGCCTCAGATGCCCATTCCATCAATGGAAGGCCACCGATCCTCTCAGAGGCTCTTAGAGCGGCCGAAAAGATCGTAGGTAAAGAAGAGGCTTGGAAGATGGTATCGGACTATCCCCGAGCCATTCTGGAAGGCCGAAGGCCCAAAGTCCCCGAACC
>Ga0315284_10012708_pt1 | contig 11991 bp, 14 predicted proteins | sample YL17G09_16_MG_FD_203696 | JGI IMG/M metagenome (GOLD analysis project Ga0315284, IMG submission 203696) | Sediment microbial communities from Yellowstone Lake, YNP, Wyoming, USA - YL17G09_16 | ecosystem: Environmental > Aquatic > Freshwater > Lake > Sediment | place: USA: Wyoming | collected...
AGGCTCGCGAAGGAGCGGCTTGCGCCACAGCCGACGCATTGCGTCGGGTGTGTGTCTGAGACAAAGTCTCAGCCACATCGCTCTGCTCGCTTAGCCGCTCAGACGACGACAAATCAAAATCACAAAATACAAAGTATGCGACCGTAGTCTAGTGGCTAACACTCGCAGCGGCCTTCTTAAGGCCGGCGAAGGTGACATCTTCGCTACGCTCGATGACACATAATTTAACCAAAAAAATCAAAATAACAAACACGCGACCGTAGTCTAGTGGCTATGACTCCAGATTGCCAATCTGGTGACTCGGGTTCGAATCCCGACGGTCGCATTCATCTGTTTTCGAAGCGATTGTTTATCGCATAACCGTCGGGATGTAAAAAGTCCCGTAGGGACTTTTTCGAAGAATCCCGACGGTCGCATTCGTATCTATTCCTAGCCTCATCGTCTGTTTTAACCGTCGGGATGTAAAAAGGCGAAGCCTTTTTGCAGAATCCCGACGGTCGCATCCAGATGATTTAGTAACGATTTCTTGTCTCGAATAGATGGGATTTAAGCAAGCCGTGCGGCTTTTCCCATGCGGCTTTTTATTCTATGGTTGTCTATAGTATCCTATGGCTACTTCGATTCAAGTCAGCGTGGACCTGCTGAATGAGCTGAGACAGAGGAAATTATCTCCGCGTGAAACGTATGAGGATGTTATCATGGACCTGGTTGAGGACTCAATGCAGTTGAACGCGGAGACTAGAAGAGACATTGAAAAGGCAAGGTCGGAGATTAAGGCCGGCAGGTTCTATAAGTTAGAGGATGTAAGGAAGGAACTGAGATTATGACCTATGAGATTCTGTTCTCAGATTCCTCACTCCAACAGTTAAAGAGCCTGGACAGAGGAGCCCAACAGCGGATACTCGCCGCCTTGGAGCGGATACGCACAAATCCCTGGAGATATGTGAAAAAACTCGTGGATGACCCAGGATACAGACTAAGAGTGGGGGACTACAGGGTGATACTGGACATTGACGGCAGGAGACTGCTTATTTTAGTCATAAAAATCGGCCATCGGAAAAACGTATATGTGTAGCTTTTTAATAGTCTGTCTGTCTTATAGTTGTTTTGTGAAGACTTTCTGGAAGATTTTGGTCACCTTCGGGGTGTTGGGTCTTTTCGTGATTGTCATAGCATTCGCTATCGCGGCCATAGTCGGGGGGGCTGATATCTCCTCATTCAGTGGGGGGGAGGTGGCTGTGGTGCCAATCTACGGTGACATTACCTTAGGTGGCTGTTCAAGCGGCATATTATTCACTGAGACGTGCGCTGAGGTCGGCGACATCAAAGACCAGCTCAAGGCCGCTGACAATGACCCGCAGGTTAAGGCAATATTGTTGGACATTTACTCTGGCGGGGGGAATGTTGTCGCCTCCCGTGAGCTCATGCGCGCCATAAAGAACACGAAGAAGCCGACTGTCGCCTGGATTGGTGAGATAGGTGCGTCTGGGGCGTACTATGCGGCCTCTGCAGCCGACAAGGTCGTGGCAGACGATGACAGCATGACGGGGAGCATTGGGGTCATCATGCCTGTTACCCAGTATTACGGTCTCATGGACAAGCTCGGAGTCAACGTCACGGTAATCAAGGCCGGGGAGAGTAAGGACATAGGAAGTCCGTATCGGCCGATGACTGATGAGGAGAAGGGGGAGCTTGAGGGGATGATTGGGAAGGTCTATGACAGTTTCACATCTGATGTTGCGAAGAACAGGAATCTTGACCTTGAGTATGTGAAGAACATATCGCGGGGGAAGATTTATTTGGGTAGTGAAGCCAAGGACCTGGGTTTGGTGGATGAACTGGGGGGCTTCGACTACGCCGTGGAACTGGCGGCTGGATTGGGCGGCATCAAGGGGGAGCCTAAACTTAAGAGGCCTGAGAGGAAGGTTCGGTTGACTGACCTGTTGAGCGGCGGGTGAAATCAGCAGTCTGCCGGTTTCCGGCCTTCACGGACGCTTTATCGACTTGCGGGTCTCTTTGCTTTTATATCCTTATCGCCTTATGGTAGAACACTATGGGTAGAATTAAGCAGACGTATCTGAAGAGGGTTGCGGTGAAGCTCATGAAGGAGTACCCTGAGGTGTTCACGAGCACTGAGTTCCAGTACAATAAGGAGCAGGTCGGCAGGCACACGGACATCACAAGCAAGAGCATCCGCAACAAGATAGCAGGATACCTCACCAAGAAGACCAAACAGAAGGCCAAGAAGAAGGATTAGATCCTGTAGCAGTCGTCCTTTAGGTTGCAGGCTTCGCATTTCTTAGGTTCCCCGTGAGGGCACACCGGAGGTTCCACGCCGTCGATTATTTCTTTGACTGCATCCCGGGTGTCAAGGGTCTTTGCCTTGAGTTTATCTGTGAAGACCACAGGCTTCTTTTCCACGGTGCGCGTGTACTCTATTATCCCGTAGGGGACATGCTGCTTGAACGTGTCTTCGATGAGCATCCCGTATGCGCACAGTTGGAGTGCGTCACCTCCTCCCCAGTCCACTGTCGAGCCGGTTTTTATGTCCACTGGCATGAGTACGCCGTCGTTTATGACCTTGTCTACTCTGCCTGTGAGGCCCAGGTTCTTTGATTCGAGCGGGTAGTCTACCTGCCATGGGCTCACTATCGCGAGGGCGCGTTTCAAGCCCACATCAGAGACCATAGCATCCAAGTCTGAGGCGAGGAGGCGAGCCTCTTGGATGACCTCGTGTTTCACGTCGTCTGCGAGGAGCGAGCATTCACTGCGCCAGTCGGCGCCCATGAGCCCCCTAAGGTCTGAGAATATCTCATCTATTTGGGAGTTCAGTGAGGTCATGTATTCCCCATCCCTGGACTCATCGAGTATCCTCCGTTGCCTCAGCGATATCTCATGCCTTACCGCATGGCCTACCCTGCCGCGCAGGAGCTCTAGGGTGACTGGCGGGGTTATTTGAGCGACGTCGGTGAGGTATATGCTCCTTGGGCAGAAACAGTACCTGTTCAGGTCAGATGCGCGAATCATCTCAAAACCACCGTCCCCGGTTTGTCGGCCGAGACCTCCACCCGCCCCTTGTAGAGTTGGACCTCACCCGATACATCCAGGCGCCGGCCTACGAGAGTGGTGTTAGAGAATGTTGAGGAGACTGCAGGCGAGACGTAGACGTCTATGTTGCAGCCGTATTCCGACAGCGTCAGCATCTTACTGCCGCCCTTGAATGTGTGAACCTCAGATACGTTGCCTGACATGTGCACTGCCTTGCCGACCGATGCGCCGCTGATTTCACAGACTCTCGTGTGAGGGGGTTTAATGGACGGTGAGATGAATGCAAGAAGCAGTAGGCCAGTGATTGAAACCGCTAAGGCAACGTGAAACATCCACTCTGGCACACCAACCACCAGAAGAAGAACGGCAACGTGAGCTTAAGAACAAGTATAGTGTAAGGTAGCACTACAGCCTACGTATAGAGTAGATTGAATAGAATGCCAATATCACTGTGCATCGAGCCTATGCTGTTGCGCTCACAGCCTTCTTACGGCTCTTGCGCCTTATCCTGCCGACCTTCCCGCACTTGCGGCAGCGGGTCGCATCAATAGGATTCTTGGCGTTACAGTGCATGCAAATGCCCTTGAAAAGCCTAGCCTCAGCCTCTTTAAACTTAGCCATCGTGTACCGAATATATAGGCCACAATAATATAAAAACCTCTTATATACGATGAACGACATAAGAATAGACACCGGAAATACATCCTGTCACCGGATAGCGGGGTTGAGCAGTCAGGAGTGCTCGTCGGGCTCATAACCCGAAGGTCAGTGGTTCAAAATGGGCTCAGGTCCGTCCTGCCCCCAGGAAAATCCACTCCCCGCTATGTTCTTACTCCTCGAATGTTGCTAGAACTGGAAAATTGTGCATTATCCTAGTATGAGCGTCGTCATCCCGTATCCGATTAGTAGTCCTATCGTTATGGGCGGTAGTGCGGGTAGTGTAATTCGGCCTTTGTTCATGATGTAGTAGTATAGCCAGACGAGGCCGAGTAGGCCTCCGTAGGCTGTGGGTATGGCGTAGCCTATTCCCTTTTCCGCCATGACTGATGCGCAGTAGGTGAGTGGTAGGGCTATGTCTCCTGCGCCGAGGCCGAGGACGCGGTCTCCTACTGGGAGGAGGAACATGAGTGCGAGGCGGCCTTTCGCTTCTTTGGCGAGTGTGACCATGTGTTTCGTCCAGAATACTGCGATGAGGTCGTAGACTGACATGAATATGATAAGCAGTGTACATGCAGTCAATGAGAGGGACGCGCCAAGGAGTGAGCCGATGCCCGCGATCGTGAACATGAGCATGAAGTTTGTGAGTACCGCGTCTTCTTTGCGCAAGTATATTGCGATGGCTAGGAGGAGGGTCGCGATTAGGCCGCTAAAGTCGAATAGTATGGGGTCAAGGATTATGCCGAGTGTCGTCCAGGCTCCGATGAGTATTGAAGACCATACTATGATGTTGATTATGCCGAATCGTCTAAATTTCATCAGCAGTAGCATGATGGCGGTCGCCACTAGGATGTAGCCGAATATGGGCAGGAAGGACCATGTATCCTCGGGGTTTGAGACGAGTGGGGCAATCATCTGCTCAGCACCTGCGGGGGGGTACATGAGCGGCAGTATCACTGTGGTGTTGTTGAGGCCGAGTAGTAGGGTGATGATGTATGTTGAGCAGACTACGGCGAGGCTCTCGAAGTTCTTCATTTTTTTTCTAGGATGCGTTCGGCGGTCTCTCTGGCTTTGGGCATCTTCTTCTGGTGTTCCACCAGGAATTTCTCCATGAGTTGGGCGCAGTGGGTTTTGTCTTCGCCGCATAGGAGTTTCCCACTCTTGCACTCGTGATATATTTTAGATAGTTCTAGGTCGTCGTCTATGAGGTGGTAGAGGTAGAGCTCGTATATCATGCACTTCTCAGGTTCTCCGCCGACTTTCTTCTGCTCCTCCACGGTGGAGCAGCCGCCGGTCTTCGCGCTCATTATCTTCTTTTTCGCGCGCGTGGGGTCTTCGCTCAGTGCGATGTGACTTTTAGGGTCGCTGGAGCTCATCTTCCCGCCTGTTAGGCCGCTCATGAACTTGTGGTAGGTGGCTGAGGGTGGGATGCATGGCATGTCCGCTCTACCATCCTCCCGCTCTGCGTTCATCCTCGAGGCGATGTCGCGGGTGAGCCTGATGTGGGGGTCCTGGTCTGCGCCCACTGGGACGACGACCGGTTTTGGCCCGCCGAACCGCTCAAGCTGCGGGTGGAGTATGTCCGCCACCTGCGTGAGCACCGAGATTATCTTCGCAGGCGTGAGCTCCCCGTAGATTGCCTGCATCTCGTTGAATGTGACGCGTTTGCTGCTCATGTCACGGAGGCGGTAGTATTCGTTGATGTAGTCGCTCTGGAACCAGAAGTGTAGGTTCTTCGGCGACAGGCCGAGTGCTATGTAGTTTGTGAGGTACTCCTCGAGCGCTATCTTCCTGGCTTCCTCGAAGGGTATGTCACGCATGAGGTAGCTTTCCATGTCAGCGGCGCACACGAAGATGTCGGCTCCCATCTCCTGGAACCATATTATCTCATCAGCGACCATCTTATGGCCCATGTGGAAGTCCCCGGATGGCATGAGGCCTGTCATCAGAGCGAACGGTTTCCTGTGTCCTTTCGCATCGACTATCCTCTGGAAGTCCCGGTGCCCGAATATGATGCCGCGTCTTATGTAGCGGAACGAGTCGTACTTCTCCCTGTATTTCTCGAACGACTCCATACCGAAGTCGCTCATGAGCTTCCCGTAGTCGGATATCTCCTTGACAGCCCAGGGGTCGAAGTCTTTCATGGTGATTAGGATAGAATAATTGTTTTAGCTGATAAAAAAAGGCTATTCTGGTTTTGGTTTGCGTAGTATGCGCGTGTTGAAACTGAACTCCTCCCGTCCGCTGAGTAGGTTGTAGTCCTCCGGGTGCCTTGTCAGTTCCTGGTCGTTGGTGACGAGTGCTCCGCCGGGTCTGAGGGAAGCGACTATTCTTTCGGCGGCTTGGCGCCTATCTGGGATGTAGTCGGCTACGTTCAGGTAAAAGATGATGTCTGCGGGCGGTATTTCCGAGTCTATGACGTTGCCTTCGACTGTCCTTATGCGTTGACGGATTTCGGGCGGTATTATGATAAGCCGCGGCTTATGCGGCGGTGCGAGTTCTTTATGTTCAAACATGCTGGCGAAACGTCTTATGAAGGGTATTTTATCAAGAAATCTCGATTTTTCAGGCCGTACTATCTCCCTTGATCTGGCCCAGAAGAGGAAATCGTCGGCGTATTTTACGTTTTCTTGGAAGGCTGAATTGGATGGTTCGGCAATCACGTTTGTCTGACGCTTGACTGCCTCAAGGACCAGGCGATCCCGGTCTAGGACGGTTACAGTATAGTCTGTTCTCCCTTCAGATGCCCTCCGCAGTTGCTCGAGAATGTTTGCGACGTGCAGGTACTCGTAGCTCCACTTCCTGCACTCAGAGTCGGTGCCGGCTAGTGCATATGAAGGCCAAATGCCGGCTCCTATCACTAGTGCATTGATGGTTTTGGCGTCTTGCGCCATCGTGGGTAGGACGCGCCTTTGCATGTATGGGAACACGTCTATGTGTCTGTCGAACCATGTTGTGCGAATTCGCTCATGATTCGGGGTGTTCTTCAGCAGTCTTTTGAAGTCGAGTTGTGATAAGCCTGGAAGTTCGTCGTATCCAACGTGCAGTAAGTCTGGCCTGGTGCTTGCGGTTCTTGTTTTCTGCCGTTCAGCCATGGTTTTCCGCTGATTTTGCCTCGTACCTCTCCCGTATCTTCTCCCATCCTTCATCTAGTTTTAGGTTGAGTAGGTTTCCGAGTTTGAGTGTGAGGTAGAGTAGGTCTGTGATTTCGTCGTTCATTTCGTCTGGGTTGTATTTTCCTTTCTTGTATTTGTTCTTTTTTAGGATGTTTCTGGCTATTTCGCCGACTTCCTCCTGCATGTGGAGCACCGCGTTCTCTGGGGCGTCTTTCGTCCAGCCGAATTGTTTGTCGTAGTCTGCGACCTGCTTTTGGAGTTTATCTAATGTCATATGTTATATTTACTGGAATGGGCAGGATAAAACCGCCGCATGCGGAGTCGTATGTTGGACTTGAGGAGTACAGGAGCGTGGGCCCTGGTGTCGGGGGGTCGTTGAAGCTTCAGCCTGAGGATTTCGTTGTGAGGGAGATTACGCCCGAGGGTGTCGTCCTCGACATCGAGTCTGACGTGCCCGGTGACATGACCCCTGGGGATTACACGCATTTCACTCTCGTGAAGCGCGGGTGGGATACTATGCGCGCGCTCAAGGAGCTCAGCAAGAGGGTGGGGGTGAGCCGCGAGAGGTTCGCCTTCGCCGGCACCAAGGACAAGTGGGCGCTCTCCGCGCAGAGGGTGAGCGTCCGGCGCGTGCCGATGGAGAGATTAAAGCAGGTGAGGATGACTGACATCACCCTCAAGGATTTCACATACAGCGACGAGAACCTCGGTTTGGGGGCTCTTTCAGGAAACAGGTTCACCATAAGGGTCAGGGGCGTCTCAAGCGGAGCGGCGGAGAGAATCGAGGCTATCTCATCCGAGATTGTAGGGGGCTTCCCGAATTACTATGGACTGCAGAGGTTCGGTGATGTTCGACCCATAACCCACGAGGTCGGTTACAATATTTTAAAAGGTGATTTCGAGTCTGCTGTGTTGACGTATCTTGCTAAGACGTTCCCCCAGGAGGATGAGAGTACGAGGGTAGTGCGTGAGGGGTTGGGCAGGACAGGCGACTTTGCTCTCGCACTCCGTGATTTCCCAGATAACCTCGGTTATGAGAAGGCTATGCTGAACCATCTGGTCCAGTCTCCCGGAGATTGGACTGGCGCACTTGAAGCTCTACCCAGGAACCTCCAGAGGATGTTCGTCCACGCCTACCAGAGTTGGGTGTTCAACAGGGTGCTGAGCGAGTGCATGAGAAGGGGCCTTGCCGTCGAGACACTACCGCTTGTGGGCTTGGACGTCCCGCCGGATGATATCTCATCGAGGGTTCTTGAATCGGACGGAGTTGAGGTAAGGGATTTCGCAGTCTCTGGGATGGGAGGCCTCTCAAGTCGGGGGGAATACCGTGACGCCTATGCTGTCGCCTCCGATTTCGAGTATAAAGTTGAGGGCTCAGATGCCGTCTTTGATTTCAGCCTCGGGAAGGGCAGTTATGCCACCATTTTCCTCAGGGAGTTCATGAAGAACTGATTTGTATCATAGTCTTTGATGGTGTATAAGTCAGAAAAACATAGCAACCAATGGTTTATATGAAACTGGAGGTTTACTTGGGGGTTTATATGGCTTATCCTTGGGTTCTGCGGCTGAGTTGGCTTGTATCTAAAGTGAATCTTTCTCCAGTCGGTTTTTATCGTATAGTAACCGTTTGAATCTATATGGGTTAAATATGCACCGGGCACAAGATATTTCAAGGTTGGGGCATAATGAATTTTTCTTTCTCACCCCCCTAGTTGAGAAGGACACCGGTTCAAAAAAAAAGGACACCCCCAAATGTCCGGCCCCAACCCCGCTCAATAATCTGGTTCTAGAGGGTACAAGACGGGAAAACCCCCGCACCACACCGCACTATACATCCTAACCAATAGGAAATCACAAAGTATTTAAAGGTGGTTGGTACTATACATATACGTTAAAATGCCAGAGCACGAAATCGAACTGAAGGTCGCAGAAGCCCTGCAAAATGACGTGGGCCGCGGAATCGTGAGAATCGACTCCAAGAGCGCAAAGAGGATTGACGTCAGCACAGGCGACATAGTGGAGATTGCAGGGCCTAAGACGACTGCGGGGAAGGTCTGGCAGAGCCACCAGGAGGATGAGGGCCGCGGCATCATCAGGATGGACGGCCTACTGCGCCAGAACTCAGGCTCAAGCCTCGGAGACAAGATAAAAATCAAGAAGGCCGAGGTAAAGGCCGCAAAGCACATGGTCATAGCCCCGACAAGGCATGAGATAAGTTTCCTAGACAACAACTTCTCGGCTTATGTGAAGCACCGTGTCCTTTTGGGCAAGCCGCTCATCAGCGGGGATATGTTCTACATGCCTGGCCTCGGGGGGGAGGCGATATCGTTCACTGTCATCAGCACGAAACCCAATGGGATAATCAAGGTCACTGAGGAGACTTCACTTGAGGTGAAGAACAAGCCGATGGCGGTCTCAACGGCACAGGGCCCGATAGTCCGCTACGAGGACATCGGCGGACTCAGGGACGAGGTGAGCCGCGTCAGGGAGATGATTGAGCTTCCGATGAAGCACCCGGAGCTCTTCGAGAAACTCGGCATCAAACCCCCGAAGGGCGTATTATTGTACGGGCCGCCGGGGACTGGTAAGACGCTGCTTGCTAAGGCAGTCGCGTCAGAGTCGAACGTGCACTTCATCCACCTAAACGGCCCTGAGATAATGGACAAGTATTACGGTGAGTCTGAGAGGAAACTTAGGGACATATTCGAGGAGGCGCAGCAGAATGCCCCGTCAATCATATTCATAGACGAGATAGATTCCATAGCGCCGAAGAGGGATGAGACCAAGGGCGAAGTGGAGCGGAGGGTGGTAGCGCAACTCCTAGCCCTCATGGACGGCCTCGTCACACGCGGCAACGTCATCGTCGTCGCAGCCACTAACAGACCGGACTCCCTCGACCCGGCACTCAGGAGACCCGGCCGATTCGACAGGGAGATTGAGATTGGAGTACCAGACCGCAACGGCAGAAGGGACATACTTCAAATTCATACGAGGGGGATGCCGATAGCCGAGGACGTGAACTTGGATAGGATAGCGAACATCACGCACGGTTTCGTCGGCGCTGACCTCTCTGCTGTCGCCCGTGAGGCTGCGATGCACGCGCTCAAGAGGATACTCCCGAAAATCGACCTTGAGTCTGAGGTCATACCCACTGAGGTCCTTGAGGGCCTGAAGGTGACGAAGGAGGACTTCGACGAGGCCCTAAAGCTCGTCGAACCGTCCGCCCTCCGTGAGGTCATGGTCGAGATACCGAACGTCAGATGGAGCGACATCGGAGGGCTCAAGAAGGTGAAGGAGGAACTAATCGAGGCGGTTGAGTGGCCGCTCAAGAAGCCTGAGACCTTCAAGAAGATGGGCATCAAACCGCCGAGTGCGGTGCTCCTGTTTGGCCCCCCAGGCTGCGGCAAGACGATGCTAGCGAAGGCAGTGGCCACGGAGAGTGAGGCGAACTTCATAGCAATCAAGGGGCCTGAGTTGCTCTCGAAATGGGTTGGCGAATCTGAGAAGGCGGTTCGCGAGATATTCAAGAAGGCTAGGCAGACTGCGCCAACAATCATATTCTTCGATGAGATAGACGCGATAGCCCCACGCCGGGGACTCAACTATGGCTCACACGTCACTGAGACTGTCGTCAACCAGATACTCACCGAATTAGACGGCATCGAACGCCTGGAGGACGTGATTATAGTCGGCGCCACCAACAGGCCTGACATAATGGACCCAAGCCTCCTGAGACCAGGGAGGTTCGACCGCCTGGTGCTCGTCCCACTGCCTGACAAGGAAGCCCGCGAGGAGATACTCAAGGTGCACACGAAGGGGATGCCACTGAAGGGTGTGAGCGTCGAAGAACTGGCGCGCAAGAGCGAAGGCTACAGCGGCGCAGACCTCGAGGCATTATGCCGAGAGGCGGCGATGACAGCAATCCGCGAGGACACCGACTCCAAGCACGTCGAAGGTAGACACTTCGACAAGGCATTCCAGGAAGTCAAACCCTCTGTCACAGAAGACGAGGCGAAATCCTACGAGAAGAACTTCAAACGCGGCAAAAAAGACGAGAAGATACCTGCGTACATGTGAGGGGCGTTTATTTACGTCTTCCTTATAGTTTTCTATGTTGAAGCAGCTAGGCCATCATGAATCCAGTGAGCCGGTGATTCTCCCAGCCGAATTGCTTCGGGGCCTGCAGGAGGCGAAAAAACGCCTGTTAGAAGCCAAGTATCCGATAACAACAGAATTCGGTAGATATTCTAGGTTGTGGGATTACATGGCCGTCAACCCCGGCTTCTGGGGTAAGGCTGGAAACCCCGACGTGTTGGAGGTAGGGCCGGGAGCGAGTATGGAGGTTAATATGGGGGGGTTCCCAGAACATTATCCTAATGTGAAAGCGGCGTTGGAGAATGCTGCCCCAGGGATATTCACATTCCACCGCAGCTCCGAACCCATTGAAATCCACTCAGCATCCAGGGCTGCGGGTAAAAATATCAGGCTGACAATCGCAGACGCGAACCCCGACATACTCTACATCGCAGAACATCAACCATACATCCTCGCTGGTGACGGCCCACCCTTCATGAATACCATGCCTTCAGCAGAGGAGAGGTCGGCTTTAAGAAGACACTACTCTAGGGTCCTGAAAGATGCCGACAAAACCATCCCCCTACAGGATGTTGTGACAGCAATGAGGAGAGAGAATATTGAGTTTATGCAGGCAGAAAACGTGAGTATTGTTTTCCCTTCAAACGAGTACAGGAATTCCGTCAGCTTCAAGAAGGCCGACATAATCGAGGACACGACAGACTTCAGCGGATTAGACCTCCTCATAAGCCTCGGAGACGTCGGGATAGAGAACCTTGAGAGGATGTGCGAGTTTGCCAGTAAAGCCCTGAAGGTCGGCGGCCATTGGATTACGAATCGGGGGGAAGCGAAGGGATTTGAGAGGGAAGTTGACATAGGAGACGTAACCATCCTCAGGAAGAAATAGGATAGCGCCACAACAGAAGATTATAATACACAGCACAAACACCGACGCCTTGGCGCAAGACCAAACCCTCAAAGTCGACGCATTCATCAAAAAACCAGCAGTCATGAAGGATATCATCACGGCGATAAAGAAGGCGCTCCCTGAATTCAAATCTGATGAGCATATGAAGAGTAGTATGAGACGGAAGTG
>Ga0315284_10012709_pt1 | contig 11990 bp, 12 predicted proteins | sample YL17G09_16_MG_FD_203696 | JGI IMG/M metagenome (GOLD analysis project Ga0315284, IMG submission 203696) | Sediment microbial communities from Yellowstone Lake, YNP, Wyoming, USA - YL17G09_16 | ecosystem: Environmental > Aquatic > Freshwater > Lake > Sediment | place: USA: Wyoming | collected...
TATTGATATACCTATAATGAGTTAACCGGTACGATTCTATCGCTCGAAAACCCGAAGATGTCAAAAATTCTATAAACATTAGAATAAAGAAATAAAAAATAATTCTCTCGTTTTTTTATTCTCTTGTTATATTAAGGAAAATAAAATCTTTCCAAATCTAACAGAATCAGATGAATCTATTCGCTTATAAATGGTACCCTTTTTTCCGGTTATGCAACAACATCGAAGATAATTTTAAATTTTTCAACACTCTTTTCAAACTGGAATTCATTTCGTATCAATTGATACGCATTTCCTGTAACATTAACCGTTTTTTCATCATCTAATCGTTTGATGATATTTAAAGTGATGCAATATGGTGAATTATTCTCCAGAATAAAACCGTTCTTCCCATCTTTTATAATAGTAGGAATTCCCCCAACAGGTGTTGCAAGAACCGGGGTCCCACAAGCCATTGCTTCTAACATAACATTGGGTAATCCTTCTGTATCCGATGGGATTACCAATAATTTCATTTTATTTAAATAATCTGCCAGCAGGTCGTGAGATACCCATCCCGGGAGAATAATCGTATCACTGAGATTATTATCCACTATATATTGTTCAATGGTGTGTCGAAGTGCTCCGTCACCAATGAACAAAAATTTTATATCCGGTTTTTTAATAACAACCTCCGAAACTGCGTGTAAAAGGTTCAATATCCCTTTTTCTTCGCTGAACCGACCGATATATCCGATAATGCATTCTCTTGAAAGATAATCTTTTTTTATTTTGAAACTATCAAAGTCAATATAATGCTCGCGGGCAATTACGATTTTTCCGATCCATCTTTCAAGCGAATAATCCTTGATAATGTAATCTGCATAGACGATTAGTTTATCTGCAAACGTGCAGGAAATCAATTGAAAAATTTTTAATACACAAACCAGAGGATCATTTTGGGAAGAGTGTATTTTTATTGAGGATGACGAAAACATTAATAGTACTTTTTTTCTAAAAATATGAGCAGTAAATATTGGCAATATAAGCATTTCTCCCCCCATAAAAAAAATAAAAATATCAATTTGTTTTCTTGTTTTAAAAATTAATAAAGACATTTTTAATTGAAAAGACAGATAATTAAAAATTCTTTTAATAAAAAATGTACTAGTACTATGTGAAATATTAAATGTTTTTAATCTCCTGTCTTCCCGGAAAAAATTATAACCCTCATCTCCGGTTAGAAGGAAAATATTTTTTGATAACGAACAAATGATTGTTATTAGATTAGCTAAAGGAATTACCCCGGCCTTAAAAATAGGCATGGTCACTATCCCAATCCTATAATCTGACATGTAATTTTCTCCTTTAATGAATAATGATAGCGGTAATTTACTTCTCTATTTTTCTTCGAATAAGAAATATATGCAATTCCGCAAAATCCATGAGCATCCCTGCGAGATATAGGCGCCAATATATATAATTATGAAGAAGACTAATGGACATACCTCGTGAAGACTTCCAAGAGTTGTTCACTTGTCTTTTCCCAGGTAAATTTTTCGGATACATTTTTCCGAGCAGAAATACCCATGGATTCCGCTATGGATGGGTTTTGTGAGAAATAGAGAATTTTTTCAAACAATTCATCTATTGAACCCGGGTGTATCAAAAATCCAGATTCTCCATCAACGATACTCTCTACTGGTCCCCCGCTATTAGATGCAATTACCGGTGTCCATGCAGCTTGAGCTTCAATAGGAACAATCCCAAAAGGCTCATTGATACTTGGAAATACTACACATAGAGCTTTTGCGTAATATTGAATTAAGAGTTCTCGATTAATCGTTCCCGTGAAAAAAACATTCTCTGATAAACCTAATTCTCCTCTTTGCTTCATAAGTTTTTTCTTCTCTGGTCCATCACCAATTATTATTAATTTTATCGTTTTATCTTTCTTTTTCAAAAGAAAAACCGTTTTTATTACCAGATCGATGCGTTTAAAATATTCTAATCGTGAAACACAGAGAATATAACTCTCTTTATTCTCGGGTGCATTCGGAAATTCATTAATATTCACCCCGGGATAAACAGTTTCAGTTTTTGAAATACCATATATTTTTTTGCATCGGTTTGCAGTAAAATTACTGTTTACGACAATATAATCTGCACGTGAGATCATTTTTTCATCGATAAATTTCATGATTGGGTTTGATAGTTTTGCAAAAAAACGCATCGGGGTGGGCAATCCGTTAATAATCCGAAAATCATGAATAAATGCACTAGGTTCATGGCAGAACCATATGCATGGAATTATTGGGTTGTGTTTTTTATATAAAAAGCCCCAGTAGTTTGCGGGGAATATGTGGGGAAAAATGATGTCAGGACGGATTTCATCAAGAATTTTTTCCACTCTTTTATAAATTCCAAAGTATTGTATCCAATAGGAGAAGGAATTTGGCAGCGGTCCCCCAATGAATTCAAAATGAATTCCCGGAAATTCTTTTAGTATTTCTGAATTCCCGGACTGGGTGATAATCGAAACCTTAACTCCCTTTTTTACCAACCGTTTTGCTGTTTCAAGAACAACTGTACCTGCTCCTCCAGGATAAGTAAAGTGGGGATATAAGTAAACTACATGCATGATTGATTCCGTATCAAGATAATTATTTAAATTCGAATTTGCTTCATTTTCTTCTTTTCATAGGTCATAGAACTTATGGTACAGTCTTTATTTTATTTCGAACTAAAAATATATGTCTTGATCAATTCCGAAACGGCCCTCTGTTACTCATCTGATGGAGCATTTTTACGATTTTCAAACACTTTTGGGATAGAGCGAATCAGTATCGAGCAAAAAATTATTCATAAAGAGCGGCTCTTCTTGAATTGTGGTAATAACAGATCTGTTTTGATCTGTTTTTTATTTATCCTGTTCCCGCATTTCAGTCGTCATGGATAGTTCAATTAGATCCTGTAGATTTACCCCCCATCAATACATAAATAAGTTCTTCCGCTCTTTTCTGGTAGGTATGATCTTTTAATAACCTTGCTCGTGCACGTTCACCCATTTTTTCACGTTCTTCATCCGACTCAAGGAGATATTGATAAATTGATAGAACCTCAGTTTCATTGTTTGCAACAATAATTTCGCTTCCAATATCAAACCATTCTTCTATTCCACTATAAGGCTGTGATACGATACACGCACCAAAAGCCGCCAGTTCAAACGGGCGTGCAGTTGCCGAAGCATACACTGATGCGTGTGACCAGCGGGTGATGTTGAGACATATTTTGCTTTGGCAGCAAAATCTTCGGAATGCACTGTAATTCATAAATCCTACTCTCTTGGCTTTACCAAGATCAATATCAAATCCCATACCTCCAACTGAAAAATCCCTGTTTAATAAAATACTGGAGGGTCCCGTGATCATTTTTTTCATCCACTCCTCTCGTAATTCGCTCCCGTGACCGTAGAATGAGATATCAATATCTTTATCGATATTCACCGGTTTGAATAATTCGGGATCCGCTGCATAATAGAGTGGGTGGATGTTCTTTGCCCCCATCTCTTCGAGATCAGGGATCACACCTTTGGAATTGGTGAAAAAAGCATCGAATACCGAAAGATCTGCGTTGAGATAATAATTGAATTTAAATCCGCGATCAGGAGCATATTTCGGGAGGATTGTTGGCATGTCTCCATCATAATAAGCGACAGGAATTCCATAGTTGGATTGAATCTTTTCCGGAATATCCCTGATATAATTCAAAGGTACATTCATGAAAAAGAGGGCGTCGATATCCCTTTCCTTATCAAAGATTGAAATGAGAAATTTTTCCCATTTTAACCGAATATAATTTTCAGAAAATCTGTTGAGTAATGATGGGTTGCCTTTTTGGGAGGTTATGTGAGTACGGCGTGTCTTTTTCCAGTCCAGGACGCGATTATATAATTTGCTTTCAGTTGCGCAAGGGTTGGGATAACAACGCCACCAGAGAGATTCGACCGGATCCCCAAGAAAAGGTACTGCAATTACTTCATTTCCTGTTTCATGAAGAGCCTTTAAAAGCTGCCACCATGATGGAGTACACCCTAATTTATAGTGTAAATCAAGTGTTGAACAAACAACAAGTACCTTCATAATATACCCGGATTTGAAGTTTTATTGTTCCCATGAATGGTTTTTGTTTAGCCTTCCATGAATGCTGTTTTCGCTATTAGATGAAAATTTTCACATTCAATTTCGTTAACACATTTCAGTTTAAGACACGAACCAATTTTTTTTTAGTGCCGTTGCTCATTTACTATACTTACCAGCGTGTTCAACAATAGTCCCGCAAATCCCATGAACATCCCTGTCACCAGAAACAGTATGCTTATCATTGACAGAGTATATGAAAATTTTGACGTGGCATAGTACTCATTGAAAGCCATGGAAGCAGACATGAGACCGATAATCACAAAAAAAAATCCTGGCAACCCGAACATAAGCAGGGGTCTCTTACGAGTGATCAGATTAATCAACCGGCTGAGAACGCCAAGTCCATGAGTGAGTGGGTGCTTTTTGTGTTTATTGGGCACATCATAGTTCACCGATATGGGAACTTCCATGATGGGAAGTCCCATTGCAGAGAAGTGAGCGATCATGTCCGATTCAACATTGTATCCATCGGATCTGAAGTCCAGATTATCAAGTGCCTGACAGGAAAGTGCCCGGAATCCCGACTGTGAGTCGGTGACCCTGGCTTTTGAGCCAATATTCGTGAAGAGGTCAAGTGTTTTCTGCCCAAACTGCCGGTAAGGTGGTATTCCCCTGTTTTTATAAAGAAAGCGGGATCCGATGACAAGGTCCGCCTTGCCTATACTGACCAATCCGGCCACTCTCTGGATTTCGCTGGGATCGTGCTGTCCATCCGCATCGAGCATCACCGCCACGGTGCAACCTGTGTTACGGGCATGCCGGAGACCTAAAAGAAGCGCATACGCTTTTCCAGTGTTATGATCGAGCCGGATTACATCAGCACCAGCTAATTTTGCTACTTCAGTAGTGCGATCAGAAGATCCATCATCAACGACAATTACACGGTCAACATACTGCCGCGTGCGAAGCACAACAGAGCCAATGACTAACTCTTCATTATATGCAGGAAGGACTGCATACAGCCCCTTTTTTGGGGGTTCAACGTCTTCAACCTGGATCAGGTGCAATTTAAATGATGGAGATGTCTTGGTTTTATCGAGGGGTTTTTCCTCTGAAACGGGCAATGGAAGAGAGTTAGTCATGGCGATCCGAATAATTTTTTTATGAGGATAATTATTGGTTGATAGACTGTATAAAACCGACTCGTCATCAATTATCTTTTTATATATATATATATTTTTCAACCACTCAATTTGCTTACTAAAACTACTATCATTAAATTATAAATTGTTGCAAGGCACCTTTGCATTGCGTTTCATTTGGAACGTTATTTTATAGGCAAAATAGACTCAGATATTGATTATCTCACAAAAAATATCTTAAGAGAATAGTACCCATTTTATCCAAAAACTCGCAATCAGATCACGACAGTGAAAAATGGTTAAGATACTATACCCAAAATGTCGGTCAAAAAAGGTATGCGTGCTCGGCAACCGGAAAAAACGTTCTGGCAAATGTCAGAAAGAATTTATGCCTCATCGTTTTCCTCTTCGTTTGACCAAGGAAGATTGAAAAGAGATCCTCATATGGCTCCTCTTTGAGCAGATCAATTACGGTTGTAGATTCATTAATTATTTCAGCAGCTTCATAATTATTCAACAAAGAATAGTAAATGATAGATTGCACCCTATGAATGCGCTCAGCCTATTGGTTTTCTCCACTATCTGTGCCGGAACCCTTACCGCTCAAGCACCCGATGTTCTCGCGTTTGCGCCGAACCGGTCATGTCCAGCAAATGACCATGTGCTGAGGGTTGCAATCTCATCTGACAGGTTGCTTATTACAGATACCACCCCCCACTTTCCCAGGTGTTTGGCTTCCGGAAGCAGAACCATAAATTTAGTAACGATGATAGGGTCTTTTCAGCAGGAATCATAATGAGAAAACAACAGATCGCCATTGTGGCTTTCGCTATATGGCTTACTCTAATCTCTACATATATGCTCCTTGTACAGCGGCTGGACTTTGAGCTCTTTTTTGTCCTCTGTTTGTTAGGTATATTTGTTATTGTACAGCTCATGCAATCGAATTATGTCCAGCCCGGTTACCTGCGGTACATCAGATATCTCACAGCTGCGGGAATAGTGATATTTGGTGTAATTGTTGTACAGAAAGTAATGGAAATTCTTACACAATGAAATTCCTGCTGCACTATACTCTTCTTTGTTTTTCTGGCATGCGGTTCGACAGGAGGACTCCTGTACATCTGCTGCGGTTTCGCTCTTTTACGCGGTAGAAAAGTTCCGTTCTCTTTTTATTTTTCATGAAAAGTATGGTGTGTTCGAGCTCCTGTTTTGTAAAATCATGACCATTATGGTTCAGATAAAGGAAAAAATCAAGAATACAGCGCATATATCATTCATGAAAGATATAAAAATCTTAAACTAACAATTTAACTAGAACACTTTGAAGCTTATACACGTTCGTTTGTAATACTTTTTAGTGATGATCATCGTGAAGGGAAATAAGAAATCATCACGCATAAGCGGGGGAAAAATGAAGCCGATAATTCTGAATAAGTACTCCACTGCTGCAATTCTCCTTTTTGCAGCGGCGGCAGTTTTCATAGATATTGCCCTTATTTCCAACCCCGCGGATATCACAACTGCTGCGTTTGTGATTTCCGGTATGGTCTGCGCAATGACCGGGATTTTTACCCTGACGTTTTCGGCGGGTGAGCCGGTTGATCCACGGCTTCTCGGGATCCTTCCTGCACAGGGTTCCATAAATCTCTGCCGTATTACTCACCATCTCGGAATGCATGGGAATGCGTATTTTCTCCCAACCCGTCTTACTGGAGAAGCCAAGGTCATGCAGTTTAATCCAATCTCAACTTACGATGGAAAGCAAGGACCTGAAAAGGGATCATTCCGAAAAACAGGGCCAGCCGGGCTTGTTACGACCCCCTCCTGCGACCTGTTGATCAAAGATCTTAGGAAGAGAAATGCTCTGATAGTTCCGGACAAAGATGGGGAGTTAACCCAGCTGATCCGGGAAACAATCGAGGATGTTTTTAAGTTCGCACCACGGGTTTCTGCCCGATGGAATGGTAGCACGGTCACCATCACGTTTCACGATTACCCGTCTATTGATGGTTGTAAGATTATTGCGCAACGGTCCCCGGATTGTTGTACCATGAGCCCTTGTCCGATGTGCAGCCTCTGCGGGGCGGTCATTGCTGAGGGTAAAGACAGTGTAGTCACGGCTGACCAGTGCTCAGTAAGCTCTTCATCCCGTGATGTCACAGCGGTCTTTTCGATATTTCCCTTACCAGACAGTTCTCGGTAATGCCCTTACCGGACGTCTACCCAGAGATGAATGTCTCGGTAGCTCGCGTTGATACGGTCACTGCCGCTCACTTCAGGCCCCGGGACACTCTCGTTGAATAATAGGAACTCCACGCGGTTGTAGCCGGGGCTCTTAAGAGACAAATTGTAGGGGATCACCGTGGTCGTATTATGTGCAAGGGTGAGCGATAGCCGGTCGATTGGATCCATCGCCATAACAGATGTAGTATTTGTGACAGTATCAAATTCCGTACGCAGGATCCATGTCTCAATTGTATAGTAAATATTCCGGTACTCATAGTTTCCCACACCGATGTACATCGGGTAATTGTGTCCGACAATGATCAGGTCGGGGTAATCGGTAGCCGTCCGGTTTTCCCCAAGAATGAAAAATTCTGTGAAACGCTCTCCCTCTTTGGGAGCAGCAATCACGTAGACTGTTGTTATTATAACAACAACGATGACCAAGGCAAGAACTATACTGAGGACCCGGTCGATCCCTCTTTCCCTTGGTGGTAAAAACTCCTGGCGGATTCTCCCCGCGATCGCAAAAAATGGTATCCCGAATCGTTCTTCAGCCGGGAGAATGGCTCTTTGGTAGTGAGCAACAAGGACCATCACCCACGTGAAGAAGATTAAAGATATCACGATCGGATCAAGCCGGATCCCAAATGGGGTGAAATTTAATCCAAGACCAATCAGGGGGACAACTGCAATGGAAACTCCAATGGAGAGCATGATCCGCTCGATAAGACCTATTTCACCTTCTTTTGGGAAGAGTGCAGCGATGAGGCAGTATCCTGGGATAAAGAGTATAACAGGAAGGGTAAGTACAATTCTAAGTATTGTTTCATTTAGGATGGGGAGATAAATCACCACGATACTTGCTGCAAGCCATACAACCACAAGAGTCAGGTCGAGGGGAAACTCCTGTTCGAAAAAGGCTGAAAAAATCTTTTTGCTACGTGTTTTTTCAGACAACCGAAATCCCCCCCTGTCCAAAACCAGATACCTTACCTGCTTGGAAATTGTTAATATTTTGTAACAAAATAATTATAACTTATTATATCTCTTGAATTTCTGATTGCGTATACATGTTTTGCACCATGTCGTAACAGAAATGATTCAATATTAGTTCGAGGATTACAATAATACTGCATTAAGGCAAATAAGGGTTGCCTAAGAACATTCTTCCAATAAAGAGAATGAATAAATTTTATATCCTGAAAAGTAAAATTGAAAAATATTTTTTGTTTCAGATTAACATATTCACTGGGTAACTCAAAGACCAACAATCCCTTGGGAGATAAAATACGCAATAATTCGCTTAAATAATTCTCCTGATACCGGGGATGCATATGTTGGAAAACCTCAACTGAATAAATAAAATCATAGTTGTTGTCCTTAAAAATTTCGAGAGAGTTTTTATTATTTAGAAAATAATGGACCCTGTCTTCACATTTATTATGGGCATTTGCTAATTCAATCATTGATGGAGCAATGTCGACTCCATCAACAGTATCAAAATAATTCGAAAGTGCCTGGGTTACTCTTCCTACCCCACACCCAAAATCCAAAGCTTTTTTATGGGATATTTTGAGGTTTAATTGGTCGATTTCCATCATAACAGAATCGATTTCATCAATTCCTGTTTGAAAAAATTCCCAAATATCCCATTTCCCCCCCTCTTTACTCTCCCATTCTCCCCCCTCATTTCTTATCCCGACCTTAATTGCGTACAAAGGATCCAGTTTTCCCAGTTTTTCCCAGTTTTTTTGTATTTCTAACAAATCGTGTGGCAAATTATCACTAACTCTGAATCAATGATTATCTATTTTCGTTTAAATAGTATTTTGGATGCACTGTTTTAAGGATGTGCGAAGAGTGGTATTCAGACTACTCTGCTCAAGAAGCACCATTTGATAATTTCTTTCCATTGATCCTTGGTCAGTCTCAACATCCGTCGATGAGGAATGAATCCAAATCTGCTTGGCAAAATGTCGTTTTCCATTAGCTAAGGGGGAGACCGGGCTTGCCTTAAATTTGGGTGATTATTCTATTTTTCCTCTTGCAAATTAGTCACGAATTTAGTGGTTTCATTAATACTTTACCTAGAATTATATTCAAGGCACCACACACGAGTACCAGGAGTTACTTCACATCAGATGAAGAAATGTCCCAAAGGATACCTTATGATATTCCGACCAACTTATTATTTTTTAAAATAGACCATCTTGCCCTAAAGATCGTCTGAAAAGCACGAATCCTGAAATACAACAAATTAAATGGGCATAAAAAGCATAAATGATATATGAATAATGCCTCAAGGATGGTCCATTTATCTCATCCGGATTACATGAAAAAGAATAATACGATTCTTGTTATAATGACTAATTCAATATAATAAAAATTAAAGTGTAATTAGGGTAATGGCTTTGATAAAAATAAGAGAAGTTGAAGATAAAGATCTTATTCAATTAGCGGAATTTTTACCCAAAGGCTTTCCTTACACAACAAAAGAATTCTGGTTACCTCTGTTTGAAATGTGGTGGACACTAAATCCATCCTACACGGATCAGTTCCCGAGAGGGTGGGTTATTGAAAAGAATAGGTTAATCGTCGGCTTCATTGGCAATATACCGGTAAAATACCTGGTTGGCGGCCTAGTAAGAATCGCTGCCGCATCAAATAGTTGGTATGTTGATCCTTCGGTTCGAGGAATATTCAGCTTCATTCTTTTCAATGAATTCCTGAAACAGAACCTTGCATCTCTCTTTCTTTTTAAAGGGGAGGATAATAAACACATCATGAATATTTTATCCAAATATAAGTTTGAAGAACATATCCTCCCCAAATCTCAAAAACAATATGTCTATATTATCGATAAAAAAAAGGTAAGAACTATTTTAAAAACATTCCTTGTAAACAATAGAATGCCCAAATTATCCCAATTATTGGAATACTCTGAAAGAGTAGGATTTTTATTGTTTGCGTATTTGTATCAAAAACCTGTAATTGGTGGCAGTGTTCCCCAAGAGGAAATATATATCTCTTCTCTCTGTACTTCGTGTGATGATTCTTTTTCGAAGTTATGGGAGCCATATCTGAATACCTGTGATGCTACCTTATCGCGGGATCCGAAAACTTTGAACTGGCTTTATTTTTCATCAGCAAGATTGTACAAAAGGGTCGTGATTCAATGTCACCGATCGCGCGATAATAAGCTTGCAGGGTACATGGTGTTCGATTTAATTCGGACAAAAACGTGTGACGTGGGAAGTATGCAGCTTATGGATATATATATTGAAAATAATGATCATCGAGTCCTGGCGTCATTAACCTCATTTGCCATTGAACTAGGAAAACAGAATAATGGTGCTTTATTAATAGTATGGTCAAACAGTCCCGAAACAGAAACGTATTTCCGGAGCACGTTCACCCTGAGGAGGACCGTTCAACATTATCGCTACGTCAGATTTTCAAAGACCCCAGAAATGAAGTCAGATAGGAATAATTACGATAACGTTTGTCTGTCTATGATCTACCCTGCACAGTGATCCTCACCAGGTACGTGAGAATATTGTCAATGAAGCACAATAAGAATGATGCTCGACCGGTCTGGGTTCATCAGCGTTCCTTTTCATCCAGCGCGACATTAGGACGGTCAGATCATTCCTGTGATTTCTCTGAAATTTATAATCCTGGCTCATAGTAAAAAAGAACTCTCTCACGGTTTGGCATCGCGATATCCAATGTTTTTATAAGTACGGAAAGATAGGAATATCAAAGAATTACCTTGCGAATAGGATGGTGATAGATCTGAAAAGAACGATACTCATGGTAATAATTATCCTGATCATGTGCAGCACTGCCCTGTGCACTACTAAGGCACCATCAGACCCTGCGAACACGAACCCAACACTACTGCATCAGGCCACCATGGGTAACCCGCAATCGTTGCCCGGAAGTTCCCCTACCTGTGAATCCTGTAACATTGCCCCTCCCGTCCAACCGGTTAAACTCATCTTCCTCCACCACTCGTCCGGTGAGAACTGGTTAAACGATAATAACGGGGGTCTGGGAATCGCCCTACGGGACAACACATACTTCGTGAGTGATACGAATTATGACTGGGGACCGGTTCCCGAGGCTGGCTCTGAGCCGATTGGGTCGTACACCGATATCGGCAACTGGTGGACGTGGTTCCGCGGTCCGAAATCCGCGGAGATCATGGACTCCGTGTATGCGGAAAGTGGCCAGCATGCCTCTTATTCCCGGTTAAAGACCGATCCCGGGGGCAAAAACCGGATCGTCCTGTTCAAATCCTGTTATCCGAACTCGAACCTTGCAGGAAATCCTGGTGATCCGGTACCTCCCATTGATACAAACCCGTTAAAGGGTGAGGACTCAGGCTCAGATTACCATACGGTAGCAAATGCCAAGGGAATCTATATCGATTTGTTACCCTATTTCCAGCAGCACCAGGATACCCTGTTCGTGGTGATCACCGCACCTCCCGTGA
>Ga0315284_10012710_pt1 | contig 11989 bp, 8 predicted proteins | sample YL17G09_16_MG_FD_203696 | JGI IMG/M metagenome (GOLD analysis project Ga0315284, IMG submission 203696) | Sediment microbial communities from Yellowstone Lake, YNP, Wyoming, USA - YL17G09_16 | ecosystem: Environmental > Aquatic > Freshwater > Lake > Sediment | place: USA: Wyoming | collected...
TCGAGGGAGACCTCGAAAGGCAACCCGAGGGCCCCGCCGAGGCGCGCGTACGTTTCCATCGTCGTGGGCTCGCCGCGTTCCACCAGGTAGACCAGGGTTCGCGAGACGCCCGCCTCATGGGCCAGGCGCCTGGTCGTCCAGCGGCGCCGGACGCGGGCAGCCCGCACCTGCCCACCCAGGGCGGCGCAGATGGCCGTCACGCGGGCGAGGGCGGCCGGGGTCGCGGGCTTGACCGTGCGAAACGGGGACATTGCACGTGAAGTCAACACCTCGCCCCTCATCCGGGGCTCATCTCGGCTCTCCGCGAGCAGGACGCCGGGCAGTGCGGCCCAGGCGACACGCGGCTGAGCGTGGCGACAGGCACCGAGCCGACGCAGGTCGGGCGCGGTCGGCCGGTCGGCGCCGCCCTGGGGCGCCTCGGCCCCCGACCAACCCGCAGGGTGTTGACTTCACGTGCGATTCCGCAGCCTGGGCCGCGGGCGCAGCCGAGCGACGTCGCCGGGCGGAGCGACGCCCCGCGGACGGTCGGCCCGCCCCCTACACCAGCGTCAGGAGGGCCCCGATCGCGTAGCCCAGGACCGTCGCCAGCCCGACGGCGGCGCCCGCCTCGTCGAACGCCTCCGGCATCATCGTGTCGGCGAGCATCGTGAGGACGGCGCCCGCGGAGAACGCCTGGATCGTCGCCGCGATCACGGCCGGCGCCCCGGCCAGGAGCCCGTAGCCCGCGCCCGCCGCGACGGCGCTCAGGACCGCCACGATCCCCCAGAGGCCCAGGATCCCCCGCGTCGACCAGCCGACCCGGCGCAGGCCGGTCGTCGCCGAGACCGCCTCCGGCAGGTTGGAGATCGCGACGGCGGCGAGGAAGGACAGCCCCACGCCCTCACCGGCGAGCAGCGAGATCCCGATGACGACGGACTCCGGGATGCCGTCGAGGACCGTCCCCAGCACGATCCCCAACGGGTCCGCGCCCGCCTGCTGGCCGGCGGAGCGCTTGCGGTGGCGGATCGCGCCGCCCCGGTGGAGCGCCCAGTTGCCGGCGGAGAAGGCGATCGCCCCCGCCCCCAGGCCGGCCACGACCACGGGAATGCCGGCCGTCTCGAATGCCGACCTGGTCAGATCCAGGGTCAGCGCGGAGATCAGGGCGCCCGCCCCGAACCCGGCGACAAGGCCGATCATCCGCCGCCGCCAGGGCAGGGCAATCGCCAGGCTGGCGCCGACGATCAGGGTCGAAGCCGCCGCCAGGCCCCAGAACGCCGCCTCGAACACCGCAAATCCTCCGGCAGGCGCGTCGCGCCGAGCGAGTCGAGCAGCTCGACGCTCGGCGTCAGGATGCCACGCGCGCGGCTACCGGGCGCGGCTACGATCGCGCGGGGCGCGAGCGCTTCATCGGCCGAACGGTGCTGCGGCGCCTTCCCGGGCTCCTCGCCGGGCTCGTCGTCTTCGGCGTGGGGATCGCGGTGATGGCCGCGTCCGGCCTGGGCCTCGGCCCCCGGGAAGCGTTCCACCAGGGAATCGCCAGCCGGACGGACCTCGCCCTGGGCACCGTGAGCATCCTCGTCGGCATTCCCGTCCTCGCCCTCTGGTGGCCCCTCGGGGAGCGGCCGGGGATCGGGACGCTCCTCAACGTGGCAACAATTGGGACCGCCACGAACCTGGCCCTGCCGCTCCTCCCCCGCCCCACCGAGCCGGTCTTCCAGCTCGCCATGAGCGTCGCCGGAGTCCTGCTGATCGGCCTTGGCAGCGGCCTCTACCTCGCCGCGGACCTGGGCGCGGGCCCCCGCGACGGCCTGATGACCGGCCTCCACCACCGCTTCGGGTGGTCGATCCGGCGCGCCCGAACGGCGATCGAGCTGATCGTGCTCGTCATCGGGTTCCTGCTCGGCGGCACGATCGGCCTGGGGACGATCCTCTTCACGTTCGGGATCGGGCCGGTGGTCCAGGTCCTCCTGCGCATCTTCGATCCCGAGGGTCGCGTCGCGCGGAGCCGGCGCCCGGACCTGGCGGAAGAGCTGGAGTCGCCGGGCACCGTCGGCGAGTAGACGTGGCCGGCGCGCCCGTTCGCTTCTCGCCGGCGCCGTCGCGGTGGATCGGGCTCGCTGCCGTCAGGCGATCCGGATCACGACCAGCGCGTCGACCGCCACGGCCGCGAAGAGAACCGTCAGGTAGCTGATCGAGAACTTGTAGAGCCGGATCGCCCCGGCGCTGGTCCCCTCCACGCTGACGGTCCGCGCCAGTCGGCCTGACTGCCAGAGGAAGAGCGCGCCCATCACGACGGCGGCGACGAGGTAGATGAGCCCCATCTTCGCGACCGCGAAGAAGATCAGGCTGATCGCGACGAGCAGGATCGTGTACAGGAAGATCTGGCGGGTCGTCTCGGCCGAGCCCCGCACGACGGGCAGCATCGGCACCCCGGCCGCGGCGTAATCCTTGGCGATCCGCAGGCTGAGCGCCCAGAAGTGGGGCGGCGTCCAGTAGAAGACGAGGGCGAACAGGAGGAGCGCCGGGACCTCCACGCGCCCCGTGACCGCCGCCCAGCCGATCACCGGCGGGAGCGCACCCGCCGCACCCCCGATGACGATGTTCTGGGTGGTCGTCCGCTTGAGGAGCATCGTGTAGACGAACACGTAGAAGGCGATCGCCAGCAGGGTGAGGAACGCGGCGACGAGGTTGACGAAGTAGGCGAGGAGCGCGATCGCGATCACGCCCAGCACGATCCCGAAGACGACGGCCTGCTCGGGCTCGACCGCATGGGCGGGCAGCGGCCGGCGGCGGGTCCGCGTCATGAGGAGGTCGATGTCGCGGTCGAGGTACTGGTTGATGGCGTTGGCACTGCCGGCCGCGAGCGTCCCGCCGACGAGCGTCCAGGCCACCAGCCAGCCCCAGTCGATCCAGTCCACGCCGGGGAGGGGGAGGTCGCGGGTCGCGAGCACCATCGCGGGCACCGTCGTGATGAGGAGGAGCTCGATGATGCGGGGCTTCGTGAGCGCGACGTAGGCACGGACGGTCTCGCCGAGCGGGCGCCCGCGATGGCCGGCCGCGCCGTCGGTGCCGGCCGCGCCGTCGGTGCCGGCCGCGCCACCGATCTCGGGGACCAGGGTCGCCGCACGGGCCCGGTAGTAGCTGACGAACGTGGCGCCGGCCGCGGCGGTCCAGACGGAGGCGGCGAGCACGACGTGGAGCGTCTGCGTCCACGGGGCGAGCTGCGTCCAGACCTGGAACGCGCCGACCACCGCCTGGAGCGGGTAGAGGACGGCCGCGATCGTGATCAGCCGGAAGAAGCTGCCGTCGACGCGACCCGCGCGGCGGCCCCGCCAGGCGGCGACCCAGGTGCCGGCGAGCACAACGCCCACGACGACGCCCACGTAGCGGTGAAGCGCGTGGGTGAAGGCCAGCGTCGCGGTGGCCGCCGGCATCTCGCCAAACGGCGGCACGACGGCCCCGCCCATGAGTGGCCAGTCGGGGAAGACGAGGGCGGCGTCGAGCGCCGTCACGTTGGCGCCGAAGACGATGAGGGCGAAGGTCAACACGGCGGCGAAGGCGGCGAGCAGCGTGAGGCGCTGGCTCCCGCCGCGGCCCGGCAGCCGGGCCGGGTACCCCGCCCGGACCAGCAGGAACGCCAGGAGGCCGGCGACGGCCAGCGCGGCGGCGAGGTGGGCGGTGACCGACTCGCCGGAGTTGCCGAGGCGGACCGTCTCCCGGCCCAGCCAGGCCTGGAAGCCGACGAGCGCGACCGCGCCGAGCGAGGCGGCGAGGAGGCTCGGGCGATCGCGATGGTCGACGACGGCGACGGCGGCGATCCCGAGCACCATGACCCCGATCGCGGCCGCGATGAGGCGGTGGATCCACTCCGCCCACGCCTTGAACTCGAGCGGCGGGATGATCTGTCCGTAGCAGAACGGCCAGTCCGGGCAGCCCAGTCCCGAGCCCGTGGCCCGCACGATGACGCCGACGATCACGAGGGCGAGCGTCATGGCAAGCGTCGCCGCGACGAGCTTCTGGAAGCGGGTCATCGGGCCTCCGGGAGGTGCTGTCCTCGGCCACCGGGCCGACGTCGAGGAGTCGAGACCGCCGGCGGAACATGCTCGCGACGAGCCGGGCGGATTGTACCGTGCCCGCCCGTGAGGCACGGTGCGTCACCCGGCCGAGACAGCGCCGCCGCATCGACAGCCTGCCCTCGAAACGATGCCCCTGGCCGCATCACGAGGGCATCACGGCCGGGACCACGGAGGTGTCGGGTGGCCGACGCGGGTTCCTTCGAGACGCGCCGAACCCGCCGCGGGCGGCGCCGGCCTCGCCTGCCGATGCACCGCTGATGCGGCCACGGGCATCGCCGCTTGACACCGCTGACGGGCACCAGGCGGAGGGCGATGCGCCGCTGATGCGGCCACGGGCATCGTTTCGGGGACCCTCTTCCACAGGGCACCGCCGAGGGCGGAGCGCGGGCGCTTCCGGCGCGTTCGCGGGCTTCGGGCTAGCATCAGCCCGTGCCTCTCCTCGCGCGGACACCGCGCCGCCACACCGGTCGGCCCCACGTCATCCCGTCAACGCGTTCGCGCGCCTGGTTCCCGGGCTGGAGCGTCGCCGCGACGCTGGCCCTGACCGCGATGCTCCTCGCGGCATGCGTGCCCGCCCCAGCGCCGACGGCGGCACCCGGGTCGTCCGCCGCGCTGGGCGGGTCGACAGCCCCCAGCCCGCCAGCATCCGGCGCCACGGCATGCGACAGCGGCGTCTTCCCCGGCTGGCCGAGGCCCGGCCAGGTGACGACGAGCGGGATCATCCCCTTCCTCGCCAGCTCGGAGAAGCTGGTCGGACAGAGCCGCCTTCTCTTCGTCCTCGTCGACCAGCAGAACCGCCCGATCGCCGACGAGACCCTGGAGGTCGAGATCGGGTTCTTCGACCTCTGTGCCGACCCCGCGACCGCGACGGAGGTCGTCACGCCCGGCTTCGCCTGGGGCATCGTGGGGCAGCGCGCCTTCTACGTCGCGACTCCCGAGCTGACGCAGCCCGGGCCCTGGGGTGCCGCGCTGGCGGTCCGCAACCCCGCCACCGGCGTCACCATCGAGGCCAAGCTCCAGTTCACGGTCTCCGAGGGCGGCTTCGGCCCGCGAATCGGCGATGCGGCGCCCGCGGTCAAGACGCTCACGCTCGGCGACGTGGGGGGCGACGTACGCCGGATCTCCACGGACCCGACGCCGGACCCGGCCTTCTACGAGACTTCGCTCGAGGCCGCCCTCGCGGCGAAGGAGCCCTTCCTCCTCGCCTTCGCCACCCCCGGCTTCTGCAAGAGCGCGCAGTGCGGCCCCACGTTGGACGTCGTGAAGACCGCGCTGAAGACCGCGCCGATCCGCGTCGTCGCCGTCGAGCCGTACCAGCTCGTCTACCAGGACGGCCGCCTCCAGCCGGTCTACCAGGACGGCAACTTCGTCCCCGTCGAGGCGGCGAACGTCTACGGGATCCCGACCGAGCCGTGGCTCTTCGTCGTCGATGCGGACGGCACGATCGCCGGCTCGTTCGAGGCCGTCGTCGGGGAGCAGGAGCTCGTTGACACGATCCGCGCAGTCACCCGATAGGACGGCGCGCCCCTCCGGCCAGCCCGGCCGGCCCGGTCAGCCCGGGTAGCCCGTGATGGCCCGAATCTCCTCGTAGAGAGGCCGGAGCCGCTCGTACATCCGCCGGTACACCCGCCGGTACAGCTCGTCGTAGAGCTTGGCCGCCTCCGGCTCCGGCTCTCGCGTCTCCACGACCCGGGTCATGGCCGCCACCGCCGCGTCGAACGACGGGTGGATCCCGAGGCCGACCGCCGCGTCGATCGCCGCGCCGAGGCCGGACGTCTCGTGCGTGTGGGGCCGCCCGACCGGCAGCCCGAAGACGTCCGCGGCGATCTGGACCACGCGGTCCGACCGCGCCCCGCCGCCGGCCACGCGGAGCTCCGTGATCGGCACGCCGGTGCGGCGCTCCGTTCGCTCGCGGCCCTCGCGAAGGGCGAACGCCAGCCCCTCGACGACCGCCCGGTAGAGGTGAGCCCGGGTGTGGACGTCGCCGAAGCCGATGGCGGCGCCCTTTGCCTCGGGCCCGGGAATGCGGACGCCCGGCGAGAACGTCGGCTGGAAGATGAGGCCCATCGCGCCGGGCCGCGTCTGGCCGAGCAGCTCGTCGAGGACGTCGACCGGGTCGACGCCCCTGGCCAGGGCCGCCGCCTCCTCGGCGGCGCCGAACTCGCGGCGGAACCACTCCACCAGCCAGAACCCGCGGAAGACCTGGACTTCCAGGCTGTAGGCGCCCGGGACGGCGGCCGGATACGGCGGCACGAGCGGAATCGACTCCACGTAGCGCCGGTGGGTCGTGTTGATCGTGGCCGTCGTCCCGAAGGAGAGCGCGCCGACGTGGGGCGCCAGCGCGCCCGAGCCCAGCACCTCGCAGGCCTTGTCGGCGCCAGCGGCGATCACCGGCAGCCCGGCGGGGAGGCCCAGGTGCGCGGCCGCGGCGTCGGTGAGCTCGCCGAGGCGGTCGCCCGTCGGCACGAGATCGGGCAGCATGTCCCGCTCGACGGGCATCGCGCGCCACTTCCAGTCGCTCGCCTTCGCCCACCGGCGCCGCTTGAAGTCGAACGGCAGGTAGCCGACCTGCGCCGCGTCGGCGTCGACGAAGCGCCCGACCAGGCGGTGGACGAGGAAGCCCGACAGGAGGAGGTAGCGCTCCGTCTGCGCCCAGGTCGCCGGCTCGTTCGCGATGAGCCAGTTCGCCTCGCAGTCGGCCTGGAAGGCGGCGACGGTGTCGGCGACCCCAACGACGCGAAAGGCGAGGCCGTTGACGCCGCCGATCCGCGGCAGACCCTCGGTGCGGCGCTGGTCCAGCCAGACCATGGCGGGGCGCAGCGGACGGCCGTCGCGATCGACCACGACGACCGTGCCGCGCTGGGTCGTGAGGGCCAGGCCGGCGATCGCATCCACGCGCACCGCCGGGTCGGCAACGAGCGCCCGGCACGCCCGGCCGACGGCGCCCCAGTAGAGCTCCGGGTCGTTCTCCGCCCAGCCGGGGTGCGGCGAGACGTACGGCTCGATCGGGATCTTGGCGCCGGCCACGAGCGTCCCGACCGGATCGAAGAGGAGCGCCCGGACGCTCTGCGTGCCGACGTCGATCGCGAGGAGGTGGTCGGCGCTCATGCCGGCACGGCTTCGGCGAGCGGCGCGTGGTCGCGCGCCCAGCGGGCCCGGTAGGCGGCCTCCTCGGCCTCCCAGCGGGCGGCGTCCCAGCCGAGCTCCGGCGCGACGAGCGAGCGGATGCGCGCGAGGTGGGCCGCGCCGCCGCCGGGCAGAAGGAGGCCGAGCCGGACCCGCCGGAGGAGGAGGTCGTCGAGATGCACGACGCCCTCGGCGCGGGCAGCCCAGCGCAGGGCGGCCCACGGGTCCGGCGTGCCGGGGATCGGGGCGAGCTCGTAGCGGTCGGCCGCCGCCTCGACGAGAGCGGGCGCGTCGGCGCCGTGGCGGCCGGCGAGGCGACGCCGCAGAGTGGGCGGGAGGAGCGCCAGCTCGTCGCCCATCCCGGCGCGTGCCTCCGGGAGCGGGTCGAGCGGCGCCGAGCCGGCGCCGCGGCCGGCCGCGCCCAGTGCCGTCGCGCCCGGCATCCGGCCGGCGAAACGCGGCTTCAGCGTCGCGAGGGCGTCCCGGGCGATCCCGTCGAACGTCGTCAGCTTCCCCCCGGTCACCGTGAGCAGGCCGGCCTCCTCCCAGCAGGCGTGGTCGCGGGACTCGGCCGAGGGATCCGCCTTGCCCGACCCGATGACCGGGCGAACGCCGGCGAAGGTGGCGTGGACGTCGGTCGCCCGAAGATCGAGGGACGGGAAGGCGTGGCGTGCCCACGCCAGGAGGTAGTCCGCCTCGGCGGGCGAGATCCGGGCGCCCGAGTCGGGGTCGTCCGGATGGTCGACGTCGGTGGTCCCGACGAGCGTGACCGACTCCCACGGGTAGGCGAAGACCGGGCGGCCGTCGAGCGGATGCGGGTAGCTCACGGCCTGGGCGAGCGGGAAGCGCCAGGCCGGGAAGAGGAGGTGGCTCCCCCGCAGCGGCCGGAGACGCGCGGCGCCACCCACGCGCGCCCGCAGGCGATCCGCCCACGCGCCGGTGGCGTTCACGACGGCCGCCGCGCGGACCTCCGCCGCGCGGCCCCCCGCCCCGGGAGCGCGGTCCGCCACCCGGACGCCGAGCACGTCGCCGGTCGGGCCCTGGAGCAGGTCCTCGACCTCAGCGTAGGTCAGGAGGACGGCACCGGCAGCGGCCGCGTCCCTCGCGACCCGGAAGACCAGGCGGGCGTCGTCCGTCCAGGCGTCGCCGTAGCGGAACGCCGCGGCGAGGTCCGTGTCCCGGACCCGCGGCGCGAGGAGCTCCAGCTCACCGCCGTGCAGCCGGCGGTGCGTGCGCCGGCGGGCCAGGAGGTCGTAGGCCGTGAGGCCACCCTCCATCGTCACCCGGCCCGGCGAGCTCCCGCGCGCCACGGGCATGAGGAAACCGAGCTCCTCCACGAGCCCCGGCGCCGCGCGCAGCAGCGCCTCGCGGCCGCGGACGCTCTCGCGGACGACGCCGACCTGGAGGTGGGCGAGGTAGCGCAGCCCGCCGTGGACGAGCTTGCTCGACCAGGCGCTCGTGCCGGCGGCGAGATCCCCCTTGTCCACGAGCGCCGTGCGCAGCCCGGCCTGCGCCGCACGCCGGGCGATCCCGGCTCCCGTGATCCCGCCGCCCACGACGACGACGTCGAACGGTCCCTCGACCAGCCGCGCCCACGCGCGGTCGCGCCAGCCGCCGCCGAGGTCGACGTGGGCCGCGCGGCCAGGGTCGGATCGAGCGCTCATCCGCCGGGCACCTCGGCGCCGGCGGAGATGCCGGCGCCCGCGGTCGCGTCCGGCAGCAGGACGCCGGGGTGCATGATCCCGGCCGGGTCGAAGCGCCGGGCGAGGTCGCCCAGGGCCGCCATCCCCAGCTCCCCCTTCTCGGCGACGAGGTAGGCCGCGTGGTCGCTCCCGACCCCGTGCTGATGGCTGATGGTGCCACCCAGGCGGACGATCGACTCCGACGCCGTCGCCTTGAGCCGGCGCCAGCGGGCCAGCGTCGCGTCCGGGTCGCCGGCAAGGCGGAAGACGAACGTGGTGTAGAGGCTGCTCCCGCTCGGGTAGACGTGCGACAGGTGAGTGAAGGCGTGGACCCGCTCGCCCTCGTCCGCCAGGCCGCGGCGAATCGCCGGGGCGAGCGACGCAGCCATCAACGGGACCCGGTCCCAGGCGACCGCCGTCTCGAGCGTGTCGATCGCGTAGCCGGCCTCCCACAGGGTGTTGCGCAGGTAGGGCGTGCGGAAGCGGCCCTTGTGCCATTGCCGCCCGAAGGTGGCCGGCGCCCGGACCGCCCCGAACGCGCCGGCGATGCCGAGGACCTCGGCAAAGGCCGCGGCCATCACCCGCCGCCGCCCAACGAGCCCCAGCAGGACCATGCAACGCCCCGGGCCGGCTCCCCGCGCGGTGAGGTACCGGCGCAGCGCCGCGAGCGTCCGCTCGTGGCCGGCCAGGGCGAGGTTCGTCCAGGTCTCCGCCGGCGTGGAGGTGCGCACGAGGGCGAGCGGGAGGCGCGCCCGGGCCAGGGTCCGGGTGAACGCGAGCGCCCGCTCCCAGTCGGGCAGGAAGAGCGTCGGGAAGGCCTCGACCTCGGGGAGCGGCGCCACGCGCAGGACGGCCTCGGTGAGGATGCCCAGCCGCCCCTCGCTGCCCAGGATCGCCTGCCGCAGGTCCGGACCCGCGGCCGAGGCCGGGTGCGGCGGCATCTCCAGCGTCCCGGCCGGCGCCTCCACGGTCCCGCCGGCGAAGAGGGCCTCGATCCGCCCATACCCGGCGGACTGCTGGCCGGAGCTGCGCGTCGCCACCCAGCCACCGACGGTGGAGAGCTCCCAGCTCTGCGGGTAGTGCCCGAGCGTCAGGTTCCGCGCGCGCAGGGCCGCCTCCACGTCCGGCCCGCCGGTGCCGGCGCCGAACGTGGCGAGGAGGCTGCCGTCGTCCAGCGCCCGAAGCCCCGCCAGGTGCGCGAGGGACACGGTAAGCCACGGCGCACCGTCAGCCGCGGACGTCACGCCGCCGACGACGCTCGTGCCGCCCCCGTACGGCACCACGCGGGCCCCGACGGCCTCGGCCCAGGTGAGGAGCTCGCGGACCTCGCCCGCGTCGTTCGGGCAGGCGACCCCGTCCGGGACCGCGCCGAGCCGTCCCGTGCGGAGCGCCACCCAGTCGGGGAGGCTCTGACCCCGTGCATGGCGCACGCGGACCTCGGCACCGTCCACAACCAGCCGGTGGCGGGGGAGGCGGCTCGCCGGCACGGCGGCCAGCACGTCGGCCAGGGTCGCGTCGCGCGGCGGCGTCGCCGGCCCGACCACGCGCTCGATCGCGGCGGCCCCGCCGGCCGGGAGCTCGTCGGTGATGGACTCGTCGCCCCAGCCGTTCCAGCGTCGCATGGGTAGATGATGCGCCGCCGGCCAACCGGCCGCCGACCGTGCCGGACCCACCCGGACCATCGCGGCCGATGTCCCGGGAGGCGACCGGCGCATCGTGCGGCCGAGCGTCCCGCCCAACCATCTCGGAGCGCCCACCATGCCGCGCCTCACCTCGAAGGTCTTCGTCGACCTCGCGATCTGGATGACCGGGTTCGGGCTCATGATCGGGCTCGTCTTCCCGCCCTTCTGCCTCCTCCTGGGGCTGCCCGCGAATCGAATCCTCTCGCCGCTCTTCTTCGCCAGCACCCTCTCCGCCGGCCTCGTCGTGGGCGCCGTCAACTTCGGGCTGGCGCGCCTGGTCGTCGGGCGCCGCCTGCGGCTCCTCGCCGACCGGATGGCCACGGTGGAGGAACGCCTGGGGCAGGCCGTCTACACCCAGGACTGGAGCACCTGCGATCCCGAGGCGTGCGCCCTGCCGGTCGACTCCTCGGACGAGGTCGGGGCGGCGGCGGGCTCGTTCAACCGCCTCATTCGCACGCTGGCGCGCACCCACGCGGTCGAGCACGCGATGCGCGAGTTCAACGGCGTCCTGTCCAGCGAGTTCGAGCTGGAGGGACTGGGCGACGCGGCGCTCGACGGCCTCCTGCGCCACACCGGTGCAGATGCAGGGGTGATCCTGGTCGTTCGAGAGGACGCCGTCGAGCCGCTCGCGACGCACGGCCTGCGCACGGGACGCGTGGAGCGCATGACGGTGGAGGCACCCGAGGCGGTTGTCGACTCCCTCCTCGTCGGCCAGCCGGCCCGCGAGATCATCGTCGCCCCGATCGTGTTCAAGAGCGTGGCGCTGGGCGCGATCGTGCTGGCGACCACCTCCGCCTTCGACCCCGACGCCATGCCGCTCATCGAGCAGTTCCGGGCCGACCTCGGGCTGGCGGTCAACAACGCGCTGGCCCACGACCGGCTCGAGCGCCTGGCGGCCGTGGATCCGCTCACGGACGCCTACAACCGGCGCTTCGGCCTGGCCCGCCTGCAAGAGGAGTACTCCCGCGCGGTACGGGCGGAGGCGCCGCTGGGCATTTTCATGCTCGATCTCGACCATTTCAAGGGGGTCAACGACACGTACGGCCACGTGGTCGGCGACCGGGTGCTGCGCGCGGTCGCCCACGCCTGTCGGCGTGTCATCCGGGAAGGGGACGTCCTCGTCCGCTACGGCGGCGAGGAGTTCCTCGTCCTGCTGCCCGGCGCCGGAGCCGAGGACGTAACCCAGATCGGCGAGCGGATCCGGCGCGCCGTCGGCGAGACCTCCGTCGCCGAGGGCGACCAGCGTGTCGCCGTCACCGTGAGCCTCGGCGGCACGACCTACCGTGACAGCGGCTCCAGCTCGCCCGAGCGGATGGTGGCGCAGGCGGACGTCGCTCTCTACGAGGCCAAGGCGGCCGGCAGGAACCGGCTGCTCGTCGCCTAGGGGCCGGGCCCGGTCTTCGGGGCGGCCGCCCTGCGGGGCTCACGGCCGCCCTGCGGGGCT
>Ga0315284_10012712_pt1 | contig 11989 bp, 9 predicted proteins | sample YL17G09_16_MG_FD_203696 | JGI IMG/M metagenome (GOLD analysis project Ga0315284, IMG submission 203696) | Sediment microbial communities from Yellowstone Lake, YNP, Wyoming, USA - YL17G09_16 | ecosystem: Environmental > Aquatic > Freshwater > Lake > Sediment | place: USA: Wyoming | collected...
TTCCTGCTCTCCGGGGGCGGGGGGGGGGGGTTGTGGGGGGGGGGGGGTGGGGGGGGCCCGGCCCCCCTCGCCGGGGCCGGGGGGGGGGCCCGCGCCCCGCCGATGCCCCAAACGGTCGCGCTGCAGGTGGCGCGAAGGAGGGGCACGCCGCGGGCAGAGAGCGATGGCCTCGGGTCGCATACACACACGCATACACACACACACACACACACACACACACACACACACAGGCACGGAAGCCATGCCAGGACGGAAACGCACCTTGGGCGACATGGTGAAGAGGAAAAAAGTGACGTGTTGCGAGTCCAACAAGGGAAGTGAGGGCAGTCCGGCCGGCGCACCCCTTCTCTCCACTCACACATTTCTTCTGCCGCCGGCTGCATCTCCAACGCAGCCGTCCGCGCATCAGCTCGTTCGTCATATGCGCCGGGCCGCCCCTCGCATGCTGGCCCGGGCGGCGGGCCTGGCCAGCACGAGCGGGCGCGGTGGTTGCGGCAGCGCCGGCGGCGCTGCCACCACTGCCCGTGCTCCCAACGCCGCCTGGCTTTGGACCTTCCCACCAGGCCGGGGCTTTGCCGCGTTGCCGGCCGCTGGGAGTGGAGCGTCGCCCACGGCGGCGATGCCCGGTAGTGCAGGGCGCGAAACGGCAGCAGATGGCCCGACCTCAACCTCTCCCATATCGGGCCACGCCCGGGAAGTGACGGCCTCGGACATTGGCATCCCGGCCGCCGTGCAGACGGCCCGGGATGTGTTGCACGTGAGTGCGAGTGAGGGGCGCCCAGGGGGGGAGCGCGCGCGCGCCGCCATCCTCCCGTTCCCGCCATTCATCTCTCTCCCATCTTCCCTTCCAACCAGCATGCCTCCCTGGTCCACTTCCGGGAGACCCTCGAGTTTGAATCTGAGACCCGGCTGTCCATGCCGTACAGGGAGGCGCTGGCCCTGGCCAAAGCGTGCGGGGTGGCGGCCACGGACGAGGGCGCGAGCGCGGCCCTGGAAGCCGCGCACAACGCGGGCCTGCTCCTGAGGTTCCAGGGGACCGTTTTTCTGAGGCCGTCCGAGGTCGCGGACCTGGTCCTGCGGGCCCTGCCCGACACGGACCTGGAGGTCCGGTCCCGCCTGGCGACCCTGGAGGCCGCCCTCGCCCCGCTGGACGCGCAGCGCAAGGCGATCGACGCGGCCGCGGCCACCCGGTCGCGGACCGTGCTCTGGGCCGGGCTGGCCGCCTTCTCGGGCCAGATCGGCGTGTACGCCTACCTGACCTGGGGCCACCCGCACTGGGGCTGGGACGCGACGGAGCCGTGGACGTACCTGACAGGCCAGCTGCTGACGGCGGGCGCGTACGGCTGGTTCATGTATTCCAGGCGCCCGCTGGATCCGGGCGAGGTGGAGAAGCACGTGGCGGCGGGGGCGGTGCGGGCGGGCGTGGCCGCGCACGGCTTTGATGCGGCGGCGCACGCCCGCCTCGCGTCTGATGTGGCCCGGTACCGGCGGTACCTGGATCGCCAGCAGAGCCATTGACTTTCAGGGGGCAGTGAAAAAAGCGCGCCGTCATGGCGTCCGAAGGGAGCGCTCGTATAGACGAGGAGGTGCTCTGCACGTGACAGATGTGAGATGAATGCACGGAGTCGAATAATGATGATGATCGAGATTAGAGAGAGGGGAAGGGATGTTGATGAATTGATTTTACTGCACTTGCGCGCGGGCACACATGAGGAGAAGGTTTTGAGAGGCCCCACAGAAGAGAAAGCCCCACACTCGCCCCCAGTCAAATCGGCGTTCGGCGCGCGTCGCCATCACCCTCGCCCCCGCCCCCGCGCGCGCCCACATCGCACCCCCACGCGCATAGACCATGGCAATCTCAGGCCTTGCCTCGGTCGGGCGGCTGCGGCCGGCCGCGCCGCGGCCGCAAGGAGGCGCGAGGATGGCTGCCCGGCTCGCGCCCCCGCCCGCCGCCGCCAGCAGTGAGAGCGACGCCTCCCTCCTCGCCTGGGCGCGGGCGTGTGTGATCGAAAACCGCGCCGAGTCCGGCGACTCCGCCTTCCGCACGCTGCGCCTGTCGGTCGCGGATGACGTCCCCCTCCTGTCCGGCAGCGTGCGGGCGTCGCTGCGGTCCAAGTCCGCGGGGCGGCGCTGGATCGACGGGTACAAGGCACCCGGGCAACAGGTCGGCGTGCGGTTTTTGGTGGCGGACGAGGACGAGGGCGAGGGTGGGCGTGGTGCGGGGGACCCGCCGACCACCTCACCGTCCCGCCGCCTGGTGCTCGCGTCCTCGCCGTACGAGGCCCTGCGCGAGTCTGCCTCGCTCGCGGCCTCCATCATCGAGGTCATGGTGGACCGGGAGGAAGGGGGTGGCAGCGGCGGCGGGGACGCCTTTTGCTCGGCGCTCGGCCGCCTCGCGCCGGGGGCGGAGCTGGAGGTCAGCACCGTCCAGGGGGCCGGCTGGGCGCCCATGTTCTCTGACGAGGACGGCGCGAAGCCCGCCTTAGCGTCCGCCCTGGAGGCGGGGCGGCCCCTGCTCGTCATCGGCGTGGGCGCCGCCGGCGCCGCCGCCCTCCGCGCGACCCTGGAGTGGAACCCTGTGCAGGCGGCCGCGTCGGCCGGGCGGGTAGGCGCCGTCCTGGCCGCCGGGCGGGGCGGGCCGGGCGGCGCGCCCTACCTGGTCTGGTACGACCTGTGGCGGGGGTGGGGGGTGGACCTGCGCGCCACGGCCCTGCCGCCCGGCTGCGGCGACCTCGGCCTGGAGGCCGCCCTCTTCTCAGCCATTTTCGGGTCTGGCGGCGGCGACCTGCCCGGCGCCCTGCGCGCGCTGGCCCCGGCGGGCGTGGGCGTGGGCGGCGTCACGGTCCTCGTCGGGGGCTGCCCCCGCCCGGTCGCCCTGGCCATCATGCGGCGCCTGGAGGCGGAGGGCGTGCCGAGCGCGCACATCTTGTTCGGGGACCCCTACTTCTGAAGAGGGTGGTTGTTGGTGCAAAGAGGTGGAGATGGTTGGAGAGGAGAGAAGAGAGAGAGAATGGATGGAAAAGTGAGAACACACTACGCCTTCACACACACACACAAACACACACCACGCGCGCACAACCACACCCAAACCATGGCCGACTCCTCCCACCTGCGCAAGCCCCTTTTCCCGGCCGAGACGGCCCTGCCCCGCCAGACCGTCGCGGTGACGGGCGCGTCGGGCTACCTCGCGGGGACGATTGTGCGCCGCTTGCTGGCGGCCGGCCACACCGTGCACGGCACGGTGCGGGACCCGGCCAACACGGGGAAGGTGGCCCACCTGTGGGACATGCCCGGGGCGGGCGAGCGGTTGAAGCTGTTCAAGGTGTGAGGGAGGGAAAGGAGGGGGCCCAATTGCAAGGGTGCGCGCAGAGGGAGCGCGCCTCTCCTCCATCTTTTTTTGTGCTCGCCCCGCCCACACACACGGCCGCCTTGCACAGCCCGCGTTTCACGGCCATCGCCACCATCATCACAGGCCGACCTGACCGACCCGGATGCCTTTGACGCCCCCCTGGCCGGCTGCACGGCCGTCATCCACACGGCCTCGCCCGTCATCATGAGCCCGCCGCCCGGCAGGGAGCGGGAGCTGTTGCTGGACCCGGCGGTCAAGGGGACGGAGGCCGTCCTGGGCGCGGCGACCCGGGCGGGCACCGTCAAGAAGGTCGTGGTCACCTCCTCCGTTGCCGCCGTCTTCTCGGACGCCTGGGAAAAGGGGCGGGGCCACGTATTTTCGGCGTCCGACTGGAATGAGGCCGCCACAGAGACCTTCCTCCCCTACCACCGCGCGAAGACGCTCGCGGAGCAGGCCGCCTGGGCCGCGGCCAAGGCCGCCAAGGGCCGGTGGGCTCTTGCCACCATCGTGCCGCCCGTAATCCTAGGCCCGCCACCCGGCAACGTCAAGTGCGAGGTCGTCGGCCTGGCCCGCCGCATCATGACTGGCGCCATGTTCCCGGCCACCGCGCCTGTCGGCCTGGGCATCGTGGACGTCGAGGACTGTGCGGCCGCCCACACGCTCGCCGCCCTCATTCCCTCGGCCTCGGGGCGGTACATCGTGTGTGGGGCGGAGACGACCCTGCTGGCCTACGCCAGCCAGTTGAAGCCGGAGTTCGGCATGTACAAGTGAGCGTGGATCGGGGAATGCATATGTGATGAGAGATGGGAGGTGAGGGGGGGTGAGAGAGCTTTCCTCTGCTCTTTTCAAACCTTTCTCACACTCGCCACCTCTCCTCCCCTCTTCATTCCCAAACAGGCTCCCGCTCTTTGCGATGCCGGCCTGGATCCTGTGGCTGGCCTGGCGCCTGGGCGTGCCGGGCGCCGCGCACTACCCGCTCATCGCCCTGAGCGCGCCGGACAAGGTGCCCCACTTTGACGTCGGCCCAGCCGCGTCCGACCTGGGCCTGACCTCCTACCTCCCGCTGAAAGCGACGGCGGTGGACATGGCGGCCGCGCTGGTGGACCTGGGGATCGTGCCCCAGCTGCCGGGCGCGCCGGGCGGGGCGACGGCGCGGTTGTGAGAGGGAAAGGCACAAGAAAGGGCTGAAATCCAGAATGGAGTGTTTCGTTTTTTGCTTCCACCCAGCCCCCCACCCTCCCCACCCCGCCCTCCCCACCCCCTCCCCACCCCTCTTTCTCTCTCTCTCATTGTCAGTGCTTTTGTTCAGTACGAAAAGTCGGGCGAGTACACGGGGTCCACCTTGCCTCCCCACTCGCCCTCATACAGGGCCAGCAGGCGGTCCGCCGCGGAGGCGCCGGACGATGCAAAGCCGGCGAGCGGGTCGAGGTAGCGCTCCTCGCCTAGGCCCCGGCCGACCAGCCCAGCCCGGGACAGGTCGACCATGACCTTGGCCACGTCGCCCACCGTCTTGTTGGCCCCGAACGAGGGCGGGGCGGGGGCGGCCAGCCCCAGGCGGGGCACGTCCACGCGCAGGCGCTCGTGGTCGCCCAGGCTCCACCGCCCGACCAGGTCGAGGGCCGACCCGAGGGCCGCATCGTCGTACATCAGCCCCACCCACAGGGCGGGCAGGGCGGCGATGGCCTCCGCCGGCCCGCCGTCCGCGCCCCGCATCTCCAGGTACCGCTTCAGCCGGACCTCCGGGAAGATGGTGGTCAGGTGGGTCTCCCAGTCGGCCAGCGTGGCGGGGCGGGACAGGGCCGCGGCCGCCGCCGCAGCCCCACCAGGCAGGGCCTTGCCTGCCATGAAATCCCGGAACGTGAAGCGGCCGCCCGTCGCGTCCACGTACGTGCCGGCCCCGCTGGCCTTGTCCTTGCCGTACACAAAGTACATGGGCACGTCCGCGGCGTAGCGCGCGTAGGCGCCGAACCCGAACGAGGCGTCCCAGGCCCAGGGCAGGATGCCGGTCCGGTCGCCGTCCGTGTCCTCCCAAACGTGCGACCGCCAGGACTTGAACCCGCTCGCCGCCCGCTCCCGAAAGGGGGAGTTGGCGAACAGGGCGGTCGCGATGGGCTGCAGCCCCAGGCCCGCCCGGAACTTGGCCACCATGTCGGCCTCCGAGCTGAAGTCGAGGTTGACCTGGATGGTGGCCGACCGGAACATCATGTCCCGGCCCAGCGTCCCCACGGTGGGCATGTAGGCCGCCATGATGCGGTACCGGGCCTTGGGCATTGCGGGGACGGCCTCATTGGTCCAGGCCGGGTCGAAGCCCAGGGAGAGGAAGGCCAGGTTGAGGTCGGCGGTGACGGCCCGCACCTCGGCCAGGTGGGTGCGCGTCTCGGCGTCCGTCTCGTGCAGCGAGGCGAGGGGCGCGCCGCTCAACTCAAACTGGCCGCCCGGCTCGATGGACAGGGAGGCCGCGCCCCGGGTGGCGCCGATGGGGGCGTCCCCCTCCATGACGGGGTCCCACCCGTACTGGGCGCAGAGGCGGGTGATGATGGTGGCGATGGTGTCAAACTGGAAAAGGAAACCATGAGGAGGAGGTTTGGGAATGAGAGGAAGAGAAGGGGGAGCCCGGGCGGTCGAGTGCATGCCGGGCGGTCGAGTGCATGCGCTCTCTCTCTCCCCACCGCCATCGAAAGAAAATCACCGATAGCCGCCCCTTTGTGTCCAGGTAGTAGCCCAGCTTCTCGTGCTCGGTGCCGAACCTGTGTGAGGGAGAGTGGGGAGGAGAGGTCGTCAGTCGCGCGAGCCCGGAGAGAACGCACGTGCCAGCCGTGTTTCTTTTCTGGCCACACGAGCGCGCACTTTCCGCCCCTCTCTCTCTCTCTCCTTACCTCCACGCCTCCCGCGGTTTGCATCCTGTCGCAAGGTAAGCCGTCAGGTCGGCTTCCGTCAAGGGCTTGGTGGAGGCGGCCCCATCGACCCGGGGCGGGGCGGCGGAAGGGACGAGCGGGGACCGAGGCGCGGCCGCCGGCCGGCCGATGTGAGATGAAGCTGGGCGAAAGCCGCGTGGCGCCCGGGGGGCGGCAGCCTGCATCGTGCGTGCGTGCGTGCGTGTGTGTGTGTGTACGTGTGCGCGTGCGAGAGGAGGTTGCGTCCTCGCCTCCACACACCTGGCGATGTGTGCGGGTTGTCGCGCCCGCCAAAACAACAAGAGCGACGCAACCCCGCGAGAATGGTCTTGAGCACAGGTAGAGTCGCAATTCTCGCTCTCGCTAACAGTCGAGCTCGAGAGGGCGGCGCAAAAGACGACCCCCGCTCGCGCACGAGGCACAAACTAGACGCGCCACTCCATCCACGCACACACCGGGCGAGCAGGCACAGACCCGCCCCTCTGAGAGAGAAGAAAGAAACCGCCGTCCGGGCTACTGCGCTCAATCCCTTCTTCGTTTTTCCTAGCACGCACACACCATCACACCATGCAGCTGGGCGACGTCGGCCCCGACCTGGTGCTGGGTAGGTGAGTTGCTGCGTGCATTTGCTCCGACGAGACGTGATGGCGGTGACAGGGTCGCGGTGCCTGCGCCTGTGCGAGAAAAAAAAAAAAAAAAAAACTCACACTCGTCCCCCTCAACAATTCACTCAGGGCCAAGCGCCGCCGGGGCAACGGGCCCGCCAACCTGCTCAACCCGTCCTACCGGGGGGAGGACCCGGCGAAGCGGTGAGCGAGCGAGAGGAATTGTGTGTGGAGGGGGCACACTTAGAGTGAGAAAGCCAGCTTTCCCTCTCCGCTCGATCGACCGTGCCTCCTCCTCAACCCCATCCCTCACTCTCTTTCACACAGCGCCCTCTACCACTGCGCCTACTGCGCCAAGGACGTATCCTGGTGCGCCCGCATCCGGTGCGCGGCCTGCCCGGACTACGACCTGTGCGTCGACTGCTTCGCGGTGGGGGCGGCCACCCACCCGCACCGGCCGGGCCACCCCTACCGGGTGGTGGACGACCTGTCCTTCCCCATTTACGACCCGGCATGGGGCGCGGACGAGGAGCTGCTGTTGCTGGAGGCAATCTCCGCGCACGGCCTGGGCGCCTGGGGCGCGGTGGCGGGGCACGTGGGCGGCGACAAAAGCGCGGCGGAATGCGCGGAGCACTACGCGGGCGTCTACCTGGCCGCAGGCCCCGACGGGCGGGGCGGGGGCGGGTGGGCGCCACCCGTGCCAGTGCCATCCATGGCGGGCCTGGACGCGGACGCCGCGGCGGGCGCCCGGCGGCGGGCCCGCATGGCGGCCGCCTTTGGCGGGGCGGTCGTCGTCGCCACCACCGGCGGTGGGGCGGGAGGGGCGGCTGGGGGAGGCGCGCTGGAGGAGCCTGCTGCTGCTGCTGCTGCCGCGCACGACGTGTCGGCCGGGCCGGGCAGTGCGGGGGGGCCGGTCGCCGAGGCGGCGGTGCCAGACCTGCCAGCCCCGGCCGCGTCGGGTGGCGGCGGCGCTGCGGCCACGGCGGCGGCGCCCCCCGCCCGCCCGCGGGCCAAGGCCAAGCGCAAGGGGCGGCCGGGCGGGAGCGGTGGGGGCGGGGGCGGGGGCGGCGGCGCGGGGGCGGGGGCCAGCGCCGGGGGCGGCACCCCGCACGGCCCGCCCCCCACCCCGGCCGCCGCCGCCGCCGCCGCCGCCGCTGCCGCCGACCCGGCTGGCTTCCACGCCAGGCGGGGCGAGTTCGAACCCGAATTCGATGCGGCGGCGGAGGCGTTGCTGGCCGACCTCGAGTTTGTGGGCAGCGGCGGGGTGGGCGGCGGAGGTGGCGGGGGGGGTGGGGGCGGCGGGGGCGGCCCCGAAGCCGACGACACGCCCGCCGACACGGCGGCCAAGCTGGGCCTGGTGGCGGTGTACGCGGCCCGCCTGCGCGCCCGGCGGGCCCGCCGCGCGTTCGTGGTGTCCCGCGGCCTGGCCGGCCCCAACGGCCTCGCCCGCCGTGCCGCGGCCGAGGAGCGGCGGCGCCCGCCCGCCGAGCGCGAGGCGGCCGCCCGGGCGGCCGCGCTGGGGCGCCTCCTCCACCCGGCCGACGCGGCGGGCCTGGGGGCCGGGCTCCTGCATGAGCGGCGCCTGCGGGCGCGGCTGGCGGAGCTGCGGGCGGCCCGCCTGGCCGGGGCGCGCTCCCTGGCGGAGGTCGACCTGTTTCTCGACCGGGCGCGGCGGGTGAAAGGCGGGGGGGGTGCGGGTGCGGGTGTGGGGGGTGCGCCCGCTGCTCCGCTGGGCGTCCCGCCGCCAACGGGTGCGCCCACGTCCCCCTCTTCCCACCACCACCCCGCCGCGGGGCGTGGGGTGGCCGCGGCGGCGGGCGCGGCGGCGGCCGCAGCCGCGGCGGCCGCGGCCGCTGGCTCGGCGGCCGCCCTGGCCGCCCTGGCCGCGGCTGCGCACCCGGCCCCTCGCCCGCCGGGCGCCCCGCCCCTCCTGCCCCCACGGGCTGCGGCCCGGGCGGCTGCATTTGCCGCCGCGTCCGCCGCGGCGGCCTCTCCCTCAGCTGCCGGCCCGCTGGGCGGCGCGGCGGCCGCGGTCGCGACCGCCTCGGCCTCCGCTGCGGCCGGCCTCCCCCTGGAAGGCCGGGGCTCGGCGGCGTCCGCGCTCGCGGCCTGGCGCGCCCGCACGGGGGCCGGCCTGGACATAACGGGTTTGCCAGGCGTCGGCCTGCTGTCCCGCCAGGAGCGCCGCCTGTGCGCGGGCGCCCGCGTCCTGCCGTCCCAATACCTGGCCGCCAAGGCCGCCCTGTTGAGGTTGGCGGCGGCGGCTGGTGCTGGTGGTGGTGGTGGGGGGGGGGGGGGAGGGGGTGCCGTGCCGCTGCCCCGGGCGGCTGCCTTAAGCGCGACGCGCCTGGACTCGCGCCGGGCGGCCGCGGTGGTGGGCCTGGTGAGCGAGGCGGGATGGGTGGAAGTGGCGGCGGCGGAGGTGGCGCCGGAGGCGGTCTGAAATGTGTGTGTGTGTTATAAATAGCTCTCTAAAAAACACGCCCGCCTCCCGCCCCTCACAACCCCCCACACCCCAGCGCCGCCCGCACCGCCGCCGCCGCCGCCCGCCCCGCCTGTCCGGCCAGCACGTCGGAGGAGGCCGGGTCCGGGTCCGGGCTGAAGGCGGCACCGCCCCCCGGCAGGCGGAGGGGCGGGGCAGGGATGGAGGGGAGGAAGCCGGCGCCGCCGCCGCCGCCCGTGCCGCCGGCCGCGGCCGCGGCCGCTGCCCGGGCGGCCACGCCGACGTCGCGCCCCACGGCGGCCGCCCAGTCGGTGGTGCCGGGCGGGGCCTGCCGTTGCTGGCCGCCTGGCGCGGGCAGGAAGCCGCCACCACCACCACCAGCAGGGGGAAGGGCTTGGGCTGGCTGCTGCCCTGCTGGGCCCCGCCCCCTCGCCGCCGCCGCCAAACCAGCCACGCCCGCGGCAGTCGTGCCCACCGCTGCCGCCGCCGTGGCCACCGCCCGCGGGTCGACGGCCGGCAGGGCGGGGGCGCCACCGCCGCCGCCGCCACCGCCGCCCGCCGCCTCCGCCGCCGCGGCAATGAAGCTGCCGGCCCGGGCGCCGAAAAGGTCGGCCGGGGCGGGCAGGGCCAGGGCGGCGCCAGCGCCAGCGCCGGCGCCACCCCCACCCCCCCCGCCAGCGAACGAGCGCAGGGCGGCCGCGGTAGCTTTGGACAGGGCGGTCACCGGGTCGGCAGGCGAGCCGGAGGTGTCATCGTCGTCGTCCGCGGGCGAGGGGGCTGCCAGCCCACTCCCCTCGCCCCGCCGCACCGCCTCCAGCAGGGCGGCCGCCCGGTCGGAGCCGACCAGGGTGGTCAGGGTGGCCCGCGCGTCGGCGGCGGCTTGCAGGGCGGCGGCCGCGGCGTCCGAGGCAGCAGGCGGGTCGGCGCCGGGTGGCAGCTGCTGCGCGGTCGTGCCTGCCTGCGTCTCATTCATACCGGCCTTCCGGGTCCGGATCGCTTCCAGGCGGATGTCCAGTTGACGGTTTGACACGCCCGCCTGTTCGTCGGGCATCAAGGCCGCGGTCGGGCCCGTGGCGAGGAGGGGGGGCAGGGCATGCGGCGGCGCGGCGACAGGTGGTGTTTCGACGACGGCGCCGTGCACGGCCTGGGTCGAGGCTCCCAGGGCTAGCACGCATGCCAGGAGGACAGGGTATATTCCTGAGCGACCCATGGTGGGAGCGTGGCGTCCGTGTGTGCGGTGCGGAAGGGCGAGTGCAGGCGCCACAGGGGTAGGGAAACTGAACCTTGGCATTTTCATTTCACGCGCTCCATTCTCTCGCGCACCCAGGGCGCGCGCCTCTCTCTCTCTCGCACGCACCAAAAATTGAACTGCCGCCGTGCGCACTGCACTCATGGAGCAGCAAACCAAACATCCCCCCATCAATTCAAATCAATGACGCACCGCCCGACCCCGCCCGACACCGCCCAGTTGGCCTGGACCAGGTAGTGCCGGCCGCCCAGGACCATGTTGGCTTTGGCGCCGTTGGGGGCGGCGTACGTCCGCCCCGCGCCCTCCCCAAACAGCCACAGGCACTTATCCGGGCCTTCCAGCCCTTTTGCATCAAACCAGGCGTCCGCGTACGGGTCGGTGACCGTTTCGGCCAGCTCGTGCGCGATGATGGAGACCATCGCGTCCGCCGGCCCCGGCCCGTTGGGCCCGCTCGCCTGCATGCGGCACAGCTCGCCGCACCGGGCGGGGTCGCCGATGTAGCCATAAAAGCGGTGGGAGGCGGCAGGCGGGCGGGTGGGGGTGGGGGTGGGCGGCGTCGCCGTCCCATTGCCCCCACCACTCCAGCCGGGCGCCGCCTGCTGGGGCGGCGGCGGCGGCGGCGGCACGGTGAAGACCTTGTGGAAGCCGCAGTAGGCCCGGCAAAAGCCGGACGTCGCGTCCACGTCCGCGGAGCCCAGCACCAGGTAGACGCCCTCCGGGTCGTCCGGCAGGTCGCCCCGGCGGATGGCGTCGACGACGGCCGCCGCGATGGCGTCGTCGGAGAGAGCCTTCCCCCGGGAGTATGCATCGTACGCGGCCCCGCCGTACCGCACGACCGTCGACGGCCGCCGCCCCTTGGCATCCACGTACCCGCCCGTCAGCCCGTACCAGGGCGACCCGCCCAGGTGGGTGGTGAAGTGCTCCACGGTGGCCGACGCCGCCGCGTTGGCGTCCGGCCCGCCCCACCCGCCGTACCAGAGGTAGTAGACGGTGATGGGGTGGGCGAGCACGCCGCCGCCGTGGTAGAGCATGGGGTGAGCCGTCCCCTCGGCGGCCAGTGCCAGCAGGGAGGCGTAGCCCTGGGGGCGGACCGAGGAGGCCCGCTCCGCCACGCCCGGCGGCGGGCCGGCCCAGGGCGTGCCGACCAGGTCGGGGTCGGTCGGCGAGGCCACCGCGCCCAGGGCGCGGCCGGTGTGGTGGACGGCCACGCCCGACCGGGGGCGGCAGGCGGTGGCGGGCGGTGGTGCAGAAAGGAGGAGCAGGAGGAGGAGGGGCAGGGAGGTCCGCACCAGCATGGCCCGGCGGCGGGCGGTGGCCGGCGGGCAAGTGGTCGGGAGGGGGCGACCCATCGGCGCGGCGATTTTACGTGTGCCCCGAGGTCGATAAAAGGGGGGGGGGGGGGGGGGGGGGGGGTTTTTTTGCCAGAAGTGGCGTTCAGTTTATTTTAAG
>Ga0315284_10012713_pt1 | contig 11988 bp, 5 predicted proteins | sample YL17G09_16_MG_FD_203696 | JGI IMG/M metagenome (GOLD analysis project Ga0315284, IMG submission 203696) | Sediment microbial communities from Yellowstone Lake, YNP, Wyoming, USA - YL17G09_16 | ecosystem: Environmental > Aquatic > Freshwater > Lake > Sediment | place: USA: Wyoming | collected...
AAATAAGAACTCTTAGACCTGATACAGCAATAACTACTGCAGCCAGAAATGTTAGGGACAGGCAAGCATCTATAACCGCCCTGCAAGGAAACTATGTAACTGCATTGAACACCCAGCAGCCACAGGTAGTTGTATCAGCTCTTGAAAGAATGATAGATGCTGAAACTATGGCTATGGAAGCTGAAATTAAAGTTCTTCAGCAGTGGGACAGTTATAGAAGGGGGGTTATAGCAAATGCAGGAAATGCTCCGGCTGGATCTAACAACCTAGTAGGATCTCCCACCTCCCCTAATATACCAAACCCAACCACTAATACCTATGGTATGAAAGAGGCTGAGTATAATAAAATGCTGGACTCAGCCTATGCCCAGAATGAACTTATTAATCAACTTAAAACAGGAAGATATTCTGAAGCTACCAAAGAATTTTCTGCTAGAGGATTTAAAACAAGTGATATTAAGTCAATAAAAGCATCTGGTTTGGAAGGAATAGAAAAACTAACCGGAGCATATAAAGACCCCCTTACCCAAATAAATCATTCGTTGGATTTATTTGTAGATAAGACTGGTAGAGTTCTTCCTACAGCAACCCGACAGTTCAGTACCTTTGCCTCATCTATAGGCAGAGACTTTAGAGAGTTAGCTAAGTGGACTATAGCTATTGGTTTGATCTATGGTCCTATGAGAAAGATGCAGGAAATGGTGACCTTAATGATAGCAAATGAGGTCAAGCTTGCAGACGCATCTATAGCCGTGTCAGACTCTACCCTAAAAATGGGGGAGATATTTGATATAGCTAATGAAGCTGCTAATGCTATGGGAGAAAATGTAGGAGATGTTATAGTAAACTTCAAAGAAGCATATCAAGCAACTGGTGGTCTTGCTAAACCTATGGAAAGAATAGCACAGGCAACGCAGTTGATGAATGATGCACTTTTGTTATCTAAATTATCATCACTAAATGCTACACAATCTATTGATGTTCTATCATCAGCTTTGAGACAGTCTGGATTACATTTGGATGAGGCCAACAAGAAAACAGGAAATGGTGCTTCTATTCTTGATAAGTGGGTAAAGGTAACTAAAGTTGCTAACGTAAGTTTAGATACTCTTGCTACTGGCTTCTCCGTATTGGGGGAAGCAGCAGATGCCGCTGGATTAACAGAGGATGAATTAAACGCCGTTCTAGCAGTTACAGCAGAAACAATGGGTGTAACTGGTAAAGAAGCTGCAAATATGGCCAGGTCATTTGTAGCTGGTTTTCAATCAGATAAGGCAGTAAAGGCACTAGAAGATGTTGGTATAGCCACAAAAACCACCACAGGAGACATGAGAAATCTTCTTGCTATACAAGAGGATCTATATCAAGCCAAATTAAATCAAACCATCTCCCCAGAAACATACTCTAAATTAACTTTAGCTATTGGTGGTGGTACTAGACGACAAGCACCTCTAGCAGGTTTTATAGAGTCTCAGCCACGTATACAAGAGATAGTAGCAGCTCAAGCGGATGCAGAGGGAGCAGCAACAGCAGCTCTTGCTAAACAATTAGATACTGTACAAACAGCTTTAACTAGACTACAAAATGCTTTCCAATCTCTAGCCCAAAGTTTGGGGGATGAGGGAGGACTTCTTGATATATTCCAGGTGGTGGTAAATTTATTAGCTACCATAACAACTACAGCAGATAAGGCATTTTCCGCTATGGGAAAGACAGGACCAGTTCTGATGATGGCCTTAGCCGCAGGAGCATTATTAAAACGCCAAGGTCCTCTAGCTTTGGAAAACTTTGCTATGACCGCTTCAACAAATGTAGCTAAATTAGCTAGAGATACAAATGCACTTGGAGTAAGTCCTACAGGAAACTTTGTTAGAAATGTTATAATGGGACAACAAACTGTTCCAGCAAAACCACAATCAGGTATGTTATTCGCCCCCGGAATTGGTAAGTTAACAGACCAAGTCAAGGCAGCACCATTTTCTGTGGAGAGGGTGGGGGGAACTGCATTAGCCGCTGGATTGGCTGCCATAGGTCCCGTAATTCAAAACTTATCCGCTTATAATAAAGGAGAAAGTGAGTTTGGTAGATCAAAAGCTGCTGCAAATGCAACCGGAGCTTTAATTGGGGCAGCTATTGCAAGTACATTTGGACCTATGGGAAGTTTCATAGGTGCATCTATAGGGCAAGCAATAGCAGAGTCATTTGTAAACACAGCTACAAGTAATCTTTCTGCCTTTAAAACAAGTGGTATGGGAGTTATAGGAGATCTAAGTACAAAACCTACTGTTTATGGGGAAACCGTTCAATCAAGGTTGGGAGGAGCAGGAAGTGGACCTTGGGGGGGAGTAAATCAATTTATGGCCAGTACATTTGCCTGGTTAACAAATGCATCTAATACCTTTAATGCAAAATATGGTAAAAAAGAGGTGAAGGGTGGAGAATTTACTGGCTACAAACCAGAAGAAATGCCATACTACACCACAGAAAATCTACTCTATCATCTACTACCTGAAAATAAAAAGAAAGAATTTGATACATGGAAAGCAGAGCAAATTTCTGAGGGTAAACTCCCAGCAGAACCAAGAAAAAGACCTGTAGAACTAGATATAAAAGAGCAGCAGGATCTGCATGGTAGCTATATAGATACCCAAAGAAAAATGAGAGAACAAGAATTCCTGGATAAAATGATACAGGGGAAGATGACCCCTACAGCTTATCTCGGAAAGATGGACACTTTAGGTACGTTTGAAGAAAGATCTACTAAATATTTTGCTACTTTTGGGCAGCAATTTATAGATGTAAGTAAAGACATAAATACTGCCGAAGAAGCTTATTCAGCTTTTTTGGATATATTTTCTTATGGGAATGAGGAACAATTATCTAACATAACCGCTATGTCCACTGAGGTTGCAGATCTTACTAATAGAATACAGGCCCTTAACGAAACGGGAGGATCAGCAGCCCTAGCTCAGATACCAGGTCTTGAAACAAAGAAAGAAGATTTACAAAAAATATTAGCTGGAGCAATAACTCAAATGTATAATACAGTACAATTTGAGAAGTTCCCTATCCCAACTATGGTGAACGAGTCTCAACCAATACAAATGAATAAACCAGTACTAGCATCTATGATAAAAGAAGCGGAAGCTGGCATGATAAATTATTATACATCTCCAAAATTAGGGGAAGCACAGAGAACTCCAGCACAAGTAGATGAAATAAGAAAACAAATGGAGGACTTTGGTGTAGTAATAGAAGAGGGTGGTAAACTGGTATACTATACATTTACTGAGCTGGTAAAAACCCTGGGACTATCTATGGATAAGATAAGTCCTGAAATGTTTGAGAAATTCTTGAAGGAGTATATAGCCTCTGGTAAGATAGAGATAAAAGCAGAGGTACAAAAAGTAGGGTTTGAATCTTATGATATAACTCAGGCCAAGTTCGACCAGGCCATGACCGGATATGATGCCCTAAGACAAAAACTAACCGTAGGGCCCGATGGTAAACCAACTGGCTATGTATCTGAGGAATCTCCTCTTGTACAAATGTTCACAGACGGCTCAGTAAGAACCAACACTAAAGACTGGTCTATAGTAGCCGTATTACTACAAAGAATGTTAGATGTAGAACAGAAACAACTGGATGGTATGTATAATATCCCAGATGGTGCTAGTTTCTGGATCCCTTACAACGAAGAACTTATAAGAATGTTACAGGCAGGTCTAGGAGGTGGTGCAACAACCGAAGGAACGGGTACTGGAACTGGTACTGGAACTGGTACGGATATAGCAGGTAAGACGGGTGGGGGTGGAGGACCCAATACCTGGGCTATGGAACAAGCAGTAAAAAATCAGGCCGGAGGCGTAGGACCTGATACTACAGCTATGGAAGCAGCTTACAACGCTTATTATAATCCTAAGCCACTTTGGGAACAACCAGCATCTGGTGGGTATTCCTCACTTCCAGGAACGGTTGGTGGGTATTCATCCCCATCCATGCCAGGTGTAATTCCTACCCCCATGACAGACGCTGAAAAGCTAGAAGAAACTAGAAAGCTTTTTGAGGAAAGAGCATACTCATCTACTAACCTAGCTGGAATTGGTGATGTTGGCACAAAAATAGCAGACGCCATAAAAGCAGCTTTGGGAGGTTTATTTGGAGGTGTATCGGGTACTCCACAAGCACTACAAAAAAATCCCTTTGCGGATATGAACCCACTGGCAGCACCAAAGCTAACTCCACAATTAGGTGCTGCAGCTACTCCAGGAATATTTAGTTTATTTAGTGGCATACTTGGAGGCATGAAACAAGAACAACCTCAGCAAACAAATTTAAATCTAAAGATGGAATCTAAGGTTCAACTTGTGGTAGATGGTAGAACTTTAGCTGATGTAGTAAGAGTATATCTGATGAACGATCTACTTAAAGCACAGTCAAGTTTTGGTACTACTACCAAGAACGTAGTTATAACCGCAGTATAGGAGAGATAATATGGCTAAATTTGGAAGAGAACATAATATTAGTGGAAAACACATTATGTGGGCATTAAGTAATCAAGACCAGTATAAAGGTTGGAAATTATACGAGGAGGTTATATGTGGAGTTTAGGTGGGGTGAGGATTTTTGTAATAGACTCTGGTGAAGAAGCCAGTCAGATAATAGCCAGATTACAGCCTCTGGATGGTGGCACTGTTAATCAGGTATTTGGTTATGAATCTCCCAGTAGAAAACTGACCTGCTATATAGTGGGTGATACCGACATGCACGCAATTCTAACAATGACTACTACAGGAACAGCAGTTGCTTTGCTGTCTCCAGAGGGAGATCTAGGAGATTTTCTTGTGCAGAAAGTTAATATGCCTAGACAAAAAACCGTAGATCAGTCTCTAAGACCAGATCTGGATTGTGATGCCCCAGTTTATTTGGGTGAAATCTCTTTATTTGAGGACTAAATGGCACAACATATTTATATGGCAGCCACTAACACCAGTAATATAACCTCTATTAACGTAGTGGGTAGTCATGGTATGCAGACCGCTACAGCCACCATTGAAGCACTAAATACCACCCTGGATATAGGGGATAGCGTGTCCGTTAATATTGGCTATGATGATGATCATGGCACTGTATTTACTGGCTATGTAAGCTCTATAAGCAAATCCGAGGCCAACCTAAAATACACTATAAATGCACTGGATACCCTTAAAAGAGCTATGGATTATTTTATAGTGTCCTCTAATCCAGAAACCCCATTTTCAAGGAGTAATATAACTGCTGAAAACTTGGTACACGATATATTAGAGCTGGCTGGGATAACAAACTATGATGGTCACTCATCCAGTTTTACTTTCGCTGTACAAAATCCAGTAGAGATAAACCTCACCTCCGCTTACGATTACTGTAAATTTATAGCAGATTTACTTGCTTGGCATATTTATGCGGATTTAAATGGCCAGGTACACTTTATGGATAGAAAACCATACATTACAGGAGGAGATACCTCATCATACACTAAGCACATAAACCAGATACTTAATTTAGATTATTCGGAGGACGCTAATAATCTAAGAAATAGAGTAGTATTATATGGGGCAAACGGGCTGGTAGCCGAAGCCAGTGCAGTATCCCCATACCTACCTGCTGGATTTTATAAGTCATGTGTAGTATCCGCAGCCATCATAGATTCACAGTCATATGCCGATACTTGTGTAGCCTATAATCTGGATTTATACAACAGGCTTACAAAAGCAGTAACAGCAACTATTTTAGGAGACCATTCCATTATTCCTAGAACAGGTCTTACTCTACATGTAGAGGTAGCTAAATTAAATGATTTATGGTACGTTTATGGGGTTTCCCATACGATAAATGAGACTGGATACATAACAGAATTAGAATTAAGGAATTAGGATGAACTTAGTAGATAGGTACGGAATACAAGTAAAACATGGTGGTTCTGATATTACCAACCATGTTATTTCTTATACATGGAATAAAAAGGTATGCTCTAGTATAGGGGTTGCTACTATTGTAATAGAAAACTCTATTATAAACTCTATTGGTATTTCCGATGAATTTACTATTTATGAAGATGATAGTTTGGTGTTCACCTGCTTTGTGACCAAGACCACCGATAACTACCAGGGCACATCTACAATAGAACTACAAGATAGGTCTAAATATCTTGTGGATTACTTTATTGCAGAAACCTACCTTATAGATTATGCTTCTTACTCTAGGACATGGATAGAACAATTTCTAACTGATGCACAGGTATCCTATTCCTTTCTGGTTTCGGATAATGGCACATTATTGTCTAATAATACCAGTCTAGGTCTTGCTTCTGCCTACGACCAGATAATGAATCTTCTTCAAATGAATGGATGGTACATGGAATTTACTCCATCCGGCGTAGCAGTAATAGGAAAACTTACCTCTACAATCTCCAGTGAAACAAGTATAAACGAAGAGAGAATTCTCCAAATAGAAGTTATTAGGGATGATAGATTGCTTAGGAACAGAGGAGTGGTGTGGGGAAATGCTGATCCTAATAGTGGGATACAGGTGTATGCAGATATTTACAGACCCACCCCCTGGGACATAGATTCTAATGATAAGAGAGCCTTTGTAGTAACTAACTCAAATGTGCCAAATTCCTATGTAGCTGGCCAGATAGCTAATATGGGTTTGGATGCCTTTGCTAAGATAACTGAAGAAAAGCATATAGTAGCAGAATCTCTGCTTAGTGTTTCTTTCGCTACCAGGGTGATTGTGCAAAGTAGGGCCTTTAATGGGGCTGGCATAGTAACTACCTATGGAACATCCTGTGACAGTAGTGGATTAAAGACTATCATAATTCTTGATGAAAGATGCCCTAGACTATTTGGTAGCTTCTATGATTTTGGTGATTTTGTTTATGTGGGTACAGATGGGTCTGGAGTATGGAGAAAACAACTAGAATCTGGAATATGGTATAACTTCTCAAACCAAATAAATGATTTACATATTTCAGATCTCCATAAGAGTAAGGATCTCATGGTATGTGTAACGGTATCTGGGGAAAGTTACAGAACTTATGGAGGATATGCTGATTGGATACCTATACCAATTACAGGACTATCCGTACATGAGTATGATACTACTGTTTCCGGTACAATAGATTCTAATATAATTACATCTGGTATTATGGTTAGAGCCTGTACTATAGATAAAACCACCAATGATATAAGGTTATTAGTTGATAATATGGAGGGTGGAAACGATTTATATGACTATACCATGCAAGCTGGGGAGATAGCTGCAGCTACTTCTGGTATAGGCTCTAGGGCGTGGGTATTGGACTATACCGCCAATGGCTTATTAAAGGGGCAGTATCCAGTAACTACTAATGGGTCTGATTTTATATATGCAGGGGCTGATATAGATAACAGCGGAGCAAATGATTATATCTCAGTGGCAGTATCTGGAACAACTGTATTTAGACCAGAAGAATATATAGATAGGGGTATGCACACTGGTGGGATTTGGTTTGATTCTACTCATGGAAACCAAACCGCACTAATAGACGATTATACTTATGCTGGTCATATAAATATGGCTAATATTGGAGAATGGAGTTTAACAAATATATCTTCTGTGCATACACCAGAACACTATCAATTAAGTTTCGAGAGTGCGGTTGTAGAATATGTAAATGGAACTCTTTATGGAAATTCATTTACTTACCCAGCCAACTACGCAGATGCGGGTTCTTATTACTTAGGAAATCATATTACCAGATTTTATTTTCTTGATATAAGTGCTGGTGAGGTTATATATGTGGACTTTGACTTTGTTAATAATACACTTGATGGACCAACTACTGTAATAGTAATCGGTCCTCATTTAGTAGTAAATGCATACTTTCCATATGTTAATTCTTTATTATACAATGGATGTATATACCTGTCATCTTTAGTATATTATAATCAAGACCCAGAATACCCATTGGATTACTACTCTTTTGTTGAGACCATTTATAAAATAGATATGGAAACAGCAACCGCATCAATCCACTATCAGTATGATACCGGAACCTGTGATATAGATACCCAAAGATTTGTTATGTTAAGTGGCTTTAAAGAAAATGCAAAAGCCGGGGCATTAGTAGTAAGCAATGGTGCAGTTAGGTGTGTTCTTCCTCATGTTAGGCTTGATATTGAATTTATGACCACCTGTAATGTTACTTTTATAGAACCAGGAAGTGGGACTTATTTAGATCTGGGAGTACACGATAATGGCTATTTCTGGGGAGTTAAAGAGGAAAGACAAGGACACTTTCACTTCTGTACTCAAATAAACAGAGGAAATTTTTATAGTTCTGGCGATATTTATTTGGGCTCTCCCGATTCTGGGACATTTAAGTGGATACTAAATAGTGTTGATTTTTACTACGATGTTGCAGACATTACAACCTCATGTTCTGTATTTACAATGGATAGTTTGAATAAGATGGTAAGAATAGAGACAGGACCCACCTACTATTATACTGATGTTTTACTTGGCTTGGGAGAACAGATAACCATAACCGAAGATGGATATACCCTCATATTTTTATGTAGTTCAGTTGATACGGATGATGATAGTCTACTAGCAATAATAGACGAAACATCTACAGGGACTAACTATTTGGCAAAACTTAGTTCTGATGGTACAATAGTATCCAAAATAGCTCTGGATGAAGATGCAGTATTTGGTGGAGTAGAGTTAGTTCACGGTGGTTGGTACATAGAAGGAGATGGGGAATTCAACCAAATAGGTCTCTTTGGTTATGATGATATTTACTACTCTGGTGTATACTCTAAAATATTAAGGAGAGATGGGGCAGAATATACAGAAATATACAAAAGGATGGGTGTGCCATATAGACTGGAGATTTCTCAGAATAATCCACTAATAGCCTTCAAACCAGAAAGAAATATGGCAGATTCCAGGGTATTTAGCCTCATTGGTTCTGGATATATGTATCCTACCCTAACCAACCCAGATAATAATACTGTCTATGATCTGAAATATACCTGGAGACAACAAGACTATATTTCAGATTCTATGTTTAGTTTGTTTTATACTACCTCAGGTATAGGCATGAGAATGGTGGATATGACAGAAATAACATCCTCTAGCTGGGATACCAACTTTTTAGATGCCTATACTGACTACTTTACAGAATCTGGACTTAGATTTTTAGAAACCACTAACTATAAATATCCATATCAGTATATATTTGTAGCCACCAGCGGAGCTGGAATTAGTGGTATGGGTGGCTCTTATTTTTACCAGCAAAATGATAAAAATTTAGGTTTTATTAATTATAGTTCTGGTCTGCCAGACAGTGCTATAACCATAATTAGAATAGATGATGAGATGTAACTATGCCTATAAATGATTTTTCTTACCAAATTTTAGAATATATAAATAACGCTATCCGAAGTTCTTCGGTAAAACCGTTTAACTTGGGGGGTATTACCGCCTCTGGGGGAGGTTCAGGAGTACCACCAGGAGGTTTTGTAGGAGTTCTTCCACAGACAAGGGTAGCATATGATTTAAGTGAGCTTAGTGATGATAGTATACCAGTATCTGGTATGTCACTATTGGACAACTTAAACCACATTAGATATAGAGTAGATGTAGTAGAATCTTCAGCATCTAGCATAAGAACTTACACATGGGTTTTAGGAAATCCAGGTATAGGTGGAGTTCCTGGCCCTAGACTAGCAGAAACCCATTATGCATACAGAGTAGATAGTTATGTTACTACCTCTGGCACAGTTACCTTCAATATAGAAGAAAGAAATACAATAGGAGTCGCTGGAACAGACCTTTTAGCTAGTGACCTAGTTTCTCCTGTAAGTGGTGTATACTCAGATACCATACAGAATACAACTTTAGTGGATGGTGCTTGGTTATGGATAGATATTTCTGATGTTTCTGAAACTCCAGCAGACTTAGTTATTACCTTAGCTTGCACAGTATCAGGTGGATCGTGAAAATAGAGTTAGAATTACCTGATTGGGTAGAGGATAAACATTTGTTTGTAATGGCTGGCATTGAGGTGGTTGCCTACAAACATTTAGGAGAACCCTGGAAAATTAAAACAGGTCGCTGTAATTATTGTGGAAAGTGTTGCATGAATTTTGATGAAAATGACTCTAGTTTTAAAGATCAAGTTGTTGATGGACACTGTATTCATCTAGTTAATTATGGAGAACAGTGGGTATGTGATCTGGGTTCAGCTAGACCTTGGGACTGTAGTACGGTTATAAGGCCTCAGAATATACCTGAATGTACCGAGGAATATAAGTAATGGCTACCGCAAAACCAGTATTAATAGCAAACAGAATACTTCATGCAACTACTTATGAACCTTATGGGGGTGATAATGCAGATGTTTCTATTTCTAAACCGTTGGAATTTATTGTTGCATTTCAATTAGATGAGGAAAAAGGTCCTTGGACAGCAGCCTATAAGTTGCAGTGGCGTGATGTAACGGACGCCAGTGGATTTTCTGATCTTGCAGCCACAGGTGAAATTCAGTGGGGTACAAATACGTCTTTAACTAATGGTGGACAGTCTAAAGAGCTGTGTGAAGCCTATGGAGCGGCTGGTTCAACGATTGAAGTTGCTAGTGGAACAACAGTAGAGGGTGCATCCACATCTGGTTCATTCAATATACTAGATGAATACTATGTCGAAGTACACTTTGCGGTAAGTTTAGTTGGTGCAACTGTTGGGCATCAATATGATTTCCAGTTATATGATAATACAAATTCCTCTGCTATAGGAATTGGAGCAGCAGCAGTAACAGTATTAAGTTCTCCTCCAACGGTTGCTTTAGGTAATCCTGCAGATGGGGATACCCTTACAGATACTACACCACCACTTGCAATGACTGGTACAGACCCCGAGGGAGATGAGATAGAATATGAAGTTCAAATAGATACCGTAAGTACATTCAATTCAGTATCTACTCCTGCTGGAGATTATTCGTTAAAGTATGTTGATATTAAGCTTGGAAAAATAGGTTCTCCTACGGATAATATTTTGCTGGATGTACGTTCTGGGTCTTGTTCAGGCACATCTTTAGGACAGGTCACTCTGGCAAGTTCTTCTATAGTTGCCGCAGCAAGTGGTAGGGCAAAAACATACTATCGTTTTACATTTACTACACCAATATCTATTACTGGTACAACTAAATACTATATAACAGTTGCTAGGTCAGGTGCATATGATCTAACTAACAATATAATTGTGGGCTCAACCACTGTTAATCTAAATAGTAGTACAGACTATTATAGCAAAAGGAGTGGGACGTGGAGCTCAGCAATTACTACAGAAGAATTGGACGTAAATATATATGATACAGACACTGTTTTACGATTTTCTACGCACGACCCAATTAATGTTAAAGTAAATGTACTAGGGGCAACTACCAGCAACTGGAGTGAGGCGGTAGGTCAATCATTCGTTGGAGCAGCAACACTAACCCCAGCCCGTGATGTAAACTCCGTTGATAATTCCGCTGATTTCTACCACGATGGTTCTGATACACACCCATTTACTTCTGGTCACGAGATTACATATACAGTTCCAGATGGAAGTCCATTAAGTGCAACAGAGTATTTTTGGAGGGCTAGGGGTAAAGATTCTACTGGCGTATGGGGTAGTTGGGCTACTTATAGGCACTTTCATGTATCAAACCAAGTAGTCCTTGTTGTTGCAAATACATCTCAGCTTCAAACATCTGAAGGTCCTGCTCTAACCCAGCATAATGTACTTGTTGTAAATAACTCCACTAATCTACATAATGCTGATAACGCAGATATACAAGCATTTCTTGAGTTTGAACTTGCAGTAAGTTCTTGCTACCCAGTATTATCCTCAGATAATGTTGCTATTGTCCAACACAATATATTAGTTGTGGGGGACAGTTCTCATGCCCACACAGCA
>Ga0315284_10012715_pt1 | contig 11987 bp, 10 predicted proteins | sample YL17G09_16_MG_FD_203696 | JGI IMG/M metagenome (GOLD analysis project Ga0315284, IMG submission 203696) | Sediment microbial communities from Yellowstone Lake, YNP, Wyoming, USA - YL17G09_16 | ecosystem: Environmental > Aquatic > Freshwater > Lake > Sediment | place: USA: Wyoming | collected...
AGTATGCCGCGATCGCCGCGGGTGTCACAGGCGGGCTCGCTCTCCTCTTCGGACTTGTCATGGGAAACCCGGTCCGGAGCTGGCTCCCCGACCTCTCGGCCGCCCTGGGGATCCCGGGGCCGAGCGCCGCCAGGACGGCCCGTTTCGTCGTCTGGATCTTGTCGCTCCACGCCCTGCTCTTGGTCCCGTCGATCATCGACAACGTCTATAGGCTCGTAACGAGGGGCGGGCGGAAGTGACCTGACCCCCTCACAGGGATCCAATCCTTGTGAGGGGGTCAGGTCAAGCTCGAAAAATCGGGAGGGCGGAGGCCTCATGGTGAATCCGTGCCTCCGGGGCGATCGTTATGGGGCGGCGGCGAGTTTCTGATCATCTCGCCGACGCGGCGGAGGGTCTGCACGTCGATCTCACGCAGTTTGCCGTTGTAGTCCGGGCCGACGTCCAGGGAGAAGATGTTGCCGTACTTCACGGCGCCGAGGTAGTCCTGGTACAGCTTTTCCGCCGGGTGGCATAGCTGGTCATGGATCGGCAGCGAATAAAACCACATCGCTCCGCCCTCGTGCGGCGGCGATCTGTGTCCGCTAGTTGTTCTTCTCCGGGCAACGGACGCTTTCGGGATAATTGGCGAAGGCCTGGCGCCGCTCTCCGGGCAGGGCTTTGAGGAACTCCACGTTGTCCCAGACGGCGTTGATCATGGCGGCGTTGGCCGCTGCCGTGTACTCCAGGAAGTCGGCCTTGGAGGCCGTCTTGTGGATGTCGCCCAGCAGCCATCTCGCGCCGCAGGCGAAATCGAAATCCTTCACGGACAGCACGCGAACCTGCGGATTGGCCGTCGTGCGGAAGTGGATGGCCAGCTTCTCCAGGTCGTAGACGATGCTCCACTGCGTACCGCGCGAGGCCACCTTTTGCAGGATGTCGAAAGCGTAAGCCACCGGCTCGGCTTTGTCGGTCGCATAGGACCCGGCCAGCCATGCCGCCCGGGCGAAGCGGTTTTCGCTCGAGATGCGGCCGTCGGCGTTTGAGATCTGTGCCAGGCCGCCGCTGTCCAGGCTCCGGTAGTAGGCCAGGGAGTCCTCGTAGGGGCTGTTGGCGCAGGCGGCCAGGGGCAGGTCCGCGCCCCGGTAGCAGGTCATCTTGCCGGCGAGATACTCGATCACCGCCGTATCGCCCTTGGCATCGGCGACCAGGAAATGGAGCGGCGCCACCGAGTTGTCGGAGACGCGGATGCGGCCGTCGCTGGCGGCAACGTCGGCGACCGACGCGGCCGTGTCGAGCTGGTACTGGATCCACTGCAGCTCCTCCAGGCCGAAGCGCCCGTCTTTTTGCGGGTAACGCGACTTTGGCGACTCGTGCATCATCTGCTCGATCACCAGCCCGGCCTCGTTGATGCCGCCGTAGGGGAACTCGCGGCCGTTCTGATTGAAGCTGACGCTGCCGTACTTGGCGACCCACGTCAGCGGCTTCTCCCCGGGCGTCGGCAGGGAGGTCTTCGCCGCTCCCCGCAGGTTCACATGGATGTGACCCGGGCCGGCGGGGAAATCGAAATTCCTGCCGAAAAAGAGCCTGTCCTTGCCGTCTTTCAACACGAAAGTGGTGCAGGGCTCGAGGCTTCCGGGCAGGATCCAGGCGAACAGGGCCAGGCAAAGCGTAAATCGGGTCGCGTGCTTCATGATTCCTCCCTTTCCCGTCCGGTGGGACAATCCGCGATTCATCATGGCCCCTCCTTGAACGATAAAACCATCCGTCCAATCCTAAAGACGAAAACAGCGGGAATAGCGTTCCTTAAGACTAACAACCGTCGGAGAGCTAGACTCCCCCCGCCTCGAGTAGAAAGGGTCAAAGAGCGCTGTGGACGCTCCCCCCCTTGTTCAATCAAGGGGGGCTTGAGGACCGCGCTTCGGGCAGAGGAATGGTGGGCGATAGAGGACTTGAACCTCTGACTTTTACCGTGTGAAGGAAGCGGCGGAAAAAGCTAAGGCGAAGAAAATAATGGAATTACTCTGTAAAAAGCGTGTTTTTGAGGGCTCCCGGATTTCGATGGAGTTCGATATCTTTAGATATGTTTTGATATTCCTGACATCCTTTGGGCACGATTTGGGCACAAATTGAATCCCGCTTGATTCTTTCAATGAATGGAACGCGGCCCGGAATAGGCGATAAGAAACAACGGGAATGGCTATCGGACTGGAGGAGGGCGCTGGCGGACCGACCGATGAAAGGGCCATGGTTTGGAAGGTGGCGTCGCTCGGAGAACGGGCTGAAGGCCGGGAGATGAAGGCGTGTTGACAACTCCAAGGCGTTCCGAGACAATAATGCTGGAATGACGTTCTCCCTGGATGGCGTTTCGCTGTTCGTTCTGGCCGGGTCGGCCATCGGGACCTTCCTGTCCCTGATCCTTTTTCGCCTGAAGAAAGAGAATAAGCCCTCGAATCTTTTCCTTGGCGCATTCCTCCTTTCTTATTCCCTCGGTAACGTCGGCTCGGTCCCGACCCATTCCGGATTCATCGTCGACGTTCCCCATCTCTTCGGCCTGTTCATGCCGTTCATCTTCTTAATCGGGCCGTTTCTCTATCTGTATATCCTCTCCTTGACCCGGCCGGATTTTCGCTTCGCAATAAGGCACGCCGTCCATTTCGTTCCGTACGCGATCGTCCTTTTCTCGTTCTTGGCCTTCGTCTACATCCGGAGCGCGGACTACAAGCTCAGCCTTATACAGCGGATGCAGGCCGGCGAGGACCTTCGGGGCCTCGAGGTTTATATGATCGCCCGGACCGTCCACATCCTCGTTTATCTGGCCCTCTGTCTGATCCTCCTCAGGACGCATTCGAAGAACCTACGGAACAGCTTTTCCGCTTTGGAGAGGATCAACCTGGTTTGGCTGCGATGGCTCGTCCTGGCCTACGCGACGGGCCTCGTGGCCATCGTCATCCTCGCCCAGCTCGATGTCCCCGACACCGCTCTCCACCTGTTCGGAACCATGGTCATCCTGATCATCGGGGCGAAGGGGCTGATCCAGACCGAGATCTTCGGCCATCAGGCCTTTCCCGAAACGGCTCCCAAGGCCGGGCCGAAATACGAGCGGTCCTCCCTGACCCGGGAACAGGCGGAGAAGGCGGAAAAGCTCCTTCTCGCCGTCATGGAAAACGACAGGCTCTACCTTGACGAGGAGCTCTCCCTCCGGACGCTGTCTGAAAAGACCGGGCTGCCCTCCGGCCACGTTTCCCAGGTCCTCAACGAACGTCTCAAGAGGAACTTCTACGACTTCGTCAACGGTTTTCGGGTTGAGGAGGCGAAGCGGATCCTTCGCGATCCGCGCCGCGGTGACCAAAAGATCCTGGGGATCGCATTCGACACCGGATTTGCCAGCAAAGTCGCCTTCAACCGGGTCTTCAAGAAATACACCGGAATGACTCCCTCCGAGTACAAAAATCGCGTTTAAGGTAACAAATCCTCCGTTGTGACCCTGTAATTCTCCTTTGATTACAATATCTTAAGGAATTCCTGGTTCCATCCTTCCGGACGAGGCGAATTCATCTCGGGCTTTCCGTATCGTGGAGATGCCCGGCGGCGATCCCGATCGGCCGCCGGCCGAAATGTCTCGAACGGAGGTCCGATATGGAGACCATGCCCAAGGATCCACGACCCATTCAAGAAGGGCGTGAGACCCGCCCGAAATCCGTCACCGCGTTCGTCGGCAGCGGGCGCAAGAGGGGAGTCACCTTGGCTGCCACGCGCCGGTTCCTTGACAACCTGCAATCGTTCGGCGACGTCCGGGGCGAGATCGTCTTTCTGAGCGAGTGCAACCTTGGCCTGTGTCGCGGCTGCAAGGTGTGTTTCGAGCGCGGGGAAGAGCGCTGCCCGCTGAAGGGCGACCGGGATCTGCTCATCGAGAAGATGATGGCCTCCGACGGCGTCGTTTTCGCCTCGCCGAACTACTCCTTCCAGGTTTCCGCGATCATGAAGGCGTTCCTCGACAGGCTCGGCTTCCTGTTCCACCGTCCGCGCTTCCACGGGAAGACCTTCACAAGCATTGTCGTCCAGGGTTTCTACGGCGGCAGTAAAATTGTGAAGTACCTCGAGTTCGTCGGGCTCGGCTTGGGCTTCAACGTCGTGAAGGGCAGCTGCATCACGGCCCTCGAGCCGATGGTGGAAAAGGAAAGACTCAAGATGGAAAAGGCCATCGCCCGGCAAAGCCGGCGGTTTCACGAGCGGATGTTCAAGCCGGCCTATCCCGCTCCATCGAACTTGCAGCTCATGATGTTCAGGAGCGGCCGCACGAGCGCGAAGCTCCTGGCCGGCGCCGACAACCGAGACCACACCTACTACCGCGATCAGGGTTGGTTTGAGTCCGGCTACTACTACCCCACCAGACTGGGCCCGCTCAAAAAAGTCGTTGGAGCGGCCTTCGACCGGATGGTGACCCGCCTGTGCAAGAAGAGGAACGGGGAGCCGTCTCCTCAGCTGGCCGCGTCCGCGAGCGAAATGGAGCCTTTGGCCTACTTCCCCCATGGAAAACCGGGCCTCGATCCTGGGCCAAAACGCGGATAAAGGAGATGACCATGGATGAGACAGCCGTTCCGAGCGTGACGATTCGCTCCGACCTGTGCAAGCGGGACGGGCTCTGCGTCAAGCTCTGTCCTGTCAGAGCATTTGCCGCTGAGAGCGGCGAGCCGCCGACAACGCACCATCTTGAGGAGTGTTGCCTCTGCGGCCAATGCGCGGCGGGTTGCCCGAGCGGCGCTATTGTGCACAGCGCCTTCGACTCGGACCGGCTCAGACGCATCGAGACGCGAACGCCGGCGACCGCTGAGGCCGTCGAGGCATTCTTGACGCAGCGGCGCTCGGTTCGCAACTACCGGAAGGAGCCGCCGCCCAAGGAGCTGCTCGAGCGGGTGGTCAGCCTGGCCGGCTACGCTCCCGGCAGCCCGCACCACCGGGTTGGTTGGACGCGAAGCTTCACCATCGTGGTTGGCGAGGAGATGATGTCCGAGGTGCGAGCGGCGACGGTCGACTATATTCGCCGGATACACAAGCTCGTGAGCAGCTGGGCTCTCCGCCTAGCGGCTCGATTTGACGACTCGGCCAAACGAGGACTGGGAGTGGCGCCGGACCTCACCATGCGGCTCGCGGAGTGGGAGTCCGGACGGGACGCCATCACCTACAACGCGCCGGCCGCGATCTTCGCCCACGCGCCGGTGAGCTCCTCATTGCCGCAGGTCGACTGTGATGCCGCCATGCTCTATGTCATCCTGGCGGCAGAGTCCCATGGCCTCGGAACCTGCTGGAATGGGCTTCTTCAAGACGCGGCCGCCGGGGCCTATCTTCGCCGCTTTGATTGGTTGGCAAAGCTCCTCGGCATCCCTGCCGGACACCGATGCTACGCAGCAGCCACCATCGGCTATCCCGCGGTGAGGCTCCATAGCGTGCCCAGGCGCGATGTCGCGGTCACGTGGATCGGGCGCCAAGAGGGGATCCGATGTAAGTCCCGCAGAACTCCGGACGAGGCGAATTCGCTTACCGCCTTCCTTATCGTGGAGATGCGCGGCGGCGATCTCGATCGACCGCCGGCGGCTCATACTAGGAGGATGACATGATCACCAAGACACTGGCCAAAGCGATGCTGATCCTCATCGCCGTCCTATTAACCCTATGGACCCTCCTCGGCAAGGAGGCCGCCCCGGCGGCGCGAGCGTGCCGGCCGCCGGCCGCCGCCGGGACCATGGACGATCCGGCCTGGGCCAAGGACCTCGATGCGCTCATGAGCCGCTATCATGAGCTCGGAGAGTTCAACGGCGCGGTCCTCGTGGCTCGACAGGGACGGACCTTGGTCAATAAGGGATATGGCCAAGCCGACATGAAGGAAAAGACTCCCAACGGGCCGGAGACGAAGTTCTTGATCGGCTCGATCAGCAAACAATTCACGGCCGTGATGGTCCTGAAGCTCATCGAGGTGGAGCGTCTGTCCCTCGACTCCACGCTCGCGGAGGCGCTGCCCTATTATCGAAAAGACACGGGCGGAAAGGTCCAGATCCGCCACCTTCTCGAACACACCTCCGGGATCCCGTCCTTCACCGACCCACCGCAGGAAGGTGTCCACGTCTGCCCCTCGATAAAGGAATTCGTCATCACATTCTGCAGCCGGGACCTCTATTTCGAGCCGGGCTCGCGTTTCCGCTACAATAACGGAGGGTACGTCATCCTGGGCGCAGTCATCGAGCAGGTGACCGGGCTTTCCTACGAGGAAGCCCTTCGCCAATACCTCTTCGGCCCTCTGGGGATGAGTTCGTCAGGGTTGGGTCGACTGGGATTGGCCTTGCCGCAGGCGGCCAAAGGCTATCAGCGACGCGGAGGGCAGACTGTCGATGCCGGGGCGGTCGATCCGTTCCTGGCGTTTTCGGCCGGGGGCCTGTACGCCACCACGACCGACATCGCCCTTTGGGAAAAGATATTCTATAGCGACGCCGTCCTATCCTCGGAGTCCCGTGAGCTCCTGTCCTCCGCTCCGGCCAATGCCTATTTCTGCGGACAGCGCTTCGACCGCCGGTCACTGGGGCCTGACGGGGTGGAGCGGGAGGTCATTTTTCACGGAGGCCGGATCAGAGGGTTCAATAGCCTGCTCCTGCGCGTCCCCCAAGACCGGATCTTCATGGTCCTCCTCAACAACACCGATTCGACCCGCCTAGAAACGATGGCCGCAGGACTGTTGGATATCCTCTACGGGCGCATGCCCCGGGCGCCTCGCCGGGCCCTGGCAGAGGAATGCCGCGTCGCAAAGAAAGAGAAGGGCCTCGAAACGGTGATCCAAGATCTGCGGGTGATCCGCCGCGAGGAAGGCCTCTTGACCGATCCCGAGCCGGAAGAAATCCAACTCAACGCTTTCGGATATGAACTTTTCGGGCAAAAACGGCTTCAGGACGCCCTGACCGTCTTCTCTTTCTCAGTTGAACAATTCCCGAATTCTTGGAACGCGCACGATAGCCTGGCCGAAGCGCAGGCGGCCTTGGGGAAGAACGAGGAGGCGATCAAGAATTATGCAAGATCCCTGGAGCTGAACCCGGCCAACACACACGCCTCGGAACAAATTCAAAGAATCAAGAAGGAGCCACGGTCATAAAAGAAGTCCTTGTGACCAGAGGAGGAAGAGATCATGCCGAAAACGATCGCGGTGATCGGGGGGACCGGAATGCTGGGCCGGACTGTGTCGCACCGGCTGGATGAAAAAGGATTCCGCGTGCGGATCATGACCAGGGATGGGCAAAAGGCCAGCAAGATGTTTAGCCGCTCGTTCGAAATAGTGACCGGGGATCCCATGGATACAAACCGCCTGGAAGAAGCGCTCCATGGCTGCTATGGCGTGCATATCAGCCTTCCCTCCGAGGTCGAACGTTCGGTGGCGAGGGCGGTCGCGAAGGTAGCCGCCAAGCATGGTATCGAGCGGATCTCCTATATTTCGGGCGCGACCGTGACGGAGGAGAATCGCTGGTTCCCCATGATCAATCGAAAATTTCAGGCCGAAGCGGCCATTCGCGAGTCGGGTATTCCTTATACCATCTTCTGCCCAACCTGGTTTATGGAGAGTCTGCCGAAGTTCATTGTGAACGGTCGGGCCGCCGTTCTTGGAAAGCAGCCTTATCCCTACCGGTGGGTCGCCGCGGAGGATTTCGCTAAAATGGTTTTGACGGCCTTTGGACTTGCGGAAGCTGCTAACCAACGGTTCTTTGTTTTTGGGCCGGAGGCGATCCGGATGCGCGAGGCCTTGAGGCGCTATTGTGCGGTGTTCCATCCTGACATCAAGAAGGTCGCCAGCACGCCCTTTTGGCTGGTCAAGCTGCTGGCCACCGTTACGGGCGACCAAGGGCTCAAAGGCGCAGGGGAGTTGATGTCCTATTTCGAAAAGGTCGGAGAAGGGAGCAACAACCCGGCAAAAGTAAATGGCCTTTTGGGTGCGCCGGCGATGACCTTAGACGCATGGTTGGAGAAGAGAAGGGCAAAGGATAAGAAAGGAGACGCAGCGTTATGAACATCCTAAAAAGGCAAAATGGGATGAGCATCGTCGGGCAGGGCGGGAAGATCATCCTATTTACCCTGCCGTCTTTGATCGCGGCCGTCTGGGTCCATACGTATTGGCCCCAAATCGCGGCCTTGCCCGAAAGCTTCGGTTTCTTGGAGCCCTTAGGATATCTTTTATTGCCTCTGGGGCTGGTCCTTTGGGGAACTGCGGTCATTCAATTATTGGCGGGCTTTTCCAAAGGCCGGCTCGTAACCACCGGCGCATACGGCGTCGTCCGAAATCCCATCTACTCCAGTGTGACATTCTTCATCCTTCCCGCCGTCGCGCTGATGACGGCCACCTGGGCCTATCTTGTGGCTTCGGTCTTTTTGTATGTCGGTGTCATGATCTTCATTGGCAAAGAGGAGAAGCAGCTCGCGACGGTCTTTGGCAAGGAGTATGAAGATTATCAGGTAAGGGTCGATCGGATGGTTCCCTTGAGAAGACCTCGCGGAACTGGACATCAAGGACCCCCGTTGGTCCGAAAGCACTTGCTCACCTGCGGTCTCTGGTCTTCGTCGCTCTATGTCGCGACGGACTTGATGGCAGCCTCGTGGTATGCGGGCTACAGCATCACCGATCAAAATTATAGCGAGTTGCTGGCCACCGGGGCTCCGACGAGATCCCTGATGATCCTGGTGAGCATCGCGTATAACTTGCTTGTTGCGGCTTTCGCGGCCGGTGTCTGGACGTCGGCCAGACCGAAACGCACGGCGCGCATGACGGGGGCCATCATGGTCGGGTACGCGGCACTCAGTCTGGTTACCCCCTTGTTCTTCCAGATGGACATGCGTGGGGCCGAGGTAACGTCGCGCGGCAGCCTCCACGGTCCCATGACGGCCGTGATGTCACTGTTCATACTGCTGTCCATAGGCTTTGGGGCCTTCCTGCTTGGAAGGCGGTTCAAGCTTTACTCGTTCGCGACGATCGTCATCGTCGTCATATTTGGCGTTTTAACAGGATTGCAGGCACCCCGGCTTGTAGCAGGGCAATCCACGCCTTGGATGGGGCTTACGGAGCGTGTTAACATCTACGCGACCATGATTTGGTTCGCGGCACTGGCCATCGGCCTGCTGCAAACGGAGAAGGGGCAAGGCTCAGTTGACGGCCGCGAGGAACGTCTTTAAGCCCCGAGCGGCTTGTTGAAAAGAAAGTGGTGGGCGATAGAGGACTTGAACCTCTGACTTCTACCGTGTGAAGGTAGCACTCTACCGCTGAGTTAATCGCCCACGCCCCCTCATTTTAACCGAATCGGCGGGGTTGTCAATTTCCGCGGGTGGACAAAGCGGCAACATGTAACCTGGAAGAAACGGGGAGGCCACCTGCGCTCAGCGGTCAGCCCGCTTTCGGACGGCGGGGAGACGGCTGAAGGCGCGGATGCCGGCCAGGGTGAGAGGGCAACGCATCAGGAAGGCGATGCTCTTGTTTTTCCAGCCGGGAACGCAGACGGCTCCACGTCCGAGACGGCGGAGGGAGATCCGGACGACCTTTTTGGCCGTCATCCAGAGGGCACTGGGTACGACCGACTTGTCGATCTCCGCGACCTCGTGGAATTCTGTGTGGGTCATGCCCGGGCAGAGCGCCTGGACCCTAACGCCCGTTCTCCGGAGCTCGGCCTGGAGGTTCTCCGAGAACATCACCAGGAAGGCTTTGGTGCCGCTGTACATGGGGCCTGAAAACGGGGAGAACGCGGCGATCGAGGCGATGTTGATGATCGCCCCCCGGCCGCGGGCGACCATTCCGGGAAGGGCCGCTCGCGTCAGCCGGACGGTCGTTGTGATGTGGACCTGGACCATGCCCAGGTGGTGGCCGGCTTCCCGTTCGGCGAATGAACCCGGCCCGCCGCCGAAACCGGCGTTGTTGATGAGGAGGTCGAGTGTCGCCGTTTCAGCGATTCGGAGCTCGACGCGCTCGATGCCTTCGGAGGTCGCCAGGTCGGCTTGGAAGGGGTCGACCGTTACGGCATGCTTTTCCCGGAGCTCCCGGGCCAGCTCTTCGAGTCGGTCCAGGCGCCGGGCGACGAGGATGAGGTTCGTTCCTGCGGCGGCCAGTTGGCGGGCGTATTCGGCCCCCATGCCGGCCGAGGCGCCGGTGATCAGGGCGGTCCGAAAAGTGGTCTGGGGCATGGTCTTCCTCCGGCCTGTAGTGTATGGGAACGGGCCCCGCATTTCAATTGACATCGGCCCCTTTTCCCCATAATAATAAGGGCAATGGCCATCACCCGCTGTCCCTATTGCCACGCCATTATCGATGAGAACGTAAAGTACTGCAATAACTGCGGCACCCAGCTCTTGTTCTCCGGGGACGAAAACGTCGAAGAAGAAATCCCGGGCGAGAAGATTCTTGACGCGGAGACGGAAGAGAAAGATTACACGATCGATGAGCCCGAGGGCGAAAAACGGCCGACGAAAGATCCGGACCTCGAGGAAGACCTCGAGGAAGAGCTCGATGAGGAAACCGAGAAACTGGCCCTCGACAAGCTTGTCGCGGAAGAGGCCGAAGTGGACGACGAGGACCTCACGGAAGAGATCATCCTCGTCGACGAGATAGAGGCGGTCGGGGCGGGCGGCAAAGACGAGCCCGGGGAACCCGGGGAAAAAGAAGAGACGGCCGACGTCGTAAAAGCCGCGAAGGACGAAGACCAAGAAGAAGACGAGGATGAGGACGAAGAGGTAGAAGAGCCCGCGGATAAAGAGGATAGATTAAAGGCCCCGGCGGACGAGGAGACGGCGGAAGTCGCGGCGAGTCCAGCGGAGGAAGAGGCCGCGCCGCAGCCGGTCACGTTCGACACCCTGGAGCTCGAAGGGATCGGAAAAACAGTCGAGCTGGGCAAAGAGCAGATCGACAAGTTCCTCGAGGTCCTGGCCAAAAAGGAGGCGGAAGCCGAGCCTCCCCCGAAAACGGCCCGGGAGCCGAGCGGAACGCTCCCCCCCTGGGCCAGCACGATGAAAGGCGCGCCCGTGTTCCCGGACGAGACGGGGCCGGTCGGAGCCTTGGACCAGGGCGCCGCGGACACTCCCGCGCCGGCCGGTGAAGAAGAGGTCGAGATATTCCCGCGGCGGAGGGATTCGGACTCGACCATCGGGCTGCCCGAGCGCGTGAGCCAGTCCCCGCTTCCCTTCGAGCAGGGCGCCGCAGAAGAGGAAGAAGAGGAGGAAGAGCCGGCCGAAGGCGAGGCGCGAGAGAAAATATTCCCGACGGCCGGACCCGTTCGTCCTGAGCGGGAAGCCGTCCGTCCCGTCCGCGAATCGGAGCGCCGCGAGGCCGAGGCCGAAGAGGAGGGCGAGGAACCAGCGCCGCGGCCGCCCTTCAGCTTCTCGGTTTTCTTCAAATCCAAGGCGTTCGACGTTCTCTTCGTCGGTCTTTTCTGGCTCGTCGCCCTCTGGCTGGCCGCCACCTCCATGGGCGCGACCCTCTTCGACATCCTGGGGTCGACGTCCGGCTCCATGCTCCTGCTCTACGCCGCTCTCGTCTTCCTCTACTTTTTCCTCTTTAAGTTCTTCCTCGGCGAGACGCTCGGCGACAGGCTCTTCCGGGAACGGGAATAACAGCCCAGAAAGACGTGATCAGCGCTTCCCGGCGAACGGGCCGCGGTCAGCGGGCGTATTGCCTCTGTACGGAGTCGATAGACATCGGCAGTTACACGCAGTCCTGCCATCATAATTGTATTTACTGCTATGCCAATCCCAAGATCTAGAAGGGGGCCGGCAGTCCTCACCCGGGATTAGGTCCCGGGTGAGGGCAGTCCCTGGTTAGATGCCCAGGCTCAGCCGTTCGGCCAGGGCCGGCGGGAGCTTCTCATCGATGATTTTCCTCTTCGCCTCTTCGATGTCGTAATCGACGCGGCTGAATTTGACGACCCGTGCTTCGGAATCGTAGATGGCGAAGGCGGCCCGGGGATTCCTGTCGCGCGGCTGGCCCACCGAACCGGGGTTGA
>Ga0315284_10012716_pt1 | contig 11986 bp, 6 predicted proteins | sample YL17G09_16_MG_FD_203696 | JGI IMG/M metagenome (GOLD analysis project Ga0315284, IMG submission 203696) | Sediment microbial communities from Yellowstone Lake, YNP, Wyoming, USA - YL17G09_16 | ecosystem: Environmental > Aquatic > Freshwater > Lake > Sediment | place: USA: Wyoming | collected...
ATCACAAATCTCTGCGTTTCTCTCCGTCTCTGCGCCTCTGCGTTGAACCATCTCGACCGAGGCACGCTACCGCCCCGCCAGCCACGAAGCGACCAGCGTCAGCATCTCCCCGCTAAAGCCCAGCCGCTCCGGGTCTATGCGCTCGGCCGTGTCGGCCGGCAGATACAAGTCCTGCTCCGCCCCATCCCACATCAGTTTGGTCGTCGGAATGCCGGCAGCGTTGAAGAGGATGTGCCAGCCTTCGCCGGTGGCGGCCCGGCGGAAGGCGCGCCGGGGCATTTGAGCCGAGCCAGCCTCCAGCACGTACACCAGCGGCAGGTCGTGCTGCGGCGTGCCATAGTACATCAGGCTGTAGCCCCGCCCATTGCCGATGCTGTCCAGCGCAATCACGGCCACCGTCTGCGTCAGCGGGACGGGCGGTTGGGCCACGTAGTGTGCGACGCCCGCGCTGCCCAACTCCTCCGCGCCCCAGGCGGCGAACAGCACACTGCGGGCCGGGCGGTAGTTCGTCGCCTGCCACAGGCGCGCCAATTCCAGCAGCGCCCCCACGCCGGACGCGTTCCGGTTGGCGCCGGGGAAATAGCGGACGGGGACGTCCGCGATCCCATCCGGCAATCCGCCGGCGTGGTCGTAATGCGCGCCGACGATGAGCAGTTCGTCCGCCAGGTCTGGATCGCTCCCCGGCAGCAGGCCCAGCACGTTGGCGGTGAGCGTGGTGGTGAGGGGCAGGCGCACGAGCGTCTGCTGCACCTGCGCGTTCAGTACAAGCGCAGGAGGCGCAAACGACAGGTCCCGGTACTGCAAGCCGAGCCGCTCGAGCAAGGTCTGGAAAGCGGCATCGCTGATCTCGAACACCGGGATGGTGGCCTCCGTCCCGGAGATGAGGCGGACGTGGCTGGCCTGCAACTGCTCGGCCGTCCGCTCGGTGGCCACAATCAGCCCTCCGGCGCCGTGCTCCTGAAGTTCCCTGGCGCGCGCGATGGGGTCAACCACGTCGCGTTCCAGGACGACCGCCCCGCCAAAGTGCAGCCCCTCCAACTCCTGGGTGTGCACCCACACCAGTTTTCCCTGGACCACGCCCGCCCCACCACTTTCCACAAAATCCTGGCGGTAGGCGAACGAGCGGAGCACCGTTCCATCGTCGTCCAGCAGGGTAAGAGCCGGAACCTGGATGAGCTGGGTGTAGGAGATGGGGAATCGCTGCAGGTAGCCCGCCGGGCTGGCCTCGGTCCCCGTCAACGGGTCACCCAGCGGCTGCAAGCCCAGCGCCGCGAACTGCTCGGCGATGTACGCCGCGGCCAGGCCTGCGCCGGGCGCGCCGGCCTCCCGCCCGCCAAACTCGGGGCTGGCGAGCGTGGCTATGTGGGCCAGCGCACGCCCGGCGTCGAACTGCTGCGCCAGCGGGATCATGCCATCCGGCACCCCGGCCGTGCGCGCATATTCCAGCCACGCAGCCGCGAAGGATTCCGCATCCTCGCCCAGCGCAGCCTGCAAGCCGGCAGCCACGTCTGCGGAAGCGGCCGACTGGGCGATGAGCCGCCTCAGCCCGGCCAGGCCGTGCCGTTCGACGACGAAAGAGACCACCGACCAGGACTGGGCCTGCAGCAATGCGGCCTGTTTGCCCGGTACGTCCTCCCAGGACGGCAGGCCGTACAGCGGGAACTCTTCGTGGCGGCGCACGGCATCCTGCACGAGCGGAGCGTACCTCCCGGCCACCCAATAGTCGCCCAGGGGCAGCGCGCGGCCGGCCTCGAAACTGCCTACCCCCTCGCGCAGCCAGGCCGCCTGTACCCCTTGGGCCCATAGCACCTGGCGGGCCACTTCCCGGGTGATGGTACTCTTGAGATAGCGCTCCGTGTCTTCCCGCAGCCACAGCCGGATGGCCTCGCCCGGCGCGCTCCAACTGGTCATCCCATCGGGCAGGGTCAGAGAGATCGTATGGCGGAACAGGTCGCCGCTGTCGTAGACCTTGATCTCCTGGGGCAAGGGCGGAGTTGCGGCCAGGTCAGCCACCACCTGGGCGTAGGCCGCCTCCGCCAGGTCGAGCACGCGCCCGGCCCAGGCGCCGTCGTGGCTCTGGTACTTGAGCCTGAAATGCTCGCTAGCCAGTTCATCCCACGAGACACCGGCGTAGTACCAACGGCCGCCGTCCCGCACGAAGCGGGCGTCGTAGACGACCTGGCTGAGTTGTGCGCCGGTGATGGCGCATTCAGCCCTCAGCGTGACGAGCGCCTCCCTTGCACCGGGCGACCAACCGGCGACTTGCCCGCTGACGGAGTAGGTGACGACGGGGTGGCCGGCCAGACCGGCGAACCAGTTGCGCTCTTCGGTGTTCAAGGCCGGGTCGGCAGGAGCCTGCCCTGAGCCTGGCGAAGGGTCCAGCGTAGAGAGGAAACTGTCCAGATCCCCCTGGCGCACCGCCTCGACGCGGGCGGCAAGCGTGGCCTGGATGCCTGCGGCGTCGGCGCGCAGCGGGTCGAGCCAGTTGGCACGCCAGGCGGACTCGAATTGGGCCGCAGAGAGCCCCAGGGCCTCCTGGAAAGCCCCCTCTTCGCCCGCCCCCCTGCCCCAGGCCGCGCACAGCGCGCGCAGTCCCGCGCTGCCGTAGCGCTCGAGAAGATATTCTGTGGCGCTCCAGGCTTGCCCGCGCAGCACCTGGGCTTCTGGTTCCGGCAGGCCGTCCAGCGCAGGGAAGTCGAGTAGCCGGGTGAGCACATCCGTAACGGCCAGGTGGGGCAGATATTCCCGCCCGGCAGCGCGCCCATAGTGGAGCGCCAACCCCTCCCGCAGCCAGGTGCCCGCGCCGGGCGGCAGGTCCATCTGGTTGAGCACCAGGCTGACCAGCGCAGAGGTGACCGGCTGCCCCCAGGCGATCTCGGCCAATCCTGCCGACGAGACCAGCCAGTGGCTGTCGCGACTGGCAGCGGGGCGGGCGATGGCCCGCAGCGTGGCGGCATTGGGATAATAGATGACGCGCGTCCCGCTGACCGGCGCCAGCCCCAGATCCGTAGCGATGGTGAGGTACGAGCGCTGGGTGGTGGAAAGCAGTTCCCCCACCTGCACGGGCACGTCGGCAAAGCGGGAGACGGTGAGTCCGGCGTCACCGGTGAGCGTGTCCAGGTCGTAGCCCGCAAAGGCCCACACGCCGCCCCGCTGCACGAAGCGCACGTCGTAGGAGACGGCTGGCTCGCGCCGCGTGGCGTCCGCCCAGCGGTAACTCAATCGAAGCGTGACGTCCGCCTGGCCGTCGCCGATGCGTATACGGCCCGGCTCGACCGTCACGTCGGCCAGTTCGCGCGACCACAGGTTGTCGAACCAGGCGATCTGGGCCGCGCGCAGGGCCGTGTCGGTGGGGTCGAGCCCGGCCAGGAAAGCTTCCCGGTCGTGGGCGGCGATGCTGGCCTGCAGCCGCTCGACCGCCCGCTCCAACTCCACCTGCCCCTCCGCCAGCGCGGCCAGGGCGTGGGCGGAAATGACGCCGGCGACTTTCAGGTTCTCCGGACGGACGTTCTCCACGCCGTCGGCCGGCGTGTGGTAAACGGGATCAGGCTGGTATGCCAGCAGGGCCGCCGGAATGCCTGCCTCGAGGAAGGGGACGTGATCGCTGCCCCCACTGGAGGTGAGGGTGGTGGTGATGCCGTAGGTCTGGGCGCTGGCCTGCAGTTGGGCCGCGGTCGCTCCCTCTCCATCCACCTGCAGGTCCGGGCCCACACCGACCATGTCCAAGGCGAGCATGCCGACCGTGCGGGTGAAGGGAAGCGGGGGGTTCTGTACGTAATACTGGGACCCCAGGAGCCGGTGCTCTTCGCCGTCCCAGGCCGCAAAGAGCACGCTGCGGACGGGGCGGTAACCTTGCGCCTGCCACAGCCGGGCGATTTCCAGCACCACGGCGACGCCGGAAGCGTCGTCGTTGGCCCCGTGCATGATGGCCCCATCCGGTTCGCGGCCCAGGTGGTCATAGTGCGCGCCGATGACGACGACCTGGTCACGCTGCTCAGGATCGGAGCCTGGCAGGAGCGCCAGGACATTGCAGGCTTCGACTTGCTCGCGCTCCTCGGTCGTCACGCGCATGCGCACGGTGGTCGAGAGGGGTGTGGCGGTGAAGCGCAGGCTCAGATCGTCCAACGTGTAGTCTGTGCCGGCCAGAAGGTCCTGGGCGACGGCTGTGGAGATCAGGTAGGCCGGGATGGTCTGGTCCACCCAGGCGGTTTCGCGGTAGGCCCCGCGAATGAACTGCTCGCCTGTCCTATCCCGCTCCAGCAGCAACAATCCGCCCACCCGGTGCTCGATGGCCTGGCGGTAGACCTCGACGTCGCGCGTGTAGCGGCACAGGATGATCTTGCCGACCAGGTCGAGCCCGGCATAGTCGTCGTGCGTACATGCGTTCAGCCAGACCAGCGGCCCCTCGCCTGCCCCTGCACCCAGGTAGCCGCCGGTCAGCGCGCGGTAATCCGTGCGGTAGGCGTAGGTGCGGGTCAGCGTCACTCGCGGCGGGGGTACGATCGCCAGCACCGGCGTCTGGGTGATCCGCCCGTAGGGCAAGGTGAAGGTCTGGAAGTAGGAGCGGGTGAGTACACCCGTGTTGTCCAGGCTGGCCGGCTGCAGGCCGTACTCGGCGAAGCGGGCGGCGATGTACTCGCTGGCGGTCCGTCCGCCAGGGGTAGCGGGCTGGCGGCCCTCCAGTTCGTCGCTGGCCAGGTAGGCCACGTGCTCGAGTGCACGCTCTTCGTCGAAGGCGCGGGCCAGCGCAGTGTAGTTGGTGGCCGGTACCGGCGGCCCCACGACGATGCGGACGGGTACGTCCGGTTCCGCCGCGCCCGTGGCCGAGACTGGCTGCACACTGGCGGGGACAGCCGTGCCCGCTGGTGGAGCCTGGAACCGCAGGGAGGGCGTTGGCCCGCCAGCCTCCTGGGGCACGGCTAGCCGGAGCAGGGTCCACAGGTAGACCAGGATACCGGCCTGGAGCACGGCCAGGACGACGATCAACGAGAGCAGGAGACGACGGCTCGAGAAAATGCTACGGCGTGGCTCGCTCATGGCACATCACGTCAGGGCGACCAGGTCCCCAGCCCCGCAAACCCCTCTTTCAACGTCAGTTGCTCCAGCGTCCCAGAGGCAAGTTCGTAGGTCCACAGGTTGGCGTAGGGCAGTTGCGTTCCCGTACGCTGGCGCAGCGGTCCCAGCGTGAACAACAACCGCTGGCCGTCCGGCGACCAGGCAGGCCAGCCCAGCCAGCCCCCCCTCCTCGTCGGAGAGGAACGCGATACGCGGCTCACCGCGAGCGGCGACCGTCCCAGCCGCCTCACCCACAGCGCCGGCCGCCCCCCCACCCGCGCGTGCTACCGTCAAATAGACAGCCAGCCCCCCACTCAGCACCACACTGGCAGCAAGTACGACCACGACAATGACGAGTGACCTGTTACGATTACACATTACGCATTACGCATTACGGATTACGCATTACGGATTACGCCTCAGTACCTGGGCTCGTGCGCTGCCGTGATCAGCGTCAGGTTGATCACCTGCACGGCCTGGCTCAGATGCCGGGCGTCAACGCGGTCCGGCGCGTCGTCAGCCAGTGCAGGCGGTGGGTTGCCCCAGGTGACGACGAGCGTGCCATACCTGCCCTTGAACAATTGTTGATAATGGTGGCGCAGTGCCGTGCTCCGTGCGACCTCCACGTCCAGTTTCTGGGCGCTGGCAGCCAGGAGGTCGAACAGCCTGTCCTGCCCACTCACCTGCTGGACCACCATCTCGCTGCCGGCCGCGCCGCCCAGCCGGTCCACGTGGACCACCGCCGCAACGTCGTACCGGTGGATGAAGCCGGCCGGCTGGTCGTGGAAGTAGTGGGCGCCCGAGTAGGGCAACTCGCCACCGGCCCACAGCGCAAAAAGCACCGAGCGGCGAGGCTGGAACTCCTGCGCCTGCCACAGGCGAGCAATCTCCAGCATCGCTGCCACGCCAGAGCCGTCCCCATTGGCTCCGGGGTATAGCGTGCCGCTGGACTCTGGCATACCTTCCTGGACCGGCGCACGCCCCAGCCCGTCGTAGTGGCAAGATATGATCACCAGTTCATTCGCCAGGGTGGCGTCGGAACCGTCGAGCAGCCACATCACGTTGTATAGCGTAACCGTCTCAGGTGGCCCAAGCAGGACCCGCATGCGCACCCGCGCGTCCGGTTCACGGGCGGTCCAGGCCGCTGCGTTCACGTCCAGCCCGGCGATCTCCTCTCGAATCGCCCCGACGTCCAACCCATCGTTGGCCAGAAGGGCGTCGGCGGCAGCAGGCGTAATGCGCAAGACGGGCAGGGAGGGGTACTCGAGGTAGTCACTGGACAGTACCTGGTTGCGCGGTGTCACGTCGTCGGAGACGATCAGCACGCCCAGCGCGCCCCGGATGAGCGCTTCGGTCGCAAAGTCTTCGGGTGCGTTGCCGGCGATGACCAGTGCAATGCGCCCCTGCAGGTCCAGCCCCTTGAAGCGGGCGTAGGCTTCCTCCGGCGTCCGCCGGACGATGTTCTCAGCGGGGGCGAAAAGCACGAGCGTGACCGGGGCCTCGGCCTGGCCACTCCCACCGTGATGCTCGATGGATTCACCGTAATCGGCCAGGCGGGTGAAAGTAGTCAGCGCATGCCCCGCTGCGTCCACCAGCGCCAGTTCCGGCGGCTCGGCCGGGCGGGCCAGCGTGAGCGGCACCTCGCGCAGCCAACCGCCGGGCGGAGCACTGATGCCGTAGGCCTCCAGTTCCTGCACGATGTACCCGGCAGCCCGGCGTGCGTCGGGGCTGCCGGCGCCACGCCCATTCAAGCCAGGGTCGCTGAGGAATGCGACGTGGCGCATCAGGTTGGCCTGGCTGACCTGCTGAGCCAGGTGCCGGTAGGAAGGGGCCGGCCCCAGCGTGAGGATGACGTAGACACTGGCGGCGGTCACGAGCGCGCTGGCGGCGAGCCCCCGCCAACTGAGCAACACACCCGTACTGAACAGGCCCTGGTCAATCAGCCGCCGCAGTCCCTCGCCCAACAGGTTGAAGCCGACGACCGAGGCAAAGAAGGCGATGGCGGGTGACATGACCATCCACGGGTAAGCACGGGCCCATTCCCGCGATGCGGCCATCATGGCCCCCCACTCCGGCATGGCAAAATACTGCCGCCGTGTAAACTCGTCCATCTGGACCGCCAGACCGCCGCCGATGTAGACGCCGACGAAGCCCAGTTCGCCCAGGATCATCAACACGGCCCCCATCTCCAGCAGGGCGATGACGATCAGCGCCGGCAGGAGGTTGGGCAGCACGTGGCGGACGGCCAACTGCAGCCCATTCAACCCAATCGCCCGCCCGCTGTCCAGGAAAGGCTCTTTCTTGAGCCGGATGAACTCGGCGCGGGTGTACTGGGCGATCTCCCCCCACCCGATGGCGCACAGGGCGACGATGAACACCGGCAGGCCGCGCCGGATGTCCAGGGCGAGGATGATGATCATCGCCACCAGCAGCATGGGGAGCGAGATCAGCATCTGGATGAGGCCCATCACCGCCTGGTCCAACAACCGGCTCTCGTTCCAGCCAGCCAGGCCGCCCAGAGCCACCCCCAGACTCAAACGCGCCATGGCGATGAAGGCGGCGGCCACCAGCGTGTTGCGCGTGCCGTAGAGCAGCATGCTCAGCGTGTCTCGCCCCAGTTCATCGGTGCCGAACGGCCAGCACAATCAGCCCACCGGCCAGCAGAGGGACGTTGAACAGGACGTGGCGAGGGCGGAGGCGGCGTCGCCGCACTTCTCCATCCACTTTGGCAGGCTGGAGAGGCTGACCCGCAGTGCAGCGCAGCCTGGACAGGTCGGCGCGAGGATTCAGCAGGCGCGCAAGATTCCTCTGTACTCTCACGCGCCCTCCCCCTCAGTCCCCCCGCGCAGGCGCGGGTCTATCAGGCGGTAGAGCAGGTCCACCGCCAGGTTGATCAAGAGGAAGGTCACCCCCAGGCTCAGCGCCAGGGCCGCCAGGACGTGGGCATCCCGCGCGTAAATGGCGTTGAGCATGGTGACGCCCAGGCCGGGCCAGTTGAAAAAGATCTCGGCCACCGGCAGGCTGCCCAACGCAAAGCGGAACGAGACGACGACCCCGGTCAGGATGCTGACGCTGGCATTGCGCAGCGCGTGCCGCTGGAAGACGGTGCGCCGGTGCAAGCCCTTGGCGCGGGCGGTGCGGATATAGTCCCGGTCCAGGATCTCGGACAGGGAGATGAAGGTGATGCGGGTGATGTAGGCCAGCGGGCGCGCGGCCAGCACCAGGGCGGGCGGGACGATGTGGGGCATCAGGCTGCGGCGGTATCCACCCAGGCCGAGAATCGGGAAGAGGCCGGTGCCGGTGCGTTGGTAGAACTTGATGTCGGCCACCTGGAGCAGCAGGGCGAGGAAGAAACTGGGGATCGAGACGCCGATCACGGTCAGGGTGAGCATGGGCAGGGACAGCAGAGAGTGGCGCCGGGCAGCGGCCAGCCCACCGGCGGCCACGCCGATCACGGTGGACAGGGCGATGGACAGCGCCAGCAGTGTGGCGCTGCTGGTGAAGGTCTCGGCCAGCAGTTGCGTCGCCGGCATCCAGGTGCGCTGGGTGATGCCTTCCCCGGCGACGCGGCCGAGGTCGCCGCGCAAGGCCCCGGCAAAGAAGTCAATGGTCTCCTCGAGCGCCGGCCCGGCCAGTTTCCACACGCTTTGCGGCCCGCCCGGCGTGGCCGAGTTCAGGCTGAGGCGCACGCCGAGCACGCAAAAGTACACGATGGCAACGGCGACGACGAGGATGAACGAGAGGCGGCGCAATACGAAGGGGAGCCAGAGAGTATACGTCCCCGCCCTGCGTTGGCTCTCCGTTGTTTCCGGCTGGCCCGTGACAGATCGCATCCCTCACCGTGAGAACATCAGTGTCTGGTCCTTCGATCTGCCGTGAGTATATCACAAGGTTCTGGGGAGAGCAAAGGGGCGTGATGCGTGAAACGTGAAACGTGAAACGTGGTGCGGGGTGCGTGCCGGTTCAGGTTGGCCTAGCCAAGGTCTTGCGCTGCCTGGACTACCGGCAGATGGGCCGCGTGCAGCGCGGGGCCGATCGCGCCCGCCATGGCCAGGAGCGGCCACAGGACCAGCCCCGCCATGCTGGCGACCAGGAGCGGCAGCCACCCGGCCAGCGAGGAGGTGGACGGGTACGCTGGATGTATAGTCAAACCCAGGTAGGTCCGGGCCACCCCCAGGAAGAGCAAGGTCACGACCCAGCCTAAAACCGTCCCGATCAGCGCGGCCGCCGTGCCCACCAGCGCGGCCTCGGCCAGCACCAGCCGGCCAACCTGCCGCCGGGTGGCCCCCACCGCGCGCAACAGCCCGATCTCCCAGCGGCGCTCGGCCACGCTGGCCAGCATGGCGTTGAGCACCCCCAACCCGGCCACCAGCCCCGTGATGCCGATCAGCAGGCCGATGGACAGCCGAGCCTGGTGGAACACTTGCCGCACCTGCGCCGTGGCCTGGCTGAGCGAGAGGAGCGTGCCGCCGTAGGTCTGCACAGCGTCCAGCAGCGCCCGCCGCACCACTTCCGTGTCGGCGCCCGGCCGCACCTGCACCTCCACTCCATTGACCTCGTTGGCCCCGAAATAGGTCGCGCCGTCGGCCAGGTCCAGTATGCAGGTGGTGAATTCGCTCTCGCCGATGCCCGCCACGCGCAAATCCAGCGGCCCGCGCAGTGTGTCCAGCCGCACCCGCTCGCCCAACCCCACGTTCAAGCGGCGGGCCACCACCGGCGTGAGCAAGACTGCCGGCCCCTGGCGGAAAGCCGCCAGTGCCCGGGGCCAATCCCCTTCCCGGAAGCGAAAACCTCCCATCCGCGCATACCCTTCGACGTCCAGCAGGAGGGTCGGTTGGCCTGGAAAGACCTGCAGCGCCGCAATGTCGGCGGTGGTGCCGCGCATGAGCCATACCCTACCCGACAGCCCCTCCAACGCTGCCAGCAGCCCGGCATCCAGCGGCGGCACGTCCGACGTGTCTTGCCCGGCCAGTTCGCGCAGTGAGATGGTCGTCAGGCCCGGGAGAACCAGGTAATCCCCGCCGGCCAGGCGGCCAAACGTGGTAGCCAGTTCATCCCCCAGCAGCGAGAGCACCCCCACGTTCCCCAGCGCCATGCCGAGGACCAGCGCCAGCAGGCCGGCCATCAGCGCCGCTCGCCTCCACTCGCGGGCCAGGCTGGCGAGCGCCAGCCGCGCCTCGGCCGGCAAGAGCCATCCCATGGCTACCCCTCCCCACGCTTGCACCCGCCGCCCGATCCACGCCAGGGCCGACTGGATGAGATTCTTCGTCGCTGCGCTCCTCAGAATGACAGGGGGGGGGGGCGCTGCGCTCCTCAGAATGACAGGAGGGGGCGCTGCGCTCCTCAGAATGACAGGGGGGGGCGCTGCGCTCCTCAGAATGGCAGGAGGGGGCGTTTCGCTCCTCGGAATGACAAAGGGAGGCGCTGCGCTCCTCGGAATGACGGGGGGAAGCGTGCGCAACAGTTCCAGCAGCGGCTGTTGGGCCGCACCGAGCGCCGGCCCGAGCGCCCCGGCCAGGCTGGCGAGCATCCCCAATGCCACGGCCGCCACGAGCGGCCCAGCCGGCAAGGGAGGCACCGCCGGGACGCCGCCCTCCTCCAGGACCAGGCCAGCCCCTCTCCAGGCAAACAGGGCACCGGCGATCAGGCCCAGTCCGCTGCCGGCCAGCCCCAGGGTTGAGATTCCTCGCTGCGCTCGGAATGACAAGCTAGCGCGGCTTCGACCACCAGCAGCGCCAGCACCCGCCAGCGCTCCGCCCCCACGACGCGCAGCAGCCCGATCTGCCTACGGCGCGCCCGGGCAGCGGAGGCGAATACGGCGTAGACCAGGCTCACACTGCCGGCCAGGGCCAACCCATCCACACAGACCAGCGCCCCCAACACCAGCCGCTGCCACAGCCGGGCGGACTGCCCCGGCTGGGAGGTGGCCGAGACTACGTACGCCGGCCCCAGCACCTGCTCCAGCGGGAGATTCCTCACTCCGTTCGGAATGACAACATTTGCCCGCACCTGGCGCGGCGAGGCGGCGGGAGCCAGGCGCACTTCCAATAGCGTGAGCGCGTCGTGCACGCCGAACAGGTCCGCCACTGTATCCAGCGGCGCAAGCAGCACCAATCCCTGCTGGGCGGCCACCAGGCTCCTGACTTCGATCAGGCCGGTGAGGGGCAGCGCCACGTCACCGGAGGGGGTCGTCACGGTCACCGGCTGGCCCAGGCCCAGGCCCCGGACGAAGGCCCAGGGGTGAGATTCCTCGCTGCGCTCGGAATGACGGACAGGCTGCTCTCGGAATGACGGACAGGCTGCTCTCGGAATGACGGACAGGCTGCTCTCGGAATGACGGACAGGCTGCTCTCTCTGCGGAAGGGAGCGTGCCCGCCGCCAGCGCCAAATCGTGGAAGGTAAGATAGGGGCCGGGGTCAACGCCCAGCAGTGTGAGGGTATCGGTATGGGGGGTCTGGACGCGAACGGGGCGGCGCAGGACCGGCTGCACCTCGGCCACGCCGGGCACCAGCGCGACCCGCGCCTGCACGCTGGCGGGCAGGTCGTAGTCCACGTCGTAGGCACTGGCGATCCACAGGTCAGCAGGTCGGCCCAGCAGGCGAGCAGGTGTCACCACACTCGCCTGCATCAGTGCGCCGATGCTGCCCGTGGCCACGACCAGGCCCACGCTCAGCGCCAGCGCTGAGAGCGACAGGAGCGTCCGCCAGCGCCGGCTCCACAACCCACGCAGCGCCAGCCAGCACAACCAGCGCATCCCTACTCTGGGACGAAGAAGAGCATGACGCCGTCCATCCTCTCCGGTGTGAAGCGCAGGCCGATGCCGACCGACTCAAACGTCTCCAGGAGGGCATACTCGGCGTTCTTTTGGTACGCCTCCTCGGTCATGTTCGTCTTGAAGAGGCGGGTCAATGGCTCATCGTTGAGGTAGATG